>Ga0182006_1002063_pt1 | contig 11263 bp, 9 predicted proteins | sample Sormic07211104_1_FD_123022 | JGI IMG/M metagenome (GOLD analysis project Ga0182006, IMG submission 123022) | Rhizosphere microbial communities from Sorghum bicolor, Mead, Nebraska, USA - 072115-104_1 MetaG | ecosystem: Host-associated > Plants > Roots > Rhizosphere | place: USA: Nebraska...
GGTTTTCAAGAAAGGCGAAGAAGATGCAAAAATGAAAGAACTGTCTTTCGAAGACGGTTATATCATCCAGTATAACGAGGGTATTGCGGTAAACGACAATACGCCTATGACATTAAGTTTTGTCGTATCGGCCCGTAAGCTAAAGCTGGGCAACGCAGAACACGAAAACGATTGGCCTAAAGCTTAGTCATCACTGAATATACAGTAAAGTGTCCCGATTTTCCGGGACGCTTTTAATCGCTTATTATTTACTACCCTACATCTACCTATTAAGCTAATTACTGCTCCTTTGATATCCTATTACAAAGGGCTATCATAAATTAATGCTCAATTATGTCTAACCGCTCCAAACATATTGCTGAAAAAAAATATTACTATTCTGGTAAAACGTTTGGTTCGGCATCCTCACACAATATTCATCAGAACAAGCAGTTTAAAAACAATGAATCCATTTGTAATATAAATGCCTGTATATTCCAGGGTTTAAGCCTGGGGTAATTGTTGTGAATAAGATTAAATCAATATGGAAAAGAAACTCATTACAGAGATCAATATAGAAGGGAAAGATATTACACATTTTGCCTCTTTTAGCTTGCAACAGGCCTTTAACGAACACCATTATTTTGAGCTTCGTTTTAACCACGACCAGATGGGTGCTCCGGGGATGATCAGTTTAGATGACAGTCGCGATTTTGTGGGCAAAACCTTAACCGCATCATTTGGTCACTCCTCAGCAGGCATGCAAAACTTTGTCGGCCTGGTTTCTAAAGTAGAACTATCGCAAAATCATGGCTATCATGGTATTGTAATCGTTAGCGGCTACAGCCCCACCATTTTAATAGACAGGGGACCTGATTTAGGTTCATATTTAGATAAAGACCTGAATGAAATTGTAAAACTGGCGACGAAAGATACACCGGCCAACGATTTAAAAGTAATAGCTAATGCATCCAGAAGCTCCACTATCGATTATATTATTCAATACAAAGAAAGCGATTTCGCATTTTTAAACCGCCTTTCGGCCGAATACCACGAATGGTTTTTCTACGATGGAAAACAGCTTAACTTTGGTAAACCCAACACACAAAAAGAAATAGCCCTTTTTTATGGCAGAGATGTACAGGAAATGCAGTATGCCATGGAAATTGCGCCAATAAAAAATAAACGCTTCTCCTATAATGCAAAGCAGAACGAAATGTTGGTAAGCGAAAGCAATGGCAAGGTAGACGGTACCCCCGATTTATCGCACGCTATTAAAGCTTCCAATCTTACGTTTAGCAAAACTTTCAACCAGCCGTCCTTAATACGTGTAGATAATAGCGGCGATATCAAAAGCCTCGTCGAAAATGAAGAAAAGGCAAATACCAGCGAGCTTTTAAAAGTAACCGCAAGAGGAGATAACGCCGGTTTAAGTATAGGTAGCATTGCGGAAATTACCATGAGCTTAAGGAAAGAACTTGCCTTTACAACGGAAAGCCTGGGTAAATTCCTGATTACCGGAATTAAGCACCATATAGATGAGAACGGCAAATACCACAATACTTTCGAAGGAAAAGTAGCTACTACCGAACGTATTTTAGTGAAAAATTTCCAAAAGCCACAACCTGATATGCAGTTGGCAGATGTGATCGATAACAATGATCCACAGGGGCAGGGCCGCATTAAAGTGAAATTTAAATGGGAGTGTTTAACAAACGACGTTACGGAATGGCTACGTGTAGTTACCCCAAGTGCTGGCGTAGGCGATAGGGGCAATAACCGCGGTTATTTTGCCATCCCTGAAATCGATGATCAGGTAATGATCGCTTTTGAAGAAGGAAATGTTGCGCGGCCTGTAGTAATAGGAAGCGTTTACCACAGCTCAAGCGTAGATAGCAGCCCGCTAATTAAAAACCACTTAAAGAGTATCATCACCAGAAGCGGGCATCTGGTTGAGTTTGATGATGATGCGAACAGCCAGGGGATCAAAATTACGGATATCCACAATAACATTATCCATATCGACACCAAAGGCAATAATATTACCATCACGGCGCTGGAGAATATGACTTTAAACTGCAAGAATATGCAGATTAACGTGCAGGAAAATATGGATGTGCAGGTTGGTCAAAATCAATCAACTAATGCAGGTAAAGATATCGCCACTACAGCCGGAAATAATTATTCGTTAAGTGCTGTAGGTGATGTTTCTGAGACATCTAATAATAGAACAGAGCTGGCTACAAAAGATTTTAAAAGAACCGCAGATACCTCAAACGAAATTGCTTCAGAGATCAGCATGTTTAGTGCAAAAGAAAACATGACCATGCAGAGCGGTAAAATTGTAGAGCTGAACAGTGCAGAAAAATCTAATCTTTTCTAATCATGGCAATTGTAAAACAGGCAAAAAATATCACGATAGAAGTGATTCAAAAATATGAATTGCGTGTTGGCGTCAAATTAGAAAAGATTGCTCAGGTGATGAATGTAGAAGCTACCTCGCAAAATTTATCGTTGGCCAGCAGCAAGAAAATTGTATCAAGCGGTAACAAATCATGAGTTTTAAAAAGAACAGGTATTTATTGCTGTCGTTCATTTTATTGGCGATAACAAGTTGCAAAGGACAAAAAATGGAAGAAAAATTTGAGTGGACCGGTACAGTTTCTGCTCCAGAGGAATACCCGATAGAAGTTTATAAAGGAGCCATAATAGCCAACGATTTTACTTACGGTTTTGATGCCATTTGGGGAACACAAAATACTGGGTGGGGGAACGACGGTGGTATTATGAGCGTATCTACCAAACAAATGGAAGCCCCTGATTCGTTAAACTTTACCTGGCTTTCACTGATTGAACAGAAATTTTATACCGGAACATGGAAATTGGATAAAAATAAAATCAGCAAGTTATTTAGGGAGGGTTTCATCAATACGATGAACAATCAAAAAGATACTTATACCCTGATTAAAGTTGGTCTGGCACCAAAAGGAAGGGTGGTGGTCTGGCTTAGTGGAGCAGGGTTCCAGACAGAGGTTGGGGCATTTCAGGCACATGATACTACTATTACCGCAGAAAAAGCCTACGATAATGCCAAATATATGTTTAAGCCAAATTATATTCAGCTTACACTGGCTGATGAGATGGTAATGAAACCCGACATTAGAAACCGCATAAGCCAATACGGTGCCCCGGATATGGACATTTATGAAACATACCGTAAGCGTTATAATTGGCGGCCACAATTTATCCTTCCTGATGGAGGAAAAGCAAGTACATTCTTTTATAGTTACTTAAATGGAGAGCAGGAAAACAGAACGGGAGAAGAACTTTCGGCAAATGAATATGCCTCAAGAGCGGTGCCCAATTACGTTACATTGATCTGGAAGGATAAACCCGGCAAAAAAAATGGATTAGAAATCAGACCATTTGATCAGAAAGAAATCATTTCTGCTTTTGAAAAGTTGGGTAATTCCAATCCGATCGACCTGGTGATCAAATTAAATGATAGTAAAACAGCTGCTCAGGTTTCGTTAAAAAATAAAGATGAAGAAATAAAACTGATCAACAGTAAAATTAAGATCAGCGAAAATCTGGATTAATATGACTAGCGTTCAATTGGGTGCATATACCCCTAAAAATAATTCAACCGAATACCTCGATATCAATTTGGGTATATTTTTCGATGGTACCAAAAACAGTAAAACAAATACCAACGAAAGACTTGCCAATACAGCTGCTTTTCAGAAAAATGGAAAGGATGACGATGAAAGCAGTTATTATAACGATTGGTCTAACGTAGCCAGACTTTGGGATAATTATGATAAAAGTACCAGTTTGTACATTGAGGGTATAGGTACCGAAGATAAAAAGTCAGACAGTACGATTGGATATGCTTTTGGTTCTGGAGATACAGGGATAAGGGGTAAAGTAAGAATTGCCTGCGAAAAGATCGTATCAGAGAAGCTAAGCAGGATTTTAATGGCCAACAGCAGTAAAAAACTAAGAAGCATTACTTTTGACGTTTTTGGTTTCAGCAGGGGGGCTGCCGCTGCGAGAAATTTTGTATACGAAATCGGAAAATCATCGTACAAGCCGAGTGTGGTTGTCGAGCCAAGATCTGGCGTCGTATCCAAATTCGACTCTGATGGCAAATCAACGAGCGCTCAAGTGATGCCTGCTTGTGGACATTTAGGATTGATGTGCGAAAAGGCAGGGATTAAAATAGCGGCTAATCAAATTAAAGTTAGATTTTTAGGCATTTTCGATACCGTATCCTCATACTCCAAATACATTAGCGTAATGCCTAGTTTCAATGATGTGGAAGAACTTCACCTTAATGAAATCGGAAGAGCACAAACTATCATTCACTTTATTGCAGAAAACGAACACCGGCAAAATTTCTCGCTCACCAAAGTAACCATGGGTAAGGAAAAATCCTTTCCAGGGGTACATAGCGATGTCGGCGGAAGTTATGATACCGGTCCTGAGATAAAAGAGGAGCTGGAAACTACGTGGACCAATAAGAATAACCTTGAACCGTTTAAAAGAAAGTTGATAGAACAGGCTTGGTTTAAAGAAGAAGAACTTGAAATTACCGGCGGTTTTGCTTATTTCGCTTTGAAAGGTACGCGTAAACTGATCAAAAAAGAATATAGCTATATCCCGCTGCATTTTATGGCGCAGTATGCTAAAATGGCTAATAATCCAATGAATACCAGCAAGGTAGAAACAAAATATAGCATTTCTGATGATGCACTTTTGGTGAGGGTAAAGGGCTATTTAAAAGATTATGTGATGGGTAATGGTAAGCCTTATACTTTTAAGCCGCTTGCTGATTTGGACAGGACATATGCCGGTGCAAAAATTCCCGAACATAGATATGCCGATTATCAAAAGGAAAAACAGCAACAACAGGATCTGCGCATACTGCGAAACAAATATTTACATTGGTCTGCACGTAAAGAAGGTATCGGTATGGATCCAAATGCCGATGGTAAAAGGGTTGTTTATTAATGCATTTTGGTTATGGAAAAAGCAAGCCGTCATCCACATTCCTTAGCGCAAGGTAAAATTAAACTTAACCTTGAACATGCCATTGATTTTGTGCCAAAACCGAGATCAAGCAGAAGTTATGGTGTTACCATTAAATATTATAGTGAAGGCAATCAGGAGCCTGCAAAAAGATTAGACTACCAGATCCACCTGCAGGTAAATCAATTTAGAGATGAAAATAAAGTTTGGCAGCTGTGCTTTGATAAAACGGAACTTTTTATAGATCGACATGAACCAGATTTTGTCGGGGAGCAGCTGGCGAATATAGCCATGGGTGCCATCTACCCTTTAAAAGTTGATGTAAATTCCCGTAACGAAATATTTAGAGGTATTGTTAATCACGGAGAAATTTTAAACCGCTGGAAACAGGTAGCTGAAAAGATCTCTGATAAATATGAAGGCAGATATGCTGACCTGTATTTAGAAAAGATGGAGAAAAAGATATCAGACAGGTTTGAGGTGGAACATGCTTTGAGAGCAGATATGTTCTGGAATGTGTTTTTTCATCCCCAGTACCTAAAATATGATGGTAACTTATCTCAACAAAGCACATTATTTTTTCCTGTTATCGCCTATAAAAATGTTGCTTTTGAAGGTATTCAATCTGTTGAGCCCAACTATACTGATTACGGGACATTCAAAGTGAATTTTTTCTCAGAAAGTGAGCTTACTGAAGAGCAAAAAATAGAATTCAAGCAAAAAGGGTCTTTAAAAATGAACTTAAATGCGGCCTTTGATTTGGACCAGGATGGCGCTTTGCTCAAACATGCGCGGGTAAATTGGAATTTATATGAAAAGGAAAAAGGAGAAGAAACAAGCATTAAAAGAATTGCATTCTCTGCTTATGAAATTGAAAGCACCATTCCCGAAACAGACCAACATTCGTTAATTCAGGAGGAAAATAACAGCTTTCCTCTTGAAAAGAAAAAGGGGTTTTGGTCAAGAGTATTCGGGTAAATAAAGGAGAAGAGAAATGTCACAGAAAGAAATCATCGTACAAGGTGCCACCTGCCAATGCCAGTTTGGGACCACAACAGATAAATTGAAAGTGCTGACCCAGCAAAAGCATTATGTGAACGACAAAGATGGTGCGCAAAAATTAATTGCCTCACATGTAGATATCGGAATGACTTTTGAAAAAAACACCTTTGGCCAATGTAAACTTCAGCCAACCCCGGGTGGTTTTAAACCGTGTGTGCCTGCACTAACCGAATGGAAGGGCATGTATAAAGATATGGTATTAATCAACAACGGGCAGGTTCTGGTGGAAGATAGCAAAGGTGTTTGCACCATCAGTGGCTCACCCTGTATCTTTTTTGCCAAAACCGGACAGAAAGGGCAGCCTTCTCAGCAGAATATTGATAATGCCGATGAAGAGCAGCAATCGCAGATTAATCCATTGGTGAACATGAAAGAGCTTGATAAGGCTGATTTTTACGAATTTTTAAATGCTGAATGAACATGCCAGATAAGAAAGAAGATACAAGAGGCTTACAGCACTGTTATTGGAAAGAAAATGGAAAAATCTATTCGCTTACAAAGGGAATGGGCATTTATCTAAATACAAAAAATAAGAACGAGTTTTTAGTAGATGAAAGGTGTGTAGGCGGAAAAACAACCAATCCTAAACATACTATTGAAAACGCAAGATGGGCTTTTATATATGATGTGTTTTTTCAAAGCTTAGAGAAAGCTAAACCAGGCGAAATTAACGGTAATTTATGGGGACCATTAAGTGGGGGAACGGTTCCAGTTAGTAAATATGGACTTGGTTTAAAATATAAGGTGGGTAGTACTTTTTTGTTTAATCCTTCAGGTTATAGTTATTATTATGGATTTAAGCAAAGAGTAGAGCTTTTTAGTGAAAGTCCTGGTACAGGCTTTTACTTTTATGTTATACCTATTACAGAATCAAACATTTGTTATGCTTACTTTGACAAGAGCGAAGATGTGAAGCGTTATGGTGATTTTGTAAATCTTGAGATTATGTTGCATGGCTATAATCTGGATAAAAAAAATAAGTACCGTGGCAAGGTATATTTGTTAGAAGAAAATAAAGCAAAAAAATTAGAAAAAACGAGTGATTTTGAAGATAATAACCTGTGGAAAGAACCTAAGGTTTTCGCAATATCCCAACATGATGGGGGAGGAAGTAATTGCAATTTTAATTATAAAACATCTTTTCCAATAGAGATCGAATGGAAGAAAAATCAAACTGAGGAAAAAAACTTTACAATCGTACTGGAAATTTATAAATATTACAACGAGCCTGGGATAATATACGGAACAAACGAAAAGGAAGAACGGGTAGATGTTAGAAATTTTGCTGATCACCCCACAACCGATATGGTTGAGTATGATGCTAAAGTATTGGGACTTAGGGATATTGATAATAAATCGTCTATATCAAGTAGGTTTATTGTTTCAGAAGAGTTAATGACTAATTATTTAGATCGGATTGAACAAAAAAAGGTAAATCAAATCCAGTACATTGGTGATATCAGGTATACCAGAAAGGAATTCGATCCCTGCGGTTATTCAAAAATTGTGATCAAAGATGATGGCGATAAAGAAAGAAGCGCTTTTACCAGCTTTGATGAAGATCTTTTAACCACAGGGGGCGACAAAACTGGTCAGCCGTTTTCCATCATTGCCGGAGAAAAGAGAAAAGATGTATCCATTACGGTAGAAAACCTGCATAATAAAAATGTACCGTGTAATGGCCTGCTACTTCCTAGCGGACAAAAGCATGATTCCCCTGACCATGTATTCTTATTGGATAGGGCCATTGCAGCAGAAAAAACGGATAAAGGCTATACTACTATTAAAGATCCTACGCAGGAAAATGATACCGATGTAATTCCGGATAAAAACAAGGCGCCTTCTGAGGACGTATCGGAAGTACAGGTTTTACAAAGTGAGTTTAAAGGTGATAACCAGATTGTTTTAAAGCTCAATTATATTTACAATAAAGTTTGGTTGGAAAGGAGCTTAGGGGATAACGCAGCTTCTGAATTTATGTGGATGTTCAACTATTTCTGGTTGAGCGATTCGCTGGCGCAAAGTTATTATCTTCCGGTGAGCACTTGCAGATACCCGAATCAGATTGCGAAAATAAAGGTTTATCCAGATATGGAGTGGGAGTTTAGTTTAAAGCTATCGTCCGATACACCAGAAGTTTATTCGCACACAAATATGCCTGCCGGTGTTACTTCAAGGCAGAACAGGATAAAAACTTTGGCCGCTTCAAACAACCGTCGGTTTTTGAATGGTGAAGTGTCATTCGATCTCGCTATTAAGGCAAAATCAGGTGATTTTACTAAGGAGATATCAGCCGGGTATGCCGCAAAAATAGAACCTTTTTTAAGGGCTTTAATCAAGGTGAAAGAAACCTTGGATGATATAACTGGTGTCACCAAAGCCAAAAATGGAATGGCGGCAAAACTGGCTTCAAAACTGCCGATAAAAATGTTGCCCATTACTTTCCAGATGGATTACCCCGTAATATCGATTGCCGGAACCTGGAAGCTTGAACCGGACAAGGAAAAAATATATAATGTAAGGAGAACAGGGACCATATCCCTTGGTTTTACCCCATTGATAAAAGGAACAGGTAAACTTGATTTAATCGCCTGTGCCGAATTTATCCCTGCTGCCGGGCAGGTCATCAAAGCAATACGTACCGCTGCCGATGTTGCAGGAATAGAAATCTGGTTTAACCTCCTTGCGTTCGGACAGATAGATTTAAAGGCAAATATTACATTGGGACAAGAGTATGGTATGGAACCCTTAGAGGCCAGTACTACTGTGGGTATCGGAGCTGAATTAGGGATCAAAGCGGCAGCTGATATTCCAAAGATTAGTTTTAACTCACGTCCTTCGGACGGAGATTTTGGTGTCGAATTTGAAGCCTCTGCAAGGGGCGAAACCTCGCTTATCTTTTCTGGTAAAACCGGTGCAAGCAACGAAGGCATGTATATTGAAGCTGGCATAGGATTTGGAGGGCTGTTGGTTTATGTAACTGCAAAGGCAAAAATATGGAGGGCAAAAGTTGGGGTGGACAATGAAGCCCACGAACTGGTAGAGCCTAAACCAGATATGCTTAAAGGACGTTATTACTATATTAAAAACAAGTAAATGGGCAAAAAAAATATACTCGGCATCGCCATTTTAATTCAATTCTTGAATATTGGATGTCAGGCACAAAATGATAAAAAAACAATGGAACAAATTATTAGCGATATCAAATCCCAGGTAAAAACATATAGCGAGACACCAGTTTATACTGTTCAGATGAATAAACAAGGTTGCAAAATGGTGTTGGAAATGCAGGGTAACGTAGATTATAGGATGGTGGAGAACAATGGCGAAAGTATGATGTTGCCGCTTAATGCAATGATTACCAAGAGCGGTCCGCAAACGGCCATTGTTAAAATTTATCCAAAAGATGGAGAAGAATTTATATCTAAATATGCACATGTTAAACTAACTTTTTATCACGCACCCAATAAGAACAGCAGATTGTCTGACTATAAAAAAATAACAGAATTTGAACTTCCTTCTGGATTGGAGGAAAAAAAACTTCCCTATTACGAAACCAAGATCCAGTTTGCGGCCACAGTACCTTTTGATTATAGTAACGAACTGGCCGAAGCAAAAGACCTAAAAACTCTTCCCAACATTGAACAGAAAGTAGTACAAAAATATAATGAGATACGCAATGCCTGTGAAAACCTTGATTCATTGGCATATAATAAATATTTGGTGCACTCGTCGGCCTTGGTTTACAATACAACATACACCAGTAAGGAGCAGATCGAAGAAAGGGAAACTTCTGGTGATTTGCTTGCCCTTGTTGATCCACAGGTAAAGAAAAGATCGTTTACGCCCATCCAGAACTATTCGGTTCAGTATTATGCAAACGGAAAAATAGTAGCTTTATGGCAAAAAAACCATCACCCTATTTTATATTTAAAAGGTGAAGTTATTTCCTCTAAAGAAGGTTCAGAAGCGAAGTTATTTGAAGCAGGAGACCCTATTTTTTTATACCTGCCAAAGAATGCTGAAGGACTGCAGGTCTGGTAATAAATTGTTATGACTAAATTTATGTTAAATTAAAAAAGGACTGCCCAAATAGTTCTTTTTTATAAAAAAGCTATGATAGCCAAAAGAATTTCAATTGTCCTATTCTGCTATTTCCTCCTTTTCAGGGTCTATACTGTTTGCTCATTATGCTATTCCTTCATCATTCAGGCTTCTAACGAAGGCTTAATCAGGAATACCAACGATGGTTATCAACTAACAATTTTTCAGCTTGAATTTTATTTTTTTCTTATCGTTTTATATAGTTTCAGGCCATCACGTTTTCGCAAAACGATTGCTAAAAGCTATAAGGAAGATGGCCCTGAAAAAATCCCGAAAAAATCTTTTTTCTGGATCGTTTATATTGGTATGCTGCTTGTCGTTTTTGGGATACCGTTATTTATATCTAAAGATTCATTAGCTGGAGTATTTGAGATAATTACAGTAGCCAATCAGCATATTATTGAAAGCATAGGTTTACTGATAATGGCTATTATCTTTATTGGGTTAAATGTGATGGGCTTTTATTATGACTTTATAAATGCGTTCGATCATGCAAAAACTCAGTTTTTCAGGTTTTTGTTCGCATTTATATTAACCGTTCCGATTTCTGCTTTTCTATATCTTATTTCAGTTGTACTGCAGATGAAAGCCGATGCATTAATTATAATCTGTTTGGCCTTTAACCTTTCTTTTCTCTATTTGGCGCTCCTAGCTTTCTGGAAGCAAAGAAGTTAAAAATATTGAGCCATCAACATTAAAATTAGATAATTAGCAACTCAACTTGTCGTCAAAAGTAACAACCTGCCCTAAAATGCTACAATACTTTGCGCTATTGCATGTAGTTAAAATAAGACGAAAATTAATTTTAAAAAAAATACATTTTTTTTCTTCACAATAATCTGCGTTTTCTGTAGCATGAGCGTAGATTTTTTAATTTTTTTTATGCTGTTACTTGTTATATATGAGTGAGATACACAATAATTGGCTTAATATTTGGTCTGTATTTAATGTAGCGGAGGCTATAATAAATCAAATTTTTAACCTTTAAATTTTAAAACTATGGCTTTCAAAGCTAGATTAAATTTTTCAGGCAAGGAGTACGATGTGCTTCATTGTGCCTATGCGTTAAACCGTGATGTAGATGCTA
>Ga0182006_1002064_pt1 | contig 11261 bp, 10 predicted proteins | sample Sormic07211104_1_FD_123022 | JGI IMG/M metagenome (GOLD analysis project Ga0182006, IMG submission 123022) | Rhizosphere microbial communities from Sorghum bicolor, Mead, Nebraska, USA - 072115-104_1 MetaG | ecosystem: Host-associated > Plants > Roots > Rhizosphere | place: USA: Nebraska...
AGGCGCGAGAGCTCTTCGGCGATGTCGATGCGGATGCCATAAACGGTGGCTTCCTGGCGAATGCGCTCGGACAGCTCGTCGCGCGTCAGTGCCGGCGTGCCTTCCGGCGCAGCCAGGCCAAACGCCTCGCGCAGGCGCTCGGTCAGCTTGTCCTGATGCTGCTGGATCAGGACCGGCACCATCGGCGTGAGTTTGTCGACGATGGCGAGCATTGCGTCAGCGCGGTCTAGCAGCACGGCCTTGAGCGCATCGCCTTCGCGGCGGCGCGATTCCAGAAGTTGCTTGAGCGCCTCTTTGGCAGCCTCGATTACGGCATCGCGCAGCGCGTCCTGTGTCAGTTGGGGCTCGGCCAGGACGCCGGGCCAGCGCAGGATTTCGCCCATGCGCAGCGAACCCGATGCCGGCAGGTGGCGCGTGACCGCCTGCTCCAGCTTGGCGAGTTGTTGCAGCAGGTCCACATTGAGCGCCGCGACATCGCTGGCGGCTTCCTGTCGCTGGAGGTTAATCCGGCACTCCAGCTTGCCGCGCGACAGTGCGCTCATCAGCATTTCGCGCAGGGCCGGCTCGAAGGCGCGGCACTCTTCCGGCGCCCGGAACAGCAGATCGAGAAAGCGCGAGTTGACGGTGCGGAATTCGACCGAGACGGTGGCGACGCTCCCGCTGGGTGCGCCATGGGCATCGGTAAAGGCTGCCTGGCGTGTCGCAACGCCGTAGCCGGTCATGCTGTAGATCATGGAATCGTGGTGTGTTGTTCTTGGTCGAATCAGGAAATCCGGCGGCGGTTATTTAACGCCCGGAATTGGCGGGGAATCCCCCACCTTTTGTCGCTTTACAACGTGTGGACTGGTCAGGGAGAATCCGACAGCCATTTCGCCACACAAACCCATGACAGAGTCAAAAGGCTCAGGACAGCCACGCAGTGCCCCGTTGCCGGTCGGCACCTTGCTGTCCAATTATCGTATTGTAAAGAAGTTGGCCAGCGGGGGGTTCAGCTTCGTCTATCTTGCGACCGACGAACATGGGACGCCGGTGGCCGTGAAGGAATATCTGCCATCTTCGCTGGCGCGTCGTGCGCCGGGCGAATTGATTCCTGTCGTGCCCGAAGAAAGCGCGAGTGCATTCCGGCTCGGGCTCAAATACTTCTTTGAAGAAGGCCGGTCGCTGGCCAAGATTTCCCACCCTGCCATCGTGCGCGTGCTCAATTTCTTCCGGGAAAATGGCACCGTCTACATGGTGATGACGTATGAGCAGGGAAAAACGCTGCAGGAGCACATCCTCACCGCGCGTCAGCAAGGCAAGCTGAAGATGCTGCGTGAACGCTTCATTCGCCAGGTCTTCCATGACCTGATGAGCGGGCTGCGCGAAGTCCACATCCACAAGCTGCTGCACCTCGACATCAAGCCCGGCAACATCTACCTGCGCGAAGACTTTTCGCCGATCCTGCTCGACTTTGGCGCCGCACGGCAGACACTCACCGCCGAGGCCTCGCGCTTCCAGCCGATGTACACGCCGGGCTTTGCCGCGCCAGAGCTGTACCGCAAGCACAACGAGCTGGGCCCGTGGACGGACATCTACAGCATCGGCGCCACCATCTATGCCTGCATGGCCGGCACGCCGCCCCAGGAAGCCACGCAGCGCGAGAAAGACGACAAGCTGGAAGAAGGCCTGGAGCGCCTGCGCAAGGTCTATACGGCCAGCCTGATCGATCTAGTTGGCTGGTGCCTGAAGATGAAGCCGGAAGAGCGCCCCCAGAGCGTGTTCCGCCTGCAAAAAGTGCTGCGTGAAGAAAGCAACGCGCTGACCGAGCTGCAGGCGCTGACCGCCATCACCCAGGGTGGCCCGGTGCCTGAAGAAAAAGAGGCGTTGACGACACGTTTCATGAGCCGCCTGTTGCGCCGCCGGGACAGTTGACAGCCAAGTCGCCGCCGATAGGCGGAGTATGATTTCAAAACGGTGCAACACTAGGCAGGACTTGCCGCTGCACCGCATCTCCACATCGAATACTCATCTAGCCGCAATGCGATTCTCGGTTTATCAAGAAAGCAAAAAAGGCGCGCGACGCGTCAACCAGGACCGCATGGGCTACTGCTTCACGCGCGATGCCATGTTGATGGTGCTGTGCGACGGCCTGGGCGGGCATTCCCTGGGCGAAGTTGCCGCCCAACAAGCGCTGCAGACCATGGCGCGCCAGTTCCAGCGCCACGCACGTCCGTCGATTCGCAATCCGCGTGATTTCCTGCACGAGAGCATCATGCTCGCGCACCGCGACATTCACCGCTATGCAGAGACGAACGGCCTGCCCGATGCGCCGCGCACGACCATCGTCTGCGCGCTGGCCCAGCGTGGCTCGCTGCACTGGGCGCACGCCGGCGATTCGCGCATGTACCTCATGCGCAAGGGCGAACTCGTGACGCGCACGCGCGATCACTCCAAGATCGAGAACCTGCTGCAACAAGACCGGGTGCTGCCGATGCAGGTCGCGCACCACCCGGAGCGCAACAAGATCTACAACTGCCTGGGCTCGCCCAATCTGCCCCTGATCGACATCGGCGGGCCGGTCAACCTGGAGCCGGGCGACGTTGCCATGCTGTGCTCCGACGGCCTGTGGGGCAGTGTGCAGGAAGACGAACTGGTCGACACCTGCACCAGCTTCTCGGTCACGCAGGCGATTCCTGAACTGATTGCCCGCGCGCTGCGCAATGCCGGCGACACCGCCGACAACACCACCGCCATCTCCATGATGTGGGAGCTGGACGCGGTGACCACCACGCAGGATTCGGTGCAGACCGATACCCTCCCGCTGAACGCCTTCACCACGTCCATCCTGGACGCGCCGCAAAGCGAATCAGGGCTGATGTCGGAAGAGGAAATCGAGCGCTCCATCGCGGAAATCCGCGCCGCCATCGACAAGACCAGCAATCTGACGCGCTAAACGCCGTCACACCGCCTCCATCCGGCCCGCCCTGCTAAGCGCAGCGCGGGCCGGTATCATGTCGGGCTATCCGTTTTCTTCAGCGAGACCCCACATGCGACCCAGCGGCCGCCAGCCCGACCAACTCCGCCCCGTCACCCTCACCCGCAACTTCACCCGCCACGCCGAAGGCTCGGTGCTGGTGTGCTTTGGCGACACGCAAGTGCTCTGCACGGCCAGCGTGCTGCCCAAAGTGCCGCCTCACAAGAAAGGCAGCGGCGAGGGCTGGGTGACGGCCGAATACGGCATGCTGCCGCGCTCGACGCACACGCGCTCCGACCGCGAGGCCGCACGCGGCAAGCAGACCGGCCGCACGCAGGAGATCCAGCGCCTGATCGGCCGGGCGATGCGCTCGGTGTTTGATTTGCGCGCGCTGGGCGAGCACACGCTGCACCTCGACTGCGACGTGCTGCAAGCCGATGGCGGCACACGCACGGCCAGCATTACCGGCGCGTTCGTCGCGGCATATGACGCTGTCTCTGTCATGCGTGAAAAGGGCCAGCTGGTGGGCAACCCGGTCCGCGACTTCGTGGCCGCCGTATCGGTGGGCGTGGTGGATGGCGTACCGGTGCTCGACCTGGACTACCCCGAAGACTCCGCCTGCGATACCGATATGAACGTCGTCATGACCGGCAGCGGCGGCTTCGTGGAAGTGCAAGGCACTGCGGAAGGCACACCATTCTCGCGCGCCGAAATGGATGCACTGCTGAACCTGGCAGACCAAGGCATCCGCACGCTGATCGGCCTGCAGAAGCAGGCGCTGGGCTTGTGATCGGCACTGCCATGCGCAAAATCGTTCTCGCATCGAACAACGCGGGCAAGCTGGCCGAGTTCAACGCGCTGCTGGGCACCCTCGGGTTTGACGTGACGCCGCAAGGCGCGCTCGGCATTCCCGAGGCGGAAGAGCCTTATGCGACGTTCGTTGAAAACGCGCTCACCAAGGCGCGCCATGCGAGCCGCGAGTCCGGCCTCCCTGCCCTGGCAGACGACTCCGGCATCTGCATACATGCGCTGGGCGGCGCGCCCGGCGTGTATTCCGCGCGCTATGCGCAACTGGTGGGTGAGCCGAAATCGGATGCCGCCAACAACGCCCGCCTCGTCCGCGAACTGGCCGGCAAGGCCGACCGCGGCGCGCATTATGTTTGCGTTCTCGTCTACGTGCGCCATGCCGATGACCCACAGCCGATCATTGCCGAAGGCAACTGGTTTGGCGAGGTAATCGACACACCGCGCGGCGACGGCGGCTTCGGTTACGACCCACACTTCCTGCTGCCCGATCTCGGCAAGACCGCCGCCGAGCTGACCAAGGCAGAGAAGAACAGCGTGAGCCATCGTGCGCAAGCCCTCGCGCAGCTCGTCGAACGGCTGCGCACCTTTGAAAAAGCCTGAAGTTCCGATGATCCCGATTCACCCCGCCGGCGCAGCCAAGACGCCTTCCGTGACCGCCGCTGAAACCGGTGACAAGGTCACCTCCGTCTTTCTGCAGCCGGGCAAGATCAGCCTGCCCGCTTCGCCGCCGCTGTCCTTGTACGTGCACGTGCCGTGGTGCGTGCGCAAGTGCCCGTACTGCGATTTCAACTCGCATGCGGAGCCGGAACAGGGCATCCCGGAAGAGCGCTTTCTCGCTGCCGTGCGGCAAGATTTGGAAGCTGCGCTGCCGATGGTGTGGGGCCGGCATGTGCATACGATCTTCATCGGGGGCGGCACGCCCAGTTTGTTATCGGCGCAAGGGCTGGACCGCCTGCTGTCGGACATCCGCATGCTGCTGCCGGTCGACGCCGATGCCGAGATCACGATGGAAGCCAACCCGGGCACGTTTGAGGCAGAACGCTTCCGCAGCTACCGCGCCAGCGGCGTGAACCGCCTGTCGATCGGCATCCAGAGCTTCAACGACGCGCACCTGCAGGCGCTTGGCCGCATCCACAGTGCCGCCGAAGCGCGCGCCGCGATCGACATCGCCCGCGCGCATTTCGACAACATCAACCTCGACCTGATGTTCGCCCTGCCGGGCCAGACACTCGCCGAATGCGAGGCTGATGTGGAGGCCGCGTTGTCGTTCGATACGAACCATGTGTCGCTGTACCACCTGACACTGGAGCCGAACACGTACTTCGCCAAATACCCGCCCGCGCTGCCGGATGACGACACGGCGTTTGCAATGCAGGACTGGATTCACGCACGGCTGGCGGCAGCAGGCTATGAGCACTACGAGGTATCGGCGTATGCCAAGGCGGGCAAGCGCTGCAAGCACAACCTGAACTACTGGCAATTCGGTGATTACCTCGGCATCGGGCCAGGCGCGCACGGCAAGCTGAGCTTTCCGCACCGGGTCATCCGCGAGATGCGACACAAGCATCCGGACACGTATCTGCGTCAGGCTGAGACGGCCGGCGGTGCGGCGGTCATGCAGGAGCAGCGCGAAGTCGACGTCGCCGACCTGCCGTTTGAGTTCATGCTGAACGCGCTGCGCCTGACGGACGGTTTCCCGGTCACGCTGTTCCAGGAGCGCACCGGCCTGCCGCTGCGCTCCATTGAGCGTGAACTCGACGCCGCCGAGCAGCGCGGCCTGCTGACGCGCGACCATGTCGCCATCCGGCCCACCGAGCTGGGTCAGCGATTCCTCAACGATTTGCAGGAATTGTTCTTGGCCGACGACGAAAACTGACGGTAACCGGTGCCAAGTTGCGCCAGGTACCGTTACAATGGCGCCCTTGCTCGCAACGAGCAGCGCAGCACGAAGGAAGCGTGGCCGAGTGGTTTAAGGCAGCAGTCTTGAAAACTGCCGATGGGGTGACCCATCCGTGAGTTCGAATCTCACCGCTTCCGCCAGAACTCCCCGCAAAGCCTTATTCAGCAACGGTCTTCGCGACTCTTCAGGCGCTACCCACACTACATCCCACACATGATTTTGAGGTGGGCTGCGAGCCGATGGGCGCGTCAGCAAAACGCAACAGACGGCCCCTAGCATTCGTAGCCGCCATTCACGATGGCGGCCCTCAGCATGCTCTAGTTCAGCCTTCCTTCCGAGAAGGCGGCATATCGTGAACCCGTATCCATCTTTCTGGCCCGTCCACCGCTAACAAGACCGCTGCGGCAAGGATTGCTCTGACGAACTCCGCACTCGACATAGCGGCTGCAGAAATGACGATGTTCGCTCCAGGCGGACGGACTTGATGACGGCCGCGCCTATAATGCGACGCGATCGGCGGCCACGAAAAATGGAAAATAGACCACTCACCTCTCTCAGATTTGTCGCGGCATTCTATGTGTTCTGCTACCACATGAGCCTAGGCCACTGGCCTATCGCCGAGAGTTGGCAAGCGAAAGCGATCGTCCTGCGCGGTGCGTTGGGAATGAGTGTTTTCTTTGTGCTGTCCGGCTTCGTAATGGCAATGCGCTATTACAAGGAACCACCGCAGCCGGGACGGTACTACCTGACCCGCTTCGCTCGTATCTACCCGGTGTATGTGCTTGCAGCTCTTGTCACACTTCCGTGGCTTATCTCAAGCGCAGCACGCTTCGAAGGCGGCCCAACCGCCTCGTACGTAGCATTTCACGTCATCACCAACACGCTGCTATTGCAGGCATGGTTCCCCGAGACCTTCAATATCTGGAACGCCGGGGGCAGTTGGTCGATCTCCGCGGAAGCATTCTTCTACGCCCTCTTCCCTTTGATTTTTCCCCATGTTGCGAAGCTACGCCTGCGAGGCTTGGTGTTCCTTGGCATCGGCGCCTGGTTGCTCACATCGACAATCTCGTTGGTTTTCCACTCCGGGATGATGACGTCTGCCTTCCCGGTGTACTACGCCATCCCTGCCTATCGATTCCCTGAGTTTCTACTGGGCATTGCGGCCGGATCCTTGTATTGCGCTAGAGGTCCCGCCAAGGGCGCATCGATTGGCTTTCTCGCGTGCATGGCCGCCCTCATCGGGTATCTGCTCGCCGTCGGCTACACGAACCCGAACCAGCCGAACATAGCGGACCACTGGATTACCGTGCCGCTTCTGGCCGCGATCATCTATTACGCGGGCAGTCTAAGGCGCGGACCCGTATTCGCAATCATGAGCAGCAAGGCGTTCACCTATCTTGGCCACATCAGCTATTCGTTCTACTCGATGCAGTTGCTGTTGCTGCTCTCTCTTGCAACATGGCACGACAGTTTGGTCGCGAGGTGGAGCGCCGCATCGAATCCACTACAGGTATGGGCTATCGCTTTCGTGGCGCTAACAGGGCTTTCAGCCCTCTGCTACCACCTTATTGAGGAACCGGCACGGCGCCTCATCTCGGCCAGAATAAAACGCCGAGCCCACGGTTCACAGACTACAGCTCTGTTGATGGAGCACGAATTACCGCAAACGGCGGTCACCCCGAAACCGCAAGCTTGAATGCGATCCCACGCAGCACCTCAATGAAGGTCCAGAGCGCCGATCGGGGAGCCGACAATAGCTGCCGATAGCATTTTAGGTAGCGAGGCGCTGCTAATGCAGCGCCCCTCGATGCCAAGACCACGTATCGCTGGTGATGGTTGTGGAGCTTGCCCGCAGTCGTGCCGCCGATGGCGCCAGGCGCTGCGAATGTCGCGCCGCCGAATGTGGCTGCGTTGATGCCTGAGTTGCAGGAGAACCCGGTGCCGCTCGTCCACAGCAGAGCATTGGTCGATGCGCTGCAACTGGGCACGGCCAAAGCCGTGGGCGTCGCAGTGCTTGCGGTGCCATTGCCAAGCACTGTGTTCGCGCCCTGCGTGGCAAGGCCAGTCAGAGGAACCACTTGCCAGGTCGGCGCACTGCCTGAGCCATTTGAGATGATGGCCTGCCCCCCAGTCGAGCCGGACGGGTTTCCGCTTTTGCCAGTCCCAGGTCTTCAACAGCGCATGCCGTGTTAGTGCCGCGCCATTGGCCAAAGCGCATCAGGATCTTCTCCAAGCGCCTTTGCAATGGCCAGCCGAACGCGCTTTGCCCCATTGCCCGCGATGGAAGAGGACAGCAATTGCGGAGTGACGTCGTCCAGGCCCAGCTTTTCTGAGAGTTCGCGCAAGGTGGCCTTGCCGAAACGCTCGTTGAGTAGGCGTTTTACGGTGGGTACGGTGCGGGGAAATTCGCGCGGATGGGGCGTGGGGCCTGCTACCGGACTTTTCGTCTTGCCCTCCTTCGGCTCTACCGAGAAATCGGCAGACTGAGGGAGAGGATTCTCGGCCATTGAGCGGCCTAGGTTTGTCAAAGCTTCGGCTGCGTCTCGCCCTGTGCTGGAGCACATCGTGTCCGGTGCGACCAACACCGCGAAATAGCGTCCGCGATCTTGATACAACCTTACCTTGCAAATCAAATCCATATTATTCGGACGCTAAATCGAAACCGGCTTATTGATTATTCTTTTCTCGAATGGAATAACCTGACAGCCTCTGCTGGGCGTCGCTTCCCAAGCCAAGGACGCAAGCGCCGCCCCAGGCCCCCCGGGCTTGGGGTTGGTCGAGCGCATGAAGACTCTTTCCCGTTCTTCAAAAAAGTACGACTCGTTTGTATGTTGTTCCCTCACCGATCTTATTGGTGAGGGCCTGTGTATCAACGCCGAAGCAATGTCGCGGAACGCCGACTCGCAAAGGCCAGGGAGAATCCGCTCACCCCGTGTCTACGAATCGGGTTTGGCCAGAGACGGCCAGACGACTTGCTGTTTTCCCCGTTACTCGCCCCGCGCCAGCCCCATGGGACCGCACAGGTGCTGAACATTCTTATTAGGCATGATGCTGACACCGCATATTGTCGGGAACGATAGCAGACGCTATTCTGACTGGCACCCTGCTAATTAGAGGTATGAACCCGCCAGCAGACGCCATTCGTGCAGGCTGCCTTTTAGTGCAGCGGGCTCGGATCAACATATCCGCGGGCGCGGCAAGTTGCTGGCAGCGTTGTCATGATCACAACCGTGTGCAACCGTTCGTCGCAATCTGGGATTGCGACCAAGCATCGGTAATGCGCGTGCGGCGCCTGGCCACCGGGTCTTTTGTATTGCAACTAAACGCGGCAGACCATGGAAGTCCTCAATGATGTGAGCGCGATCGCTCTGGCCAATAGTCTTCCAGATGGCGTCTTTCTGGTCGACGAGCGTGGGCGGATCCGTCACGCCAATGCAGCGTGGGAAGACATTCTCGGTTATCGGCCATCCGAGCTGCTGGGGCAATCCATGCTCGAACTCGTGGCGCCGTACGACCGCGACAGAACGCAAAGGCAAGCGGGTCGCGTTCAGGCAGGTGGAAAGTGCACCGGCTTCGAGAATCGCTATCGGCACCAGCTTGGCAGCGATGTGCATTTGTCATGGTCGGCACAGTGGAGCGTCGAGCACCGATTGCGCATCGGCGTGGCACGTAACGTCACCGCAACAAGAACGGCGGCCGAGCGCAGTCCCTTGGCGCAGCTGCAGGCGCGCTTGGCGCCTCACGAATCCAGGGTATTGCAGTTGCTGTTGACTGAAGCTGCAGAAAAGCAGATTGCGGAACAGCTCGGTCTGGCCACGTCGACCACGCACTCTTACATCACGAGCGTCTATCGCAAGTTCGGCGTGCGTGGCCGCGCGGGGCTGATGAGCCTGTGGCTCAAAGAGATGCAAAGCCGCTGATATCCGTTCTGCATCACAGCACCGTCGCATCACCATCTGCCACAAATAGCACGCTCCCCCTGCGCTATACTGCCGCCCGTCACGCACACAACGTGACCTCGGATTGGCGTCCGAGAGCAGATACAGGCGGGTAACCGCCGGCTGGCGGTTTTTTTACGCCCGTTCATCAAGCGCCTCCTATGGCCGGGCCTTGGTGAGGGAGCGCTCGCGCTCGCCGGTTTCCTGTATCGCCGGTACGCCAACCTTGCCTTGTGCCCGGCCACCCCGATTGGCGTCGGGGGTCGGGTAGCTAAACCCGATACAGGAGCATCGACATGCGCCACGCCTTCGGTCGCCTCGAGGACACGCAATCTCCTTTCCCAGATACCGTCGGTAGTCGCAACGACGCGACTGAATCGCTTCAGCAGCAACGCGCCGACCTCGTGCGAGCGTTGGCAGCGGCCGAAGCATCCGTAAGAACATTCCCCATCGGCTCATTGCAACAGGGCAAGGCGCGGGCCCGTGTCACGCGTTTGCAGAGAGAATTGCGACGCTTGAAAGCCGCACTTGGCACGTCGAAGCGGCATCGGGACGTCGGCGATTTTTTGATCGAGATGTTCCGCGAGCGCGTTTCTTTCAGCGAATGGCAGTCCATCGTGGCCGAGGCGCGACGCCGCCATGATTCAAAGGCGACGGAAGGTCAAATCGGTACGCTCGCTGCGAGGCCGGGCGCACAAAGCTGATATAGTCGCGTCGCCTCCGATTTCTGAACTTTGCGATGTCTCTCGTACTCCGCCGAACCGTCCTCACGTTCGTTGCCGCAGCCTCGGTTGCGGGCGCCGGCCTCGTCCACGCGCAAGCCAGTGCGCCGCAAGCCCCTGCAGTGTCCACGGCTGCATCGGGCGGCACCGTCGCTGAACTGCAGCAATTGCTGGCGCAGAAGCGCCTGACCGAACTGCGCACGACCTACAACGGCGACTACGGCACGAGCCTGCTGCTGGTCAACGAAGACACCACGGCCTACGTCGCGCTGTCGTATCGCAAAGAATTGTGGCGTGTGTACAAGTTTGCGTCGGTCGCTCCAGCCGAAGGCGCATACGAGACACTGGCCAGCCAGACCCGGACGTGGGCCGAAGACGATCTGCGCCGCGCCGTCACGGCGGGCCAGAAGGCGCAATTGGAGCGCGAAGCCCAGGCAGCTCAGCAGCGCGCCGCATCGCTCAGCCAGGAAGTGCGCATCATGCAGGCGCAGCGCCAGAAAATGCTGACCGAACAGCAGACCATGCGCCAGGAGACGAAGGCGCTGGACATCGAGCGCCGCGCGTATCAGACCCAGGTCGAATCGCTGCAGCAGCAGATCCGCCTGCTGGAAAAGCAGCTCAACGATCCGCACTGGTCGCCGGCACCGTAAAAGTCCGCGACATTCACCTTCCTGGCCTGGCGCAAAAGCGGCAGGCCAGCGACCTTCCTGCCTTCGATGCAGCCCGCTTCGGCTTAAGAGCAATCTGATCGACCACCGTCCATCCACCGCTTAGCATGGCGCCTGCTTGCGCGGCCGGCTTTGCCTTGACGTCCGCTGCGGCCATCAGCGGAGACGGACTTGGAATCCCCCAACTTCATCATCGACGGACACCTGCGCCTACCGGGCTTGGTGCGCATGCCGCCGCCCTTCGGGCCTGCGCTCGACAGCGCGCAGCCCAGC
>Ga0182006_1002071_pt1 | contig 11227 bp, 10 predicted proteins | sample Sormic07211104_1_FD_123022 | JGI IMG/M metagenome (GOLD analysis project Ga0182006, IMG submission 123022) | Rhizosphere microbial communities from Sorghum bicolor, Mead, Nebraska, USA - 072115-104_1 MetaG | ecosystem: Host-associated > Plants > Roots > Rhizosphere | place: USA: Nebraska...
AATGGCAGACCACCATCATTTTTCTTTCTTTTGGCAATACACAGGAAAACCTATTATTGCCCCGCAGGATCAGGAAAAAGCCTTTAGCAATTATATTGGCAGCGAGGTCATTTTTACCTTTAAAGTAAAAGGCATCCGACTGATGTCTAAAGGACGAATTACAAAACTAGGCTCTATCGATCTGCACGGAAGCCCCGCCGGACTGCACGTAACAGGAACAAGCCATACCATTGCTCTGGATGATATGCCGAAATCTAGAATCTTTCGCGAGAAAAGCCTTCAGCAGATTGGGCTCGAAATTTTTGCTGAAGAAAATTCGGGAGAATTTTATCAGAGAGAAGCCATTGCACCTACTTATACAAAAGAATTCAGTTTTAAAATCCAGTATAACGAAACGAGCTTTGATTTTCTTAAACGCCTTTCTGCACGCTATGCCCAATGGTTTTATTTTGACGGAATGCGCATGCAGTTTGGCCAGATTAAAAACACCGACATAAAGCTTATAAACGAATCTTCGTTGCATAACTTTAGCATCGAGGCCAACTTGGTTTCGCACAAAACTTCGTTCAGCAGTTATGATTACAACAGCGCTTCCCGCATAAAAAATGGTGCAGAAAAAACCTCCGAAGGAAGCCGAGACCGTTTTGCATCGCTTGCCGTTTTTAAACAGCCTTACATTGTAAGACCCGGACTCGAAAACGGCGCGTATACCAGCAACGCTCAAAATAAAGAAGAAATTGATGAAATGGTAAAAATGCAAACCGCAGGACGCGATGCCAATAGCATATTCTACAGCGGCACCTCCTATCTGCCTATAGGTTTGGGACAGACTTTTTCTATTGAAAATAAAAACGTAGAACATCATTTACTGGCAGTTGAAATTATTCACTGCTCTGAAGTAAACGGAAATTATACCTGCAAATTTAAAGCTATTCCTGCCGATGTTGCAGCGCCACACTACACAGACGTAACGGCATTTGCTCCCGCCGAAAGCCAGCCCGCAATAGTAATTGACAATAATGACCCTGAAAAAATGGGACGCATAAAAGTGGAGTTCTTCTGGAATGGCTGGACAAGTAAAAGCGATTGGATGCGTGTAGTACAGCCTTACTCTGGTTCTGGAAAAGGGCTTTATTTCAGACCCGAAATTGGCGAAGAAGTTCAGGTAAGTTTTGAAGGCGGCAATGCAGAACGCCCGTATGTTTCTGGCACCTATTACAACGGAAAAGAAATGCCCGATTTCTTTGATGACAAAAACCGAATTAAAGGCTGGAAACTCCCTTTTGGACAGCTTTTCAAATTTATTGAAAAAGTGTGCATCATACTCTCTGACCCGAGTGGGAATGAGCTACATATGAATGAAGAAACTAAAAGTACAACGATCACTGTGCCTGAAACCTTAACGCTTAACTGCAAAAACCTAATTATAAATGCTTCTGAGAGTGTTATGACGAATGCGGGAGTAAATATTATTGAAAATGCTACAGTAGATAAATCTACAATGGTTGGAGGAATGCTACACACGAATGTTACTGGCAATAGCATGTTTTATGTGGGTGGTGATCATGATGAAAATATAGATGGAAACTTGAAATCACACACAGAAAAAGAACGAAATGAAACTGGCATAGGTGGTATCCAAAATAATAGCGAAAAAGATATCATTAAGCACGCAAAGAGCAATGTCCAAAACAATAGCGGCGAAAACACAACACACAACTAAATCATGAGAAGACGATTTGTTAAAGGCACAATTACCAAAACTACTGGAGGAAATTATAATATGTATTCCAATGGCAATATTGTCACAAACGCGGGCGGTTTCATACGTGAGATTGCTGACGAAGAGATTGTTTATGGTGAGCCTGAGGATGCGCCACCTAAAACATTGTTTGAAAAGATGCAGATTGAAGGAGATTTTTTTGATATTTCAGGAAATTATCTTGGCTCTACAGCAAATACCAGAAAACATATTTATATTGTAGGAAGAGACCCTTTTCAAAACCCATACTCAATTAATAACTTCCCTGAAGGATTTTACACCAAATTTGTTTCTTTTAATGGTATTGGGAATATTATAAATTTAAAAATTGGAGGTAAATATTCAAAACAAATAATAGAACTTTCAAAAGAAGAAAGAATAAAAGTAGCACAGAAAATCTTTAATCATTACTATACAGATGCAGGCTACGATTTGAATGAATTAAAATACAAAACTATTACCGAAGTACCTGACGAAATACCAGGTGGAGCATTTGCTTTAACTCGATTTGGAGGCGTAACTCCACACTCTGAAAAATTAAAAGAAGGAGAAAAAGATATAAGTATCACATACCCTCATTTGGGTATTCACATTATCACAGGTTGGGATGTTATCAACTTATTTGCTCATGAAAGAGGACAACATATGGAAGACCTAATTAAATACAACAAAAAATTTTATATTACTTTTCCAGGGCCATATGAAATTGAACGTCGAGCATACATGTATCAATTAAAGCATAAAACTTGGATAAAAACTAGTCCTGAATTTAAAGGGCATATTTGGTCAGTAATATCAAGTTACGTGCACCCATCTGAATATGGACCCTATTTAAAAGATAATTATAAAATAGTTTAATTCCAAATCTCCAAAAATGAAACAATTACGAATTAAGCACCTCTTATATTTATTAATTTTTCTTTTCATATCGTGTAATCTAAAAGAAAAAAAAGAAAATTATTGTTTAAAAAAGGCAGAATATTTCCCACTATCAAAAATGCTAGTGCCTGAATCAGCAATTAAATTATATATCCAAGATAAAGACAGTGTATTGCAAAAAAGAGTAAACTTAGAAACAGCAAAAAAAATACTCTTTTATTCTGTAAAAGAAAAGGACAGAAACCAGTTTCATTTAGTAACTCCACAAATTAAATCATTTCAAATAAAAAATGGCATTATTACAATCTCAGTTTTAACAGCATATTTTCGTCCAAATATTTATATTGATGGAGCAAGAAAAAAAAACAAATGGACTAATGAACAAATTAAAAAAGTGATTGAAAATGATATAGGAGTTATCTTCGATAAAGATACAATTCTTATTAAAAATTGTAAATGCAAGTCATAATTTAACTGAAGACTTTACAAGACTCTACTGTTGGCTTGAGCGTCCCGCTCATGAGTACAAAATTCATGCAACCGAATTAAATTAAGTACCATGCGCCAGAGCGAAACACTCACGCCAGCAAGAGGGACTAAATCTAGTAAAAAACAAACCTAAACGCCAAATTATTGACGCCTAAAAAACGGATTATGAAAAAAATCATACTACTACTTAGTATTATTTTAACTACACAACCTACCTCTTGTCAAAAAATGGAAAATTATAAAACAGAAAAATTTGAATGGGATGGAGACGCTACAGCGCCATCCGGATATCCGATGCGGATTACATACCCTCATTCCTTTATTTTAAGTGATGGATATGAAGCTACAATACCCAACGGTAGTGAAATGGAAGATGGCTGGGAAGGTTCGGCAAACAGCTGGGCTGTGGGAGAAGCATACAAAGCAATGCCTGATAGCTTAAAAATTGCCTGGTATTCGTATACCGAAAATAAATTTTACAAAGGCAATTTTAAAATGCCTCAGGAAAAACTGTATAATCTTTTTAAGGATGGGTATCTTATTGATGGAATAGATGCAAAAAGACTTATTTATGAAGGTTATGATAAAAAAGAGCTTCATAAAGAAACCTTTAGTTCAATTACTGTCGGTCTCGCACCAAAAGGAATGGTAGTGGTTTGGGCAAGTGGGCAAAATAAAATTGAAATTGGGCGTTATCAAGCTGAAGCAGTTCTCGAAGGACCAGAAGCCGATCGCATGTGGAAACAAATAGCAGACCTAACTGATAGACCAATAGTGGTAAAAGAAAGAATGGAAATTCATTTTAGTCCTGAAGTACGGGAAGAAGTACTGCTGGACAAAATAAGTTCTAAAAGATGGGATGATTATCGCAAGCGCTATCCCTGGAAAGTTGCCTTTAATCAAAAGCTGGAAATTTATGATTTTTATGTACGATTTTATAACAGTGAAATAATTGGCAATCCGCCAACCACAGATCAAATCGCATACAATAAAAACATCTTGCAATCCAATCTTAAAGCTGTTCCTAAAAAGTTTGGCGCATTTGTTAAATCTCTAGATGGCACAAAGCACTGGCTCAGAATTGATGCCTTTGACGAACAGGAAGCACTAGACTCATTTCAAAACTTATCGAAAATTAGCCCCGATAGTGAAATTACCATGTTACTAAATGTTGATGATAGTTTTACAAAAATGACTATCATCTTAAAAAATGACTACAAACAAATCGAACTAAAAAAATGCAAAACTAAAATTTTCCTGATAGACAAAAGAGCAGAAGAAATTTTGAAGAATCAATAAACTAAATAAAGATTATGTATTCCGAAAAAATATTAGACGACATTCATATTATATTTCCATATCAAAGAAAGTATGAATATTATATAGTTATAAATAATCAAACACAAGCAAAGTTTATATTCAATCGAACTTTGAAGTTTGAAGATGAAATAATGGTAATGTATATAGATTCTTATGGTAATTTAATGTCAAACAATAAAAATTTAAAAATTACAATTGACAAAAGTGAAACAGTACAATTTAAGAAATATAGAGAACAAGTCATCTTAAGTAATAACTTGACAGTTACAATATTACCAATGAAAGATATTCAGGAAATTGCTAATAATACATTTTATCTTGATCATCAACGCCACATTGTAGATTTTGTGAATCTAATAGTAAAAGATAATGATAATATATTACCACTCTTTTTTGTTTAGAATTTAAATAGAACCCTATTAAAAAAAATTATATCTATTCATAATGACAGCATTATAGACAAATCTTGCAAATGCACGAGCGAGACATTCGCGCCAGTGTGGGAATTTTAGTTTTAAAAATAGTTCAACATATAAATTATGAGAATTACCACGTTTTTTTTCTGTCTTTTTCTTAATACATTAATTGCACAAAAGAATACTCCTGACTTTATTCAAAAGGAAATAAAATCATGTAGAATAGCAATTAATGATTCTTTAAGTGTTTATAAAATTCACGAAAATCTGTTTAAAAATGAAATTACTTTTTTTCTAAAAACTGAAAATGTAATTACCTCAGAATGCAATAAAAATTCGATAACAAAAAAGCTAATTGAAAAACTAAATTTTTCACAAAATCCAATAATAGAGATAAATAATTATGACATTAAAAATATTGTTATCAAAGATTTTACAAATCTCATTCCTATTAAGATCGTCGCATTAAAAAGATTAAATTATACAAGTATGATAATCGAAATAAATAGTTTTTCATATTCGACAATAGGCAATGGATATATCTATATATGCTTCAAAATTGATCAGAAAGGAAAAGTAATTGAGAAAAAAATACTTGAATCAAAACTGTCTTTAAAAACAAATAAGTATAAGAAAATTTTCTAAGTCACAATTTTGTAAACAAATAAAAAAAATACCGATAGCGCGGATTTGCAATCCATGCCCTCAAAGATCGGTTTGGTTCTCTATTTTAAATACAAAATAAAAGCTGCATGATTCTTTGTAGCTTCTGTCTTGATAATTTGTGTTGTGTCTTATTGTTGCGGGCACGGTTGGAAAATGTGCGCTATCAGGAAAATAAATATTTAAGAATTTTACTACTTTTAATACTGTTAAACCAACTTCTTTTTTAATATATTTGCGATTCCTAAATTACAGAATTATGATACTTAAAAAACTTCTTGCCCATGTGGTATGGTGGCGGCATTGGAAACAACCGTAACGCTTCTGTAAGCGTAGGACACCTTAGCTTCATGGGTTTTATATTTCCTAAATTACAGAGTTATGAGTACCAAAACCCTTTCAAAAGAAGCCGAAATCGGTCTAATGAATTTCTTCAACGACAGAATTGACCCACTCGATATGGCGAGAGCCATAAGACAGGTAAATCTAACCCTCGCATTGGGCGTTCTAAACGATCAAGAAAACATTCAGTTAAACGCTGCCAAACTTGGAGACAGCTTCTATTGGCTTAATGAACTAGCCGAAATTTTAGATCCTTATCTGGATTTGGAGTAAAAGGTTTGTTTCTTTTTGAAAAAATTAAAACCCTTGGTCTTGGAAAAGATTGAGGGTTTTGTTTTTTTCTTATCCAGTATAAATACTTATTGTTTTTGATTTTGGTTTATTAGTAAACTTGTTTATAATATTTTTTTACTCTTTTATGGATTTCCGTAAATCACTTGGTTATAATATGGTAATCTTTGTTAATAGAAATCATACAATAAAATTCTACTATTAATGATTTAATAATTCAAAAAATAATATTAACTAAATTTTAAAAATATGGGAGTTATAACAAGATCCGAATTACATTACACTGACTATTCATGGACCGCAATAAAAGGGGACGACCCTAGAGTTTCTGGTGAACCTGACAGCACTTTACTTAGCCGTAAAGAAGGCTATGAAGTGTTATATTTCGTAAATAAATTTTGTGAAATATATGAATTAAAACAAAAGCAATCGGCTATTAAAGTTGAAAAAATGATTAGAAACGAAGTTCCAAGTGATAAAAGAAGTCAACAAAATATAAAAGAGTGGATTAAAGAAAATTGGAAAAACAGTAAATACTAATAGTTAACTAGATAGTATCGTTTAGATACTATCTAGTTTTCTACTTTAAATACTTTTTGATAGCAAGAAAAGCAACATTCCTACTTTTCTTTATTTGCTTATCAAAAGAATTTGTTTGAAATTCATCGCAACAACGTTTAATGTAACTATGATAATTTGCTTGTTTTTTATTTTTTCGCTCACTAAACTTAAACTCATAAAATCCTCTGTCGTTTAAAACAAGATTATATTTCATCTTTTTCTTTACTCTTTTTTCCGTAAGATCTCCATCCTTAAACTTTACAGGAAGATTATAAATTTTCTTTACTTGATTTTTAAAAATCGCTTTTTTTGTATTTGGATTTTTTTCAATCAATTTTAAAGTTCTTCTACTTTTTCTTTTAACAGTAGATATAATTTTTCGATAATATTTAGCAAGATTAGTAGATTTTATTCCAGTATGATATCCTCTAAATTCAAATCCTAAATATGTCATAGCAGAAGAAACCTCTTTTCCATCTTTTAAAATTCTAAAACATTCTAATCTGCTATTATTTTTATGGGCTTTGTTTCTGAATACAAATTTTTCAGTTTTATCAGTACTTATTTTTATCTCATACTTTTTTATTAAAGAATAAATATAACTTTCAATATTATCACAAAGCTTCTTGTCACAAATAATAAATATATCATCTGAATATCTTCTATAGTATACATTATGAGTTTTCACCCACTCATTTACAATATCTAAATCAAAATCAAAAAGATAAAGATTTGCCAGGACTGCACTGATAGGTAAACCTTGAGGAATACCGTAGTTTACTCTTTTTCCATTATCCAATTTTTTCGAAAAAGGATTTGAATAAATTGGTAATTTTCCTTCTTTTATATGTTCTCTAAAATCTTCATTAGATTCAAAAAAACACCTAAAACCTTTTCTTTTTCGGATATCAGCTAATTTAGATTCATCAAAAGGGGATTTTCTACCATTTCTATTTTTCCTTATACGTAAATCATCTAGAAGTACATACTTAAATTTTGTACAAGCTTTGAATACGTTGTAATGATCTTTAGGTATGTTCTCGCATTCATTTAAAGCTTTTGCCCATTGTTTCTTTAAAATTTTATGATCTAAAGTTGAAAAAAAACTTTTCAAATCAATCGCCAAAACAGCTGTCTCTACATCCTTTTGGGTTCTATTTTTAATTTCATCAAAGCACTCTCTAGCAAAATGAATATTAGATTTACCAATTCCTGAATTTTCAAAGGTTTCTATTTTTCTATATGCAATAACAGCCTCATCTTGTAAAGGTTCTTTTTTAAGAAGTCTCTCATATTTATTTCTTAAGATCTCAGAATAATATCCATAAACCAAAGCGTCCATATGACTTGCATAATGCAATGGTCTTTCTTTTGAATTCCTAACGGGATGTAGGGTATTTTTACGATAGTGAGTATGCTTTCTTTTTGCAGTAGTAAATTTTTCTTGATTACCTTTTTTGAACTTTCTATCAGAAAGAATTGTATGTATTAAAGGATAGAAAGCATAATTTTCAATATACTTTTTATTAGTAATTTTTCTTTCTATAGTTTGCCAATTACTTCCTAACTCCAATGATGGAGATAAATGCAAATATCCTTTTTCTTTCAGCCAGTTAGGTCTATCCATTATAATAAATTAAAAAAAGAATCTGCGATCAGCAATAGCGTTAATAAACTACATACCTCATTTTATGAGTTGGATCGGTACCCAATTACTGAGTCATTGGTTATGTGATTAAATGTAAAAGAACAATTATTATGAAACTATCAACTGAATTAATTAAATTACTATCTTTGCTATGCTTCTGGCTCGCAGGCAGTCATGCAGCAGTATTAATAAACTCTATCATTCTTCTTCTAAAGGTCATATATTTATTAATATATAAACTAAGATTTCTTAAATCTTCTCTCCTCATATATCTTTATATACATGAGTAAAACAAAATAAAATTTTGTTTTAAGATCCACACAGCTGTAATTTACTCCTCACGCAGATTCTTTTCAAATTTAACATTAAAATTCATATATTGGCATCTTAACCAAAAATAAACTAATGTCTGAATTTAAAATTGGAGAACTTATAGTTTTCAAAACACATCCATTTATTAGAGAATTTACAAATATTAAACTCTCCGCTTATCCTGAATACACTTCGCCTATAATGGTGATTAAGGAAACAAAAGAAAAGTCTTACGACAAGGAAACTGGTCGAGATATCGGACAACAGTTGCATTGCACATATTATAACTCCAGAGATGGAAAATTTATTGATAAGTGGATAAATAGTAATCTAGTTAATAAAGTAAATTACTCTATATTAACTCACAAAATTCTTGCTGATTTCCATTTAAAAAAAGAACTGCAAGATTTAAAAAAAGAGCTTACTAGTAAAAATTATGAAAATTTAATTAAAGAAAAACATTTAAATAAAAAGGTCATTTTAAAAAGTGTCGATTTAGAATTATTTAAAAATAAAATTAATCGCACGAAAGAAAATGGAGAATTAGTTGAAACAAATCACTTAGAATTTCTTCCTCCTTTAATGACTATTATTGGCTTCAAATTTTCAGATGATAAAAACAAGTTTTGCGAAAAAACAGGTATTCCTCTAATAGAATTAAAATGTAAATGGTATAATTCTCATACGAAATCATTTTCAGAAAATTTTCTTCCTATTGAGACTTTGTATAGTGTTACTGATACGCAGGATATAATATTGAAAGAAGATTTATTATCGGATATCGTAAGTTCAATTGAGGATAACTCTTTCTTCAATTTGCCTATTTTCCCAACCACGAAATGTTTTAATTTGGAAGGACGTGATATTAAAATATCTCATACACTGGGACATTCCGAAGCGGTGATATACAAGCATTATTTTTATCAAATGAATTATTTTGATTATATATACCAAAATAAATTTGCTGTCACAATAGACGATTCATTCACTAAAAAAAATGAAAAGGATGTTTTTGGAAAGAAATATCCCGATTATAATTCAAGAGGCTTTAGATTAAGGACAACTGATTGTAGATTTATTATTGATTCTTATTATTATATAAGATATAAAGATTCATATAACAACATAACAAAAAGAATTATAAAAATTTCAGAACTTTTTATTTATATAAAAGATTTTAAAAAATTTAAAGAGACATATACAAATTTAAATTCATGGATTGTTGATGATATTACTTTTGTTAAATATAATTACGAAGATGATGGCAGCATATACATTTATTTAGAAGGAGAAATAATTCCTGATAATAGATTATCGAAAAAAATTTTTACAGATGATAATGTTGAAATAATATTAAAAACGAATTGTCTATTAAGAAAAGGAAAAATTCGAAATTTTAAAATTAATAGTATATTAGAGATTCAAGAAATAATTGATGGACAATTTCTTTTTGAAGAATTACATTAAAGCAAAAGAGCCATTATAGGCTCTTTTGCTTTAAAAACTTATCCCAAACTCATCCCGCCATCCATAATAACATCAGCACCCGTCATAAACACCGCAGCATCACTACTTAGATAAGAAACCATTTTAGCCACATCTTCTGCCCTTCCCATTTGTTTTAGAGGCACTTTTTCTACTACGATATCCATAATGCCTTTTACGGTGGCTTCGTCTAGACCTACTTTATTCATGACTTCGGTTTGAGTTGGTCCTGGGCTAACCGAATTGACACGAATCTTTCTTGGCGCTAATTCTAAAGCCGCCGATCTCATAAACGAATTCAAAGCCGTTTTACTCGCCGAATAAACCGAAGATCCCGGACCTGGCATACTTGCAGTATTCGAAGAAAGAAATACCACCGAAGCACCATCTTTCAGAATCGGGATAAATTTGCTTAAAGTGAAAAAAGCACCTTTTAGATTCACATTCATAATGCTGTCGTACAATTCTTCTGTGGTTTGTTCAATTGTTCCTAAACCCGCGATTCCCGCATTTATAAACAAAATATCAACCGAACCGAAATCGGTTTTTACCTTTTCGGCCAGTTTTTCGATATCCGAAATATTCGATTGGTCTGCTGTAATGGCTGTAACGCCTAGTTCTAAAGCTGCCTTTTCTATCGCCTCTTTTCTTCTTCCTGTAATAATTACTTCTGCGCTTTGATCTTTTAATAATTGTGCTGTAGCATATCCTATTCCACTGTTTCCGCCAGTTATCACTGCCACTTTATTTTTTAAATTGTCCATTGTATTTGTGTTTTAAATTAATGAGACAAAGGTAAATTCAAAATGGTATAACTTTGTAACCAGTATCACAGAGTATACCAGAAGCACATTTTAACATTAAAATAGTATTGAAAAATAAGTTTTAGTAAAAAGTCTCATTTTAATGTTAAATATTGAATTTGTATTCTTTACTTTTTTGGTTAAAATTCTTCGATTTATTTAGATTTTTAAATCAATTCTCTTAATTTATTTTTAAAACTTCATTAAACGCCTGTTAAATCTTAATCAGAATTCATTGAAAATTCTGCAGAAAAAG
>Ga0182006_1002076_pt1 | contig 11200 bp, 10 predicted proteins | sample Sormic07211104_1_FD_123022 | JGI IMG/M metagenome (GOLD analysis project Ga0182006, IMG submission 123022) | Rhizosphere microbial communities from Sorghum bicolor, Mead, Nebraska, USA - 072115-104_1 MetaG | ecosystem: Host-associated > Plants > Roots > Rhizosphere | place: USA: Nebraska...
CATGAATAAAGACGAAGCAAGCGGCAACTGGAAGCAGTTCAAAGGCAAAATGAAAGAGAAATGGGGCAAGCTGACCGACGATGATATGCAGGTTATCGAAGGTAAACGCGATCAGCTGGTCGGCAAAATCCAGGAGCGTTACGGCTCTACGAAAGATGAAGCCGAGCGCGAAGTAACCGCCTGGGAAGGTCAGAACAAAGATCACCGCTGGTAATCAGACAATAGCTTGATAATCAGCTGAATGCGTTCCGGTGGGCCCTCACCGGAACCGCACAAGGATGTGCCGATTACCCGCGTTTCCCCCGCTTTTTACCCTCATCCTGATGGTCATGCTCGCAGCTTTCATGGTGCGTACAGGCTTCAACCGCAGCACAATTTTCACATAAACCATGCGCTTCAATCACGCTGTGGCGTAATGCAAACTGCGCTTCACCTGCCAGACCAGCAATAATCTTCTCTACGCCCTGCGCCTGCTTCTCTGTAACGGCGGCACAGCGGTCACAGACCAGCATCACCGATGTATGTGCTGGTGCCTCAAAATGGTGACACATGACGTAGCTGTTGTTGGATTCCACCCGATGAATGAAACCCTGCTCCAGCAGGAAATCGAGCGCCCGGTAAACCGTGGGTGGCTTGGCCTGCGGCTCGCTGACCCGGAGTTGATCCAGCAGATCGTAGGCGCTGATCGAGCCAGGCTGCTCGGCCATCAGGCGCAACACTTCAGCACGCTGCGAAGTCAGACGCACACCGCGCTGCAGGCACATCTTTTCGGCCTGAATCAAAATTTGCTGCGACGTCATGTTTGTCATGAAAATTCTCCGCTGGATAAGTGATGTTATTTTATCACACATAGTTTCGCGGCGCTGAGGTTGGTTTTCGTCTGAAAAAACAGCATCATTTGCCTGATAAAGCAGCATATTCAGAATTTAAGCCGTCTTCTATCTCAAATCTGACGACAAATCAGATCCATTCTGAATCCACCTGAAGCGGAATTTGTTGGCATTTTGCTTTGCATCTCACTGAGTTAAGAAGTAATGTTCAGAAAGACTTAAGAAAAGTCTGGCATTATTTGAAATATCCCAATGCAGTTTGAACAATTACAACGGTTTTTTGATTGGAAAACGTCCAATCCTTTGAATTAAGACACTGTTTCCTTTGAATTCACAGCAATAACGCGTTAGCCAGGGTTCACAATAGGGCTAACAAACTATTCAGTCATTGAATGTTTCAATGGCAATTTCTCAGGTGATGGCAGGCAAATGGTGAAAAAATCCGCTCAACGTTCAGCGCTGATCTACACGGCTGCAACGACCGCGCTTTTCCTTTCTTCTTCCGCCATGGCGGCAGGGACCTGGTATGATGCACGTAATGACGCCATGGGCGGCACCGGCGTAGCATCTTCTCTTTATGGCTCCGCAGTGCTGGCGAACCCGGCATTAGTGACGCGCGCCAAACCCGACGATAGCGTCAGCATTATTTTCCCTTCAGCCGGTATTCAGGTCACCGACAAAGATAAGCTGATCGATAAAGTCGATGATATTACGGACACCGTGGATCGCTACCGTGACGTGCTCAGTAATTTAACCTTCGCTGATTATCTGCGTGGCTATCCTGAAGTGCGCGCCGCCTCAGGCGATGTCGCCAACCAGCTAAATGATTTACGCGGCAACAAAGCGGACGGTAACGCCGGGGTTGCCCTGGCCGTCACTATCCCTGACGAGACGCTGCCTTTCGCCTTTATCACCAAAGCCTACGGGACAGCGCACGTCCGCGCTAACGTGGTACAGAGTGATATTGACTACCTGCGCAGTATAGAAAACGGGGCGTTTCCTCGTCCTGGCGATCAAAATAACCTGCGCTCCAGCGCGAATGGCTTAGCGGCGCTGGTCACCGATTATGGTGTTGCGGTGGCGCATGAGTTCACCATAGCTGGTCAGCCAGTATCGGTAGGCGTCACACCGAAAGTGCAGAAAACCTGGCTCTATAACTACACCGCCAGCATTTACAACTACGACAAAAGTGACATCAATAACAGCCAGTATCGCAGCACCGACACCGGCTTTAACGTTGATGCCGGTCTGGCGACCACCTTTGCTGAAAACTGGACGCTGGGTGTAACCGGACAGAACCTGGTTTCACGCGATCTGCAGACCAAAGAGGTCAATGGTTTCCGCGACACCTACCAGATTCGCCCGCTGGTCACCACCGGTCTGGCCTGGGATAAAGGTCCGTTTACCGTGACGGGCGATGTGGATCTGACTGAAACCAAACGCTTTAAAACTCAGGATAACAGCCAGTATGCGGCAGTGGGCGCGGAATACCGCGTACTTGACTGGCTGCAGCTGCGTGCAGGTTATCGTGCGGACATGCGTTCTAACGACGAAAATGTCGCTACGGCCGGTTTTGGTCTGTCACCGTTTAACAAAGCCGTCCATCTGGATCTGGCGGGCTCTGTAGGTGCTAACAACACCTGGGGCGCGATGATGCAGCTGGGCTTTAACTTCTAAGCGCGTTAATCAGACTGTTCGGGGGCGGGCGATGCACTATCGCCCGCCCTTGTGTTATCCTTGCACAGAATTCCATCACCCCTTAATTACCGGATTGTCTGCGCTTCATGCCTAATTTCTCTTCGCAACGTTTCTCTATCGCCCCTATGCTCGACTGGACCGATCGTCACTGTCGCTATTTTCATCGCCAGCTGACCGGTGACACGCTGCTCTACACCGAAATGGTGACTACGGGCGCAATCATTCATGGCAAAGGGGATTACCTGGCTTACAGTGAGGCTGAGCATCCGGTCGCGTTGCAGCTTGGCGGTAGCGATCCGGCGGCACTGGCGCAGTGCGCGAAGCTGGCAGAGCAGCGCGGTTACGATGAAGTGAATCTTAATGTCGGCTGTCCCTCTGATCGGGTGCAGAATGGCCGTTTCGGCGCCTGCCTGATGGCCGAGGCGAATCTGGTCGCAGATGCCGTTAAAGCGATGCGCGACGTGGTTTCAATTCCGGTCACGGTGAAAACCCGCATTGGTATCGATGAGCTGGACAGCTATGAATTCCTGACCGATTTTATCGGCACGGTGGCGGGACGCGGTGAGTGTGAGACATTTATCATTCATGCGCGTAAAGCCTGGCTCTCCGGCCTCAGCCCGAAAGAGAACCGCGAGATTCCACCGCTGGATTATCCCCGCGTCTATCAGCTGAAACGCGATTTTCCGCAACTGACTATCGCCCTCAATGGCGGCGTGAAAACCCTGGAAGAGGCACAGATCCATCTGCAACACCTTGACGGCGTGATGATGGGACGTGAAGCCTACCAAAACCCCGGCATTCTGGCGCAGGTCGATCAGACATTGTTTGGTCGCCAGCATCCGGCGGCTAACCCGGTTGAAGTGGTGCGCGCCATGTATCCCTATATTGAAGCGGAACTGGCGAAGGGGACGTATCTGGGACATGTCACGCGCCATATGCTGGGTCTGTTCCAGGGGATCCCGGGCGCCCGCCAGTGGCGACGCCATCTGAGTGAAAATGCCCACAAACCCGGTGCCGATGTCCGTGTGCTGGAGGCGGCGCTGGCGCTGGTCGCCGATAAAATCCCGCAGGAAGCCTGACGCCTCATCTGAACCCGAAAAAACCAGCTCTGAATGCTGGTTTTTTTTACGCCACTATGTGGTTTTTCTCACCAGGTTGCGCTCTTCTGTTTATCTCTTATCAGAATAAAATCAATGAGTTAACTGTTGGCACGTTTTTTGTGGTAACTATAACAATCAATCTCAAAAAGGAGCGCTGACGTGGAAATTTTATTCGTATTGGGGTTTTTCCTGATGCTGTTGCTGACCGGCGTTTCGCTGTTAGGCGTGCTGGCGGCACTGGTGGTCGCAACCATCGTGATGTTTGTCGGTGGACTGTTTGCAATTGTTATTAAAGTGTTGCCGTGGCTGGTGCTGGCGGTGATTGCGGTCTGGCTGCATCGTGCCTTTTTTGGCGACAGCGATGAGCGAGCACGTCGCAAGCTGCGGCGTAAGATCAACAGGTTAGACCGCAAAGGCTGGCGCTAAATGCGGTGAAGATCACAGTGTGAGAGATTGGTCAGGGCTGATCTGCAATTAAACATATTTTTTACTTATGTTTTCTGGCAGGATGCCTGTCGTCAAATCGATGTGCCATCGACTCGACACGAATTCATCGCCGCTGTCCCTACACCAGCGCGAACAAAAAATAAAAAAAGAGAAGGGCTTCCCGCGGGAGGCCCTTTTTGTTGCTCACTACTATGGAATTAAGAGACAGGATCCCTGCGTGGCGCGGCTCTCCAGCATCTGGTGCGCTTTGCTGGCCTCTTTCAGCGCAAACTTCTGCTGCTCCGGCACATCAACTTTAATTGCGCCACTCGCCAGCAGCGAGAAAAGCTCGGCACTGGCGGTTTCCAGCTCCTGGCGGTTGGTGATATAGCCAAACAGTGAAGGGCGGGTCACAAACAGCGAGCCTTTCTTATTCAGAATGCCGAGATCTATCCCGGTCACCGGACCCGAAGCATTGCCAAAACTGACCATAAGCCCATGACGGCGCAATGAGTCCAGCGATGCTTCCCAGGTATCTTTGCCCACGGAGTCATAAACTACGCCCACTTTTTTCCCGTCGGTCAGTTCGCTGACGCGTTGCGCAATATTCTCTTCGCGGTAGTTAATCGTCGCCCAGGCGCCGGCCTTCTTCGCCATCGCTGCCTTTTCTGCTGACCCGACTGTGCCAATCAAATGGGCACCCAGCGCTTTTGCCCACTGACAGGCAATTAACCCGACGCCGCCCGCTGCGGCATGAAACAGGAAGGTCTCACCGGCGCTGATTTTATAGGTCTGGCGCAGCAGATATTGTGTGGTCAGCCCTTTCAGGTAGCTGGCTGCGCCCTGCTCAAAGCTGATCGCCTCCGGGAGATGCATCAGGCGATCTTCCGCCACGTTGTGCACTTCGCTATAGGCCCCCATCGACGCCAGACAGTAGACCACGCGATCGCCGGGCTTAAATAATGTCACGCCACGTCCAACCCGCGACACCACGCCTGCGGCTTCTGTACCCAGGCCAGAGGGAAAAGCGGCGACCGGATAAAGCCCGCTGCGAACATAGGTATCGATGTAATTAATCCCGATAGCGCGATGTTCTACCTGCACTTCATGTTCGGCCGGGTCAGCAGGTTCAAAATCTGTCCACTCTAAAACGTCCGGGCCGCCATGTGCGCTGAACTGAATACGCTTTGCCATTCTGACTCCTGTGATTGTTTCATCATGAGGGTGAGGCACGCACCCCAACTAAGGTATACTTGCGCGTCCCCACAGAAGATCGGTAATGCATTCACTATGGCAGGAAATAAACCCACCAACAAATCGAACGAAACGCAGGATCGCCAGCTCGCAGGCGTGAAAATGCCCCCGCATTCGCTGGAAGCGGAGCAGTCGGTGCTCGGTGGGTTAATGCTGGATAACGAGCGCTGGGACAATGTCTCTGAGCGCGTCGTCGCGAATGATTTTTTCAACCGCTCGCATCGGCTGATTTTTTCAGAGATGCAGCGGCTGCTGGAAAACAGCAAACCTATTGACCTGATTACGCTCTCCGAATCGCTGGAAACCCGTGGCGAGCTGGAGATGGCGGGCGGCTTCGCCTATCTGGCGGAACTGGCGAAAAACACCCCGAGCGCGGCGAACATCGGCGCCTATGCTGACATCGTGCGCGAACGTGCGGTGGTGCGTGAGATGATCGCCGTCGCTAACCAGATTGCCGATGCCGGTTATGATCCGCAGGGGCGTAACAGCGAAGAGCTGCTCGACTTCGCGGAGTCGAACGTCTTTAAAATTGCGGAAGCGCGCGCGGATAAGGATGCTGGTCCGAAAAACATCGAGCAGATTCTGGAATCGACCGTTTCGCGTATCGAATCGCTCTATCAGACACCGCACGATGGCGTCACCGGCGTCGATACCGGCTATCAGGATCTGAATAAAAAGACCGCGGGCCTGCAGGGTTCTGATCTGATTATTGTTGCCGCACGTCCTTCGATGGGTAAAACCACCTTTGCGATGAACCTGTGCGAAAACGCCGCCATGCTGCAGGAAAAACCGGTGCTGATCTTCAGTCTGGAGATGCCCAGCGAGCAGATCATGATGCGTATGCTGGCGTCACTCTCCCGCGTCGATCAGACCCGCATCCGTACCGGGCAGCTGGATGATGAGGACTGGGCGCGTATTTCCGGCACCATGGGCATCCTGCTGGAGAAGAAGAACATGTACATTGATGACTCTTCCGGCCTGACGCCCACCGAAGTGCGTTCACGCGCCCGACGCATCTACCGTGAAAACGGTGGATTAAGCATGATCATGATCGACTATCTGCAGCTGATGCGCGTGCCGTCGCTGTCGGACAACCGTACGCTGGAAATTGCTGAGATCTCCCGCTCGCTGAAAGCGCTGGCCAAAGAGCTGAACGTGCCGGTTGTGGCGCTGTCGCAGCTTAACCGCTCGCTGGAGCAGCGAGCCGATAAACGTCCGGTCAACTCGGATCTGCGTGAATCGGGCTCGATCGAGCAGGATGCGGATTTGATCATGTTTATCTATCGCGATGAGGTTTACCACGAAAACAGCGATCTTAAAGGGATCGCGGAGATCATTCTGGGTAAACAGCGTAACGGCCCGATCGGTACAGTACGCCTGACCTTTAACGGTCAGTGGTCACGCTTCGACAACTACGCTGGCCCGCAATACGACGACGAATAATCCCCGGTTTGTGCTGTCATGCACGATCTGTGCATGACAGCCCCCATCATCACAAAATAGTGTTGGACAACCTCTCGGGTTATCGGGTTATCTGTAACAAAGCGACGCCCATCACGCTGTGGAAACGGAATGACTCACGTAGACGATTACGACCTTAAAATCCTGACTTTATTACAATCCAACGGCCGTCTGACCAATCAGGAACTCAGCGATCTGGTCGGCCTTTCTGCCTCACAATGTTCCCGCCGACGTATCAATCTGGAACAGGCTAATCTGATCCTGGGTTATCATGCCCGGCTGTCGCCCGATGCCATCGGGCTTGGCATGGTGGGATTGATTGAGGTGCGTTTAATTAACCACACCGCAGAATATGTTGAGAGCTTTCACCGGATGGTGGAGCAGGAGCAGGCGATCGTGGATGCCTATAAAACCACCGGCGATGCGGACTATCTGCTTAAAGTGGCAGTGGCCGATCTCAATTCCCTTAGTGCGTTAATCAGCCAGTTAGTCGCGGGCCACCAGAGCGTTTCCCATGTGAAAACCTCGGTAGTGCTGGGACGCATGAAAGAGAACGGGCTGATGATGCTGCCTGAGCAGAAGACGCGCTAAAAAGGTGCGCGCTGTGCGCTTTTGGTGCACACTTGCGGCAATTAATGCGAAGAGCGCGCATGGAGTCGGAATTTAACGCATAGGTTGACGGTGTCAGCCGGCATTTATGCACAAAGTTCTTTTTTAAAGCGCCTTAGATATCAATGGGATATCGCTGGCACCCGGTTTACAGCAGTTCAGTGCTGTGGCGATGGTGCGTTTTTTGCATCGAAACCGCATCATTTGCCCTGAGAAAACCCCATGGATAACATCGCAGAACCCTCCCGCGTCCCGCATTCGCGCATTGAAGATGCGCTGGCGATGGTGCTTGGCACCCTGATGGTCTCGTTCGGCGTCATTATGCTGAAACAGGCGGGAGCGCTGACCGGCAGCACCGCAGGCATCGCCTTTCTGATCAGCTACCTGTCGCCGCTTTCGTTCGGCAGCGCGTTTTTCCTGATCAACATCCCTTTTTACTGGCTGGCGGTAAAACGCATGGGCTGGGAATTTACGCTGAAAACCTTCTGCGCCGTCGGTCTGGTGTCGCTGTTCACCCAGCTGCACCCGCTGTTCGTCCACTTTTCTGACCTTAACCCCTTCTATGCGACACTGTTCGGTAACGTCATCATGGGAATCGGGTTTATAGTGTTATTTCGTCATAAGGCGAGCCTGGGCGGCATCAATATTCTGGCGCTGTGGCTACAGGATCGCTTTGGGATCCGCGCGGGGAAGCTGCAAATGGTGGTCGATACCTGCGTCGTGCTGGCGTCACTCTTTGTGGTGAGTGGCCCCATCCTGCTCGCGTCGATTGCGGGTGCGGTGATCCTGAATCTGATTATTGCAATGAACCACCGTCCGGGACGCTATCGGGTTTAATCCGCATCTTCCCTCTGGACCAATCATGGAGACCTACACCGTGTTTCAAAACGTTGATGCCTATGCTGGCGATCCGATTCTGTCGTTGCTGGAAGCCTTCAAACAAGACCCACGCGAACACAAAGTTAACCTGAGTATCGGCCTCTATTACGACGAAAAGGGCATCATCCCGCAGCTGAAGGCTGTAGCCGCTGCCGAAGAGCAGATCTATGCTGAGCCGCATCAGGCATCGCTCTATCTGCCAATGGAAGGACTGAACAGCTACCGTAGTGCGATTGCACCGCTGCTGTTTGGTGCCGATCATCCGGTGTTAAACGCGGGCCGTATCGCCTCTATTCAGACGCTGGGCGGTTCTGGCGCGCTGAAAGTGGGCGCGGATTTCCTTAAGCGCTACTTCCCGCAGTCTGCGGTCTGGGTCAGCGATCCGACCTGGGAGAACCACGTCGCGATTTTTAATGGTGCAGGTTTTGAGGTAAATACCTATCCCTGGTATGACGCAGAGACCCACGGCGTGCGGTTTGATGCCTTTATCAGCACCCTGAAAACCCTGCCAGCGCAGAGCGTCGTGCTGCTGCATCCCTGCTGTCATAACCCGACCGGTGCTGACCTGACCGATGCGCAGTGGGATCAGACCGTTGAGGTGCTGAAAGCACAGCAGCTGATTCCATTCCTGGATATCGCCTATCAGGGCTTTGGGGCCGGCATGCAGCAGGATGCCTATGCGTTGCGCGCGGTCGCGGCGGCGGGCCTGCCAGCCCTGGTGAGCAACTCCTTCTCCAAAATTTTCTCGCTCTATGGCGAGCGCGTGGGCGGTCTCTCTATCGTCTGTGACAGCGCCGAAGAGTCAGCGCGTGTGCTGGGCCAGTTAAAAGCCACGGTTCGCCGCAACTACTCCAGCCCGCCGAATTTCGGTGCGCAGGTTGTCGCGCGCGTACTCAACGATGACGAGTTGAAAGCCAGCTGGCTGGCTGAAGTGGAAGCGATGCGCTTACGCATTCTGGACATGCGTCAGTCGCTGGTGGACGTGCTGAGCACTGCACTGCCAGGTAAAAACTTCGACTACCTGCTGAAGCAGCGTGGCATGTTCAGCTACACCGGCCTGAGTGCGCAGCAGGTCGATCGTCTGCGCAACGAATTTGGCATCTATCTGGTGGGCAGCGGCCGCATGTGTGTGGCCGGTCTGAACAGCAAAAATGTGCATCAGGTGGCTGAAGCGTTTGCCGCCGTGATGTAACGGCCGCCAGGCTGTAAAAAAAACCGTCAGGGTGCTCTCTGGCGGTTTTTTTATGGGTCAGGGTTTACCTTTCGGCGACATGCTGCACACTTAAACGGGGTAACCGTTTCAGGAATAAGCTATGTGGCATCAACAAACTATTACGCTGAGCGCGAAGCCGCGCGGGTTTCATCTGGTCACCGATGAGATCGTGAACTCGCTCTCCGGACTGCGTGATATCAAAACCGGTCTGCTGCATCTGCTGTTGCAGCACACTTCGGCGTCGTTAACCTTAAATGAGAATTGCGACCCGACGGTGCGCAGCGACATGGAGCAGCATTTCATGCGGCACGTGCCGGAGAATGCGCCTTATCAGCACGACTACGAAGGGCGTGATGATATGCCGGCGCACATCAAATCGTCGACCTTAGGGGTTTCGTTGTTATTACCGGTTCAGCGGGGACGTCTGGTGCTGGGCACCTGGCAGGGTATCTGGCTGGGCGAGCATCGCATTGAGGGCGGTGCCAGGCGGATTGTCGCCACTTTACAAGGGGAATCGTAATGAATAACTCAGACTTACTGACCTATTGCATGAGTAAGCCGGGCGCGGAGCAGAGCGTCCACAGTGACTGGAAAGCCACGCAGATTAAAAGCAACGGCGTGCTGTTTGCGATGGTACATGAGGCGAAAGGGCGGCCAGCGGTCTCGCTGAAATCGACGCCTGCGCTGGCCGAATTACTGCGCGAAGAGCATAGCGATATTATTCCCAGCGAGCATCTGAACAAGTCACACTGGAGCACGCTGTTCCTGGACGGTTCGCTGAAAGATTCGCAGATCTACTATCTGGTCGATGCCTCATTCCAGCAGGTTGCAACGGCCCGCTAAACGGCAATAAAAAACCCTCTTACCTGAGCAAGAGGGTTTCAGAGGCAGCGGGTTACGCGGCAGGTTGCTCGCGCAGGGTATTGATGTCGATAACGAAGCGGTATTTCACATCGCTTTTCAGCATGCGCTCATAGGCTTCATTGATCTGGTCCATCGCGATCAGTTCAATGTCTGACGTAATGCCGTGCTCACCACAGAAATCGAGCATCTCCTGGGTCTCTGCGATGCCGCCAATCAGTGAACCGGCGATGCTGCGACGCTTGAAGATCAGGTTAAATACCTGCGGTGCCGGGTGATCGTGCTCCGGTGCACCCACCAGCGTCATGTTGCCATCCAGCTTCAGCAGGGTGATGAAGGGGTTGAGATCGTGCTGAGCCGCCACGGTATTCAGAATGAAGTCGAAGCTGTTGGCGTGCTGCGCCATCTGCTCCGCATCTTTGGAGATCACGACTTCATCGGCACCCAGACGTTTGCCATCTTCAATTTTGGAAGGCGAAGTGGTGAACAGCACCACATGTGCACCCATGGCATGGGCAATTTTCACGCCCATATGGCCCAGGCCGCCTAAGCCTACGATACCCACTTTCTTGCCCGGGCCGACATTCCAGTGGCGCAGCGGCGAGTAAGTGGTGATACCGGCACACAGCAGCGGTGCCACGCCCGCCAGCTCCAGGTTCTCGGGAATGCGCAGCACAAAGCTCTCATCAACCACCATCGACGTTGAGTAACCGCCGTAAGTAATGGCGCCGGTTTCACGATCTTCGCCGTTATAGGTGCCAACAAAGCCGTTTTCACAATACTGCTCCAGACCCTGCTGACAGCTCGGACAGCTGCGGCACGAATCGACCATGCAGCCTACGCCGACCAGATCGCCGACTTTGTATTTC
>Ga0182006_1002078_pt1 | contig 11194 bp, 10 predicted proteins | sample Sormic07211104_1_FD_123022 | JGI IMG/M metagenome (GOLD analysis project Ga0182006, IMG submission 123022) | Rhizosphere microbial communities from Sorghum bicolor, Mead, Nebraska, USA - 072115-104_1 MetaG | ecosystem: Host-associated > Plants > Roots > Rhizosphere | place: USA: Nebraska...
AAGAACACCCGGCCCGTCCGATGGGTCATCACGACGACCACGGCCACGATCATGGCCATGGTCATGGCGACCACGCCGCCCACGGCACGATGAAGGATTACGTCACCGGCTTCGTGCTGGCCGTGATCCTGACCGCGATCCCGTTCTGGATGGTCATGAACAAGACCATCGCCAGCTCGGCGACCCTGGGCATCGTGCTGCTGGCCCTGGCGGCCGTGCAGATCGTGGTGCACATCCGCTACTTCCTGCACATGAACGGCAAGTCCGAAGGCGGCTGGAACATGCTGGCGATGATCTTCACCATCGTCATCGTGGTCATCACGCTGTCCGGTTCGCTGTGGGTGATGTATCACCTGAACCACAACATGATGCCGACCATGTCGCCTGAAAACATGCCGACCGAAACCGTGCCGCAGTCGATGCAGGGTATGCAAGGCATGCAACACGGCGCAGCCCCATCGAAATGAGCCCGACGCCAACTGATGGCGTGACGCAAGGCAAAGAAAGCGGGGCGGCGCAAGCCGCCCCGGTATCCCGCACAAAGGCCAGCTTGTTGCTGCTGACGCTTTTGGCGGGATTTTTCTTTCTGGTCTTCGCTGCGCTGGGAACCTGGCAGGTCTATCGCCTGCAATGGAAGCTGGACCTCATCGCCAAGGTCGACGCCCGGGTGCACGCTGCGCCGGTGGCGCCACCCGCTGCGCAGGACTGGCCGAACGTGACCGCCGAACGCGATGAGTACAAGCGCGTGGCCTTGAGCGGCCGCTACCTGTACAGCAAGACGGTGGCCGTGCAGGCCAGTACCGACCTGGGCAGCGGAGCGTGGCTGCTGACGCCCTTGCAGATGGCCGATGGCAGCGTAGTGCTGATCAATCGCGGGTTCGTGCCGGTCTCGCCGCTCAAACTGGCTGACTCCCAGCTGGCGGATGCGCCTGCAGGCCAACTGAACGAAGTGACTGGATTGCTGCGCATGAGCGAGCAGGGCGGCGGTTTCCTGCGCAGCAATGACGCCGCGCAGAACCGCTGGTATTCGCGCGATGTGAAGGCAATTGCACAAGCCCGACATTTGCCAGCGGGGCAGGTGGCACCGTATTTCGTCGATGCCGACAAGGCGTCGTCGGAAGCCAATGCCGCCAGCGCTCCTGATGCGCAGAAACCCGTCGGTGGCCTGACCGTGATCGCCTTCCACAACAGCCACCTGGTCTATGCCCTGACCTGGTATGCCCTGGCGCTCATGTCGCTGGGTGCGGGCTATTGGGTGATCCGCGACGAACGCCGCTGGCGCCAGCGCATCCAGGATGCGCAAGCCAGGGGCTGAGCGATGACTGCCTCCGACACCGTCGCCAAGCGCAAGACCCTGCGCGAGCGCTGGCAGCGCCTGCGCCAGGGCGAGCAGAACCCGGCCGGCCACCAGAACATGCTGCTGCTGATCCAGCTGCGCTGGCTGGCGGTGCTGGGGCAGGTCTCCACGATTGCCTTCGTGGTGCTGGTGTTCGACCTGCACCTGCCGCTGCCGCACATGCTGGAGGTGCTGTCCTGCCTGATCGCCTTCAACATTGCCAGCCACCTGCGCTGGCATGAACGGCGCATCGCCACCAATGCCGAACTGTTCCTGGCCTTGCTGGTGGATGTGGCGGTGCTGACCTTCCAGCTTTACCTGAGCGGCGGCATCACCAATCCCTTCGCCTTCCTGTACCTGATGCAGATCATCCTCTCGGCCGTGCTCCTGAAGCCCTGGTCGAGCTGGGCCATCGTCGCCGTGACCATGGCCTGCCTGGCGGGACTGGCACTGTTTTCCGAGCCGCTGGCACTGCCGCCGGACCACAACGCGGGCTTGCTGAGCCTGTATGTGGAGGGCACGCTGATCTGCTTCCTGCTCAATGCCGGGCTGATGGTGTTCTTCATCACCCGCATCAGCAGCAACCTGCGCGCCGGTGATGCCTTGCTGGCCGACCTGCGCCAGCGTGCCGCTGAAGAGGACCATATCGTGCGCATGGGCCTGCTGGCTTCCGGTGCGGCGCACGAGCTGGGCACGCCGCTGGCGACCGTCTCCGTGATCCTGGGTGACTGGAAGCGCATGCCCGAAATCAGCCAGCGCGCCGACATGCTGGAAGACATCGCCGAGATGGAAGCCCAGCTGCAGCGCTGCAAATCCATCGTCAGCGGCGTGTTGCTGTCGGCCGGCGAGGCGCGCGGCGAATCGTCCATCAAGACCACGATCAACACCTTCCTCGACAGCGTCGCCGAAGACTGGCGCAAGACGCGGCCAGTGGAGATCTTCGAATACCGCAACCTGATCGCGCAGGATGTGCCGGTCGCCTTCGACTCGGCCATCAAGCAGATGCTGGGCAATGTGCTGGACAATGCCTTCGAGGTCTCGCCGCAATGGCTGGCGCTGGAGGTGAGGCGGGAAGGGGATCTGCTGCTCATGGAAGTGAGCGATCGCGGCCCCGGCTTCCCCGACTGGATGATCAACCAGATCGGCAAGCCCTACCAGTCCACCAAGGGCAAGCCGGGCCGTGGCCTGGGCCTGTTCTTTGTGGTCAACGTCGCGCGCAAGCTGGGCGGACGGGTCTGGGCCAGCAATCGTGCCGCGGGTGGTGCGCGCGTGACGCTTGAGCTGCCGCTGTCGGCCATCAGCCTGGCCCCGCTGACCGAAACGGAGCCTGGCAGCGAACCACCGGACTATCCGATGGGCGCTTGATGTGCCGCAAGCCGCGCCTGACGCGGCATTGACCGTGATCATTTCCTTTTTCTTCATGTGCTGGCGATGTCCGGCGCCGTCTCGCCTTACAATACCGGCTTTGGCAAAGTAGAAAAATAGGAAATGTACATGCCGGCTGATCGCCTGCTTCTGATCATCGAGGACGACGCCGCCTTCGCACGCACCTTGGGACGCTCCTTCGAGCGTCGCGGCTACACCGTCCTGCTGGCCGCCAGCCAGGAGGAAGCGGCGGCCCACCTGAAAGAACACAGTCCCGGCTATGCCGTGGTCGACCTGAAACTGGGCGGCAACGCCTCCGGCCTCGCTTGCGTGCAGATGCTGCATGCCCACGATGAAGCCATGCTCATCGTCGTGCTGACCGGCTTCGCCAGCATCACCACGGCGGTGGAAGCCATCAAGCTGGGCGCCTGCCAGTACCTCGCCAAACCCTCCAATACCGACGACATCGAAGCCGCCTTCGGCCACGTGGCCGGTGCCTCCGACGTCGAACTGCCCGCGCGCGCCACCTCCATCAAGACCCTGGAATGGGAACGCATCCACGAGGTGCTGGTGGAAACCGATTTCAACATCTCCGAAACCGCGCGCCGCCTCGGTATGCACCGCCGTACCCTGGCGCGCAAGCTGGAAAAACAGCGTGTGAAGTAAACTGCACACGGCCGCGCCAGCGGTTATCATTACGCCCGCCCCGCGCGCCGCAACGGCCGGGGCACTCTCACCAGAAGGGAATGACGTGAACCATTTCAACTTCCAGCGCGGCCTGCTGTGGGCGTGCGCCGCGACCATCGTGAATCTTTCTGCAGGCGCAGCCCAGGCCCAGGACACCATCAAGATCGGCGAGATCAACAGCTACAAGGCGCAGCCTGCCTTCCTGGAACCGTACCGCCGGGGCTGGGAGATGGCCCTGGATGAAGTCAATGCCGCCGGTGGCGTGCTGGGCAAGAAGCTGGAAGTGATCGCCCGCGACGACAATGGCAACCCCGGCGATTCGGTACGCGTGGCCGAAGAACTGATGGCGCGTGAACGCGTGGCGCTGCTCTTTGGCGGCTTCCTCTCCAATACCGGCCTGGCGCTCACCGATTACGCCAAGCAGCACAAGGTCTTCTTCCTGGCGGCCGAGCCGCTGACCGACAAGATCGTCTGGCAGAACGGCAACAAGTACACCTACCGCCTGCGTCCGTCCACCTACATGCTGGTGGCGTCGGTGGTGAAAGAAGCCGCCAAGCTGAAGAAGAAACGCTGGGCCATCGTCTATCCCAACTATGAATACGGCCAGTCCGCCGTCGCCAGCTTCAAGACCCTGCTCAAGCAAGCCCAGCCGGATGTGGAATTCGTCGCCGAACAAGCGCCGCCGCTGGGCAAGATCGATGCGGGCGCGGTCACGCAGGCGCTGGCCGATGCCAAGCCGGATGCCATCTTCAATGCACTCTTCGCCGCCGATCTGGGCAAGTTCGTGCGTGAAGGCAATACGCGCGGCCTGTTCGATCAGGTGGAGGTGGTGTCGCTGCTCACCGGCGAACCCGAATACCTCGATCCGCTGAAGAACGAAGCCCCGCAGAACTGGATCGTCACCGGCTATCCCTGGTACGCCATCAACACCCCCGAACACAAGAAGTTCGTGGACGCCTATCGCAAGAAATTCAACGACTACCCGCGCAATGGTTCGCTGGTCGGCTACAGCGCGTTGATGTCGATTGCCGCCGGGATCAAGAAGGCCGGCAGCACCGATGCCGACAAGCTCGCTGCGGCCTTCTCGGGCCTGAAGGTGGAGACGCCGGTGGCTTCCATCGTCTATCGCCCGCAGGATCACCAGTCCACGCTGGGCGCTTTCGTCGGCCGTACCGGCATCAAGGACGGCAAGGGCATCATGACCAGCTTCAGCTATGTCGACGGCGCCAGCCTGCAGTTGCCGGATGCCGAGGTCAAGAAGCTGCGTCCGGCGGATTGACCTGCCACGCTGATCTTGCTCACGTTCCAATGCGGCCGTTGCTGATGCCATGACGCTTGCCAGTCTCACCGTCCAGCTGCTCAATGGCCTGGCCGACGCTTCCGCGATGTTTCTGGTGGCGGCGGGCCTGTCGCTGATCTTCGGAGTTACACGGATCGTCAATTTTGCGCATGGCTCGTTCTACATGCTGGGGCTGTATGTCGCCTACAGCCTGGTGGAGCGGCTGGGCAGCACGGCGCTCGGTTTCTGGGGCGCACTGCTGCTGGCCGCGCTCACCGTGGCCGCGCTGGGTGCCGTGGTGGAAGTGCTGGTCTTGCGTCGCATCTATCGTGCGCCGGAACTGTTCCAGCTGCTGGCCACCTTTGCCCTCGTTCTCATCATCAAGGATGCCGCGCTCTGGCTCTGGGGTCCGGAAGACCTGTTCGGCCCGCGTGCGCCGGGGCTCTCCGGTGCCGTGCAGTTGCTGGGGCGGCGCCTGCCTCAGTATGACTTGCTGCTCATCGTCATCGGTCCGCTGGTGTTCGGGCTGCTGTGGCTGCTGCTCAACCGCACGCGCTGGGGCACGCTCATCCGCGCCGCGACGCAGGATCGCGAGATGCTCGGTGCGCTGGGCGTCAATCAGGCCTGGCTGTTCACGGCCGTCTTCGCGCTGGGCTGCTTCCTGGCCGGATTGGGCGGCGCGCTGCAAGGGCCACGCATGCCGGCCAACCTGGCACTGGATCTCGATACCATCGGCAACGCCTTCGTGGTGGTGGTGGTCGGTGGCATGGGCTCGCTCGGCGGTGCCTTCGCCGCTGCCTTGCTGATCGCCGAGGTCAAGGCGCTGTGCATTGCGTTGGGCAATGTCTCCTTGTTCGGCATCGAGGTCTCGCTCTCGCGGCTCACGCTGGTGGTGGAATTTCTGGTGATGGCGGCCATCCTGGTGATGCGCCCGTGGGGCCTGTTCGGCAAGCCGTTGGCGCTGGTGCGCAGCGGTGCCGGCCATGACGCGCCGTTGCGCACACACGGGCGCAAGGCACGCCTGGCGGGATGGACCGCGCTGCTGGCTTTGCTGGCGCTGCCCTTGCTGGCAAGCCGTTTTCCTTATCTGCCGGTGCTGATGGTGGAAATCCTGATCGCCGTCCTCTTCGCCGCCAGCCTGCATTTCCTGATGGGGCCGGGCGGCATGGTGTCCTTTGGTCACGCCGCCTATTTCGGATTGGGGGCCTATGCCGCCGCACTGGTCACGCTCAAACTGCAGTGGCCGATGCCGCTGGCCATGCTCGCCGGCGCGCTCGCGGCCATGGCTGGCGCGATCCTGTTCGGCTGGTTCTGCGTGCGGCTGTCGGGCGTGTATCTGGCCATGCTGACGCTGGCCTTCGCCCAGATTGTCTGGGCCACCTTTTTCCAGTGGGATGACCTGACCGGAGGCAGCAACGGGCTGGTCGGCATTCGTCCCGCTGAAGCGCTGGCCTCGCCGCTGGCGTACTACTACCTGGCCCTGGGCTGTGCCGCGCTTGGCGTCATTCTCCTGCGGCGCGTGATCCATGCGCCATTCGGACTGGCCTTGCGCGCCGCCCGCGACGCGGCCGTGCGCGCCGAGTCGCTGGGCATGGATGTGCGCCGCCTGCAATGGGGCGGCTTCGCCATCGCCGGGCTGTTCTGCGGATTGGCCGGTGTATTGTTCGCCTTCTCCAAGGGCAGCATCTCGCCCGAGGTGGCCAGCGTGGGGCGCTCGGTGGATGGCCTGGTGATGGTCTTGCTGGGCGGCGTGCAGAGCCTGCTCGGTCCGCTGCTGGGCGCAGCGCTGTTCACCTGGCTGCAAGACCTGGTGGCGCGCGAGACCGATTATTGGCGTGCCTTGCTGGGCGGCGTGATTCTGCTGCTGGTGTTGCTGTTCCCCGGCGGCATGGCAGGCGCGTTCAGCCGCCTGCGTGCGCCGTTGAAGCGGGAGGAGGGCGCATGAGCCTGCTGCAGATCGATGGCCTGCGCAAATCCTTCGGCGGTGTCGCCGCGCTGGATGACGTTTCCTTTACGCTGCCGGCCGGCGAGATGCTGGCGCTGATCGGACCGAACGGTGCCGGCAAGTCCACCTGCTTCAATCTCATCAACGGCCAGTTGCGTCCGGATGCCGGGCGCGTGCTGCTCGATGGCGAGGAGATTGCCGGTCTTGATGCACGCCGCATCTGGCGGCGCGGCGTGGGGCGGACTTTCCAGGTGTCGGCCGCCTTCGCATCCCTGACCGTGCTCGAAAACGTCCAGGCCGCCTTGCTCTCGCATCGTCGTCGGCTGTGGCAGCTGTGGCGTCCCGCTGCAGCTTGTCTGCGCGATGAAGCGATGGCCCTGTTGGCGCAGGTCGGCATGGCTGATCAGGCCGGACGGGCCTGCGGCGTGCTGGCCTATGGCGACATCAAGCGCGTCGAGCTGGCCATGGCGCTGTCCAATGCGCCGCGTCTGCTGTTGATGGATGAACCGACGGCCGGCATGGCCCCGCGCGAGCGGCACGAACTGATGGCCCTCACGCGCCGCCTGGTCAGCGAACGCGGCTTGTCGGTACTCTTCACCGAGCACAGCATGGATGTGGTGTTCTCGTTTGCTGACCGCATCATCGTACTGGCGCGCGGCCAGTTGATCGCGCAAGGCGCACCCGAGGAAGTGCGCCAGGACGCGCGGGTACGCGAGGTCTACTTCGGCTCGGGTGCCAGCTTCGGGAGCCCGGCATGAGTGGGCCATTGTTGATGGTCGAGGGACTGCATGCCTTCTATGGGCAGGCGCATATCCTGTTCGATCTCTCGCTGGAAGTGGGGCGCGGCGAAGTGGTCGCGCTCACCGGACGCAACGGCGCGGGAAAATCCACTACGCTCAAGGCGCTGATGGGCTTGCTGGAAGGCACGCAGGGCCAGGTCACGCTGGAGGGCCGCGACATCACGCGCCTGGCCCCTTTCCAGCGCGCCCGCCTGGGACTCGGTTTCGTGCCCGAGGACCGGCGCATCTTCACCGAACTGAGCGTGCTGCAGAATCTGGAAACCGGTCGGCAGCCTGCGCGCGCGGGCGAGCCGGCATGGACGCCGCAGGCGCTCTTCGCGCTCTTCCCCAACCTGGGCGCCATGCCGCATCGCCCCGGCGGGCGCATGAGCGGCGGCGAGCAGCAGATGCTGACCATTGCCCGCACGCTCATGGGCAATCCGCATCTGCTGTTGCTGGATGAGCCTTCCGAAGGCGTGGCCCCGGTGATTGTGGAGCAGATGGCGAACATGATCCTGCAACTGAAACGGCGCGGCATGTCCATCCTCCTCTGCGAACAGAATACGCACTTCGCCGGCCTGGTCAGCGACCGCAGCTACACACTGGATCAGGGCCGCATGTTGCCGTAGGACAGCACGCCATCCCGGCAAGCTCATCCATGGCAATCCGGCCTGCAGCAAGGGCTGCGCAAAATGCATCCCAACATGTAACAGGACACTCGCATTCTTGTTGCAAATACACCGGGAACCGTTGAGGTCGTCCTTGTCCAAACTCCTGAAAGCAGCTCGCTTCCCGTTGCCTCACTGCAACCGAGCCCAGCCCACTGGAGAAAAATACAATGCCCAACACCGCCAAGCACCCCACGGTGCATTGGCCTGCCGACGACTTCAATGATGCAGGAATGCGCAACGACCACGCCAAGGTCGCGGTAGGCGATGACGCCAACGATATCTTCTTCGCAGCCGTCGAAATGACGCGCATGCCGATGATCGTGTCCGATCCCAACAAGCCGGACAATCCCATCATCTTCGTCAACAACGCCTTCATGAACATGACCGGCTACAGCCGGGCCGAGGTCGTGGGCAAGAACTGCCGCTTCCTGCAAGGCCCGGAGACCGACCGCGCAGTGGTCGCGCAAGTGCGCCAGGCCGTGGCGGAGAAGCGTGAGATCGCCACGGAACTGCTGAACTACCGCAAGAACGGCTCGACGTTCTGGAATGCGCTCTTCATTTCACCGGTCTATGACCAGCATGGCGAACTGAAATACTTCTTCAGTTCGCAACTGGACATCAGCCGCCGCCGCGACGCCGAGCAAGCCCTCGGCCAGGCGCGCAAGATGGAAGCGCTGGGCCAGCTCACCGGCGGTATCGCGCATGACTTCAACAACCTGCTGCAGGTCATCAGCGGGTATCTGGACATCATCAATCTTGCGCTGCGCAGCGATACGCCCGACCTCGGACGTGTCTCGCGCAGCGCCGACAGCATCCGCAAGGCTTCCGGCAAGGCGGCCATGCTGACCCAGCAATTGCTGGCCTTCGCCCGCAAGCAGCGGCTGGAGGGGCGCACCATCAACCTGAATTCGCTTACGGAAGGTTTCACCGATCTCGTGCAACGCACGCTCGGTGGCGATATCGAGGTCCAAACCGAGCTGGCCCCGGGCCTGTGGAATTGCCGTCTCGATCCGACCCAGATGGAGGTGGCATTGCTGAACGTGCTCATCAATGCGCGCGATGCGATGTCCGGCAAGGGAACGGTAAAAATCCATACAAGCAATGAAGACCTGAGCTCGGAAGATCGTGCCATCCAGCTGGGCGTAAAACCCGGCCTCTATGTCTGCATCGCGGTGACGGACAACGGCCCGGGCATTCCTGCGGACATCCTGCCGCGCGTGATGGACCCGTTTTTCACTACCAAGGACGAAGGCAAGGGCACCGGCCTCGGTCTGTCGATGGTGTATGGCTTCGTCAAGCAGTCCGGCGGATCCGTGCGCATCGTCTCCAGCGCAGAGCGCGGCACGACCGTCTCGATCTACTTCCCGGCCACGCAGGACCAGGTCGGGGGGGCCTTCGAGTATGACAACCGCACGCATACCCAAGGCGGTCACGAGCACATTCTGGTGGTTGACGATAGAATCGAGGTCGCCGAGCTGGCCCAGGCGATGCTGGAAAGCCTGGGCTATCGCGTCAGCATGGTGAATTCACCGACGGAAGCCTTGCAGGTGCTGCGTTCCGAACCGAAGGTGGATCTGCTTTTCACCGACCTCATCATGCCGGGCAGCATGAATGGCGTGGTACTGGCGCGAGAGGCCCGGCGCATGATACCTTCCATCAAAATTTTATTAACTACCGGTTATGCCAGTGAATCGATAGAGCGGCATGGTGCCGATGGCGAATTTCCCGTCCTCGACAAACCTTACCGCCACGATGAGCTGGCCCGCAAGATCCGCATTGTCCTCGACGGCGCCACTGGCGTGAGCTGAAAAGAATAACAACAAGTCGTCCGTACACGTGCCCTCACACGAAGGGGAGTCGTCCCATGCAATTGGATCACCTGTTGGCCAGGGCGCAGTCCCTTGCCTACCGCATTTCGGCCGAATTCAATGGCCAGCCTTTGCCCGATGACCGGCGCGCCTGCGCCGCCATCGGTTGTCTCACTGTGGCCCAGCAACATCATTGCGGCATCATCCTGCTGCTGCGTGATGACATGCCGGTCCACGCCTCGGCCTTTGCCCTCATCGGGCACCAGATCGAGGCCGCCTTCAATGCCCTGTGGCTGTGGTACTGCGCCAGCGAAGAGGAGCTCACGCGTTTTCTGGTCGATGGCAGCGGCAAGAGCATGCGCCAGCTGGTCACGCAGGTTGACAGCGTGCTGGCCGGCCGCGACGGCCAGGAGGCTGCCATCCTTGGTGGCCACTGGGTGCGGCTGAGCGATTTCGTCTTCTCCGGCGAGCGCCGCATCCGTCGCTGGCTGGATGCCAACGAGGTCGATGCCATGTATTCGGAAGAGGCCGTGACCGACCTGGTGGAATTGTCCAACTCCATGGCAGAACTGGGGCTGGCCAGCTATCGCACCATCTACGACAAGCACTTCACCACGGTGCGCAATGCTGCCTCGAATGTCGTCAAGATGGATCTGGCCAAGTAAGGAGGCCAGCCACCTGCGCCGCCGTCATGTCAGGTGACCAGGGCAGACGTCCCAGCAGTGGCGCTTGCAGCCGCTGCACCAGCGTGTTCACCATGGCCCCGGCCTGCGCCTCTTGCGCATCGATGTGATTGGCCACCCAGCCAGCCAGGCGCAGCCCGCGCGCGCGGATGGCCAGCGCACTCAGCAAGGCATGATTGATGCAGCCAAGGCGGATGCCGACCACGAGGATCACGGGCAAGCCCAGCCGGGCCACCAGATCGTCGCTGTTGTGGTCCGCATCGAGCGGCACCATGAAGCCACCCGCACCCTCCACAATCAGTACGTCACACGCCGACTGCAATTGCGCATGGCATAGCGCCAGATGATCGAGTGCAATCTGCACGCCTTCCTCCGCCGCCGCAATGTGCGGTGCCGTGGCCTGCCGCAGCAGGTAGGGATTCACCAGGTGCAGCGGCAAATCCACATTGGCCGCGGCCTGCAAGGCCTGCACATCCTCGTTGCACCAGACGCCGTCCTGCAGGAAAGCCCCGGATGCCACCGGCTTCATGCCGCCGGCACGCACGCCTCGCGCGGCGTGCAGGTGGATGAGCGCGGACGCAACCAGCGTCTTGCCCACGCCGGTATCGGTACCGGTGACGAAATAGCTGCGGCCGCTCATG
>Ga0182006_1002084_pt1 | contig 11178 bp, 9 predicted proteins | sample Sormic07211104_1_FD_123022 | JGI IMG/M metagenome (GOLD analysis project Ga0182006, IMG submission 123022) | Rhizosphere microbial communities from Sorghum bicolor, Mead, Nebraska, USA - 072115-104_1 MetaG | ecosystem: Host-associated > Plants > Roots > Rhizosphere | place: USA: Nebraska...
CCCTGTTTTTGCCGATACCGCCAGCCACAACGCCAGTGCCGAAGCTTTCCTGACCCTGGCGCACGCTGACAAATTGGGCACTCCGGTGTACATGCAAGTGCAGCAAATGTTCGCTCAGCGCTTTGAACAGACCAAAGCCCCTGAATCGAAAAAAGCTTTGTTGGAAACTTACCAGGCCAAAGCCAACGCAGCACTGGACCAAGCCATTGGCTGGAACAAGCTGAAGCCGGACATGGTCAAGCTCTACACCACCAACTTCAGCGAATCCGAGCTCAAGGACCTGGTTGCTTTCTACCAGTCGCCGCTGGGCAAGAAAGTCCTGGAAAAAATGCCGCAGCTGACTCAGCAATCGGCCCAGATGACTCAAGCCAAGCTGGAAAGCGCAGTGCCTGTGGTCAACAAACTGCTGGCTGACATGACGGCCGAGCTGGAGCCTAAAGGCGCCACTGCTCCTGCCAAGAAAAAGCCATAAGCGGAGTTCGGTATGACCATGCAACAACGCATCGAATCGACGCTTGGCCTGTTACAGCCTGAGCATCTGCAAGTGCTGGATGAAAGCCACATGCACAGCCGTGGGTTGCAGACCCATTTCAAGGCCGTGGTGGTCAGCCAGCAGTTCGAGGGGCTCAACCGCGTCAAGCGTCACCAGAAGGTCTACGGCACGCTCGGCGAGCTGATGGGCGAGTTCCATGCGTTGGCGCTGCATACCTACACGCCAGAAGAATGGGCACAGATCGACGCGGCTCCGGCCTCGCCAACCTGTGCTGGAGGAAAGCATTAAAAAGCAGCTTCAAGCTGCAAGCTGCAAGATCACGGCGCCCCGCTTCAACTTGCCGCTTGAAGCTTACCGCTCGAAGCTGCTTTCTTGCTAAAATCCGCAACGCGCCGCTCACCCGGCGCGTTTTTTTTCGCATCCGGTTCACCCTTTGCGAGGGTAGCCACCTGGAGAATCACCCATGACACAAAAGATTGTCGTGGCGGCACTGTATAAGTTCGTCACCCTGGAAGATTACGTCGCCCTGCGCGAGCCATTGCTGCAAGCCATGGTCGACAACGGCATCAAAGGCACGCTGCTGATCGCCGAAGAAGGCATCAATGGCACCGTGTCCGGCAGCCGTGAAGGCATCGACGGGCTGATGGCCTGGCTCAAGAACGACCCGCGCATGGACGACATCGACCACAAAGAGTCGTACTGCGACGACCAGCCGTTCTACCGCACCAAGGTCAAGCTCAAGAAAGAAATCGTCACCCTCGGCGTCGACGGCGTGGACCCGAACAAAAAGGTCGGCACCTACGTCGATCCGCAGAACTGGAATGCGCTGATCAGCGATCCTGAAGTGCTGTTGATCGACACCCGCAACGATTACGAGGTCTCGATCGGCACCTTCGAAGGCGCCATCGATCCGAAAACCACCAGTTTTCGTGAATTCCCCGACTACATCAAAGCCAATTTCGACCCGGCCGTGCACAAGAAAGTCGCGATGTTCTGCACCGGCGGCATTCGTTGCGAGAAGGCGTCGAGCTACATGCTCAGCCAGGGCTTCGATGAGGTTTACCATCTCAAGGGCGGCATCCTGAAGTACCTCGAAGAGGTGCCGCAGGAAGAAACCAAGTGGCAGGGCGACTGCTTTGTGTTCGACAACCGCGTGACCGTGCGTCATGACCTCAGCGAAGGCGACTACGATCAGTGTCATGCCTGTCGTACGCCGGTGAGCGTCGAAGACCGCGCTTCCGAGCACTACGTGGCTGGCATCAGCTGCCCGCATTGCTGGAACACGCTGAGCGAGAAGACCCGCCGTAGTGCCATTGATCGGCAGAAGCAGATCGAACTGGCCAAGGCGCGCAACTTGCCTCACCCGATCGGCTACAACTACAAGCAAACCCCTTCCGAGGCTTGAACCATGTCTGCACGCCGCCTGCTCTATGTGATGGACCCGATGTGTTCCTGGTGCTGGGGCTTTGCGCCAGTCGCCAATGCGCTGGTCGAGCAGGCGCGCGCGGCAGGCGTTGAGGTGCATTTGGTGGTCGGCGGTTTACGCACCGGCAGTGGCTCGGCGCTGGAGCCGACCACCCGACGCTACATTCTTGAGCACTGGCAGGCGGTCAACGAGGCCACCGGCCAGCCGTTCAAAGTCGAAGGCGCGTTGCCAGAAGGGTTTGTCTACGACACCGAGCCTGCCTGCCGGGCACTGGTGACCGCTCGCAGCCTGGCGCCGGATTGCGCGTGGAAATTGCTCGGGCTGATTCAGCACGCGTTCTACGCCGAAGGTCGCGACGTCACGCACGCCAGCGTGCTGGTGGAACTGGCTGAGAAAGCCGGTCTGCCGCGCATCGAATTTGCCGCCGCGTTCGACCGTGCCGATCAGCACGCCGCGACCGCAGCCGACTTCACCTGGGTCCAGGACCTGGGCATTGCCGGCTTCCCGACATTGCTGGCTGAACGTGACGGCCAACTGGCATTGCTGACCAACGGTTACCAACCCTTGAGTGAGCTGTCGCCGTTGCTTGGCCGTTGGCTGGAGCGCGCCGCCTGTGCATGACCTGCCCGATGGCGCGCCCGCTCCCAAGCGTGTCGATCGGCTGAGTTGGGCCGAAATCCGTCGACTGGCCCTGCACCATAAAAAATCCCTGTGGATCGCCAATGGCGTCGCAGTGCTGGCTACCTTGTGCAGCGTACCGATTCCGTTGCTGCTGCCATTGCTGGTCGACGAAGTGTTGCTGGGGCATGGCGACGCCGCCCTGAAGATCATGAATCACGCACTGCCCCAAGGCTGGCAGAAAGCAGCAGGTTACATCGGCCTGATGCTGCTGGTGACCTTGTTGCTGCGCTGTGGTGCCTTGTTGTTCAACGTGGTGCAGGCGAAGTTGTTTGCGGCGCTGGCCAAGGACATCGTCTATCGCATTCGCGTGCGGCTGATCGAGCGACTCAAGTGCATTTCCCTGGGCGAATACGAAAGCCTGGGCAGCGGCACGGTGACCACGCACCTGGTCACCGACCTGGACACGCTGGATAAATTCGTCGGCGAAACCCTCAGCCGTTTTCTCGTCGCCATGCTGACGCTGGTGGGCACCGCGTCGATCCTGATGTGGATGCACTGGAAGCTGGCGCTGCTGATCTTGCTGTTCAATCCGTTGGTGATTTACGCGACGGTGCAGTTGGGCAAGCGGGTCAAGCACCTCAAGAAACTCGAGAACGACAGCACGTCGCGCTTCACCCAGGCGTTGACCGAAACACTCGATGCCATTCAGGAAGTGCGCGCCGGCAACCGTCAGGGGTTTTTCCTCGGGCGCCTGGGACAGCGCGCCCGGGAAGTGCGCGATTACGCCGTAAGCTCACAGTGGAAAACCGACGCCTCCAACCGTGCCAGCGGTTTGCTGTTCCAGTTCGGCATCGATATTTTCCGCGCGGCGGCGATGCTCACCGTGCTGTTTTCCGACCTGTCCATCGGCCAGATGCTGGCGGTGTTCAGCTACCTGTGGTTCATGATCGGTCCGGTGGAGCAACTGCTCAATTTGCAGTACGCCTATTACGCCGCCGGCGGTGCACTGTCGCGGATCAACGAACTCCTGGCCCGTGCCGATGAGCCGCAATACCCCGGTGGGGTCGACCCGTTCCAAGGGCGCGACACCGTGGGCATTGAAGTCCGGGGGCTGAGTTTCGGCTATAGCGACGAGCTGGTCTTGAACAAGATGGACCTGTCCATCGCACCCGGTGAAAAAGTCGCCATCGTCGGTGCCAGTGGCGGCGGCAAAAGCACCTTGGTGCAATTGCTGCTGGGGCTGTACACGCCGTTGGACGGGAGCATTCGCTTCGGCGGTTCGACTCAGCAGGAGATCGGTCTGGAAGTCGTGCGGGAAAACGTTGCGGTGGTCTTGCAGCACCCCGCGCTGTTCAACGACACCATCCGTGCCAACCTGACGATGGGCCGTCTGCGCAGCGACGAGGCTTGCTGGCAAGCGCTGGAAATTGCGCAGTTGCACCAGACCGTTCGAGCGTTGCCCGATGGTCTGGACAGCATTGTCGGACGTTCCGGAGTGCGTCTGTCCGGGGGGCAGCGTCAACGACTGGCCATTGCGCGGATGGTGCTGGCCGAACCCAAGGTAGTGATTCTCGATGAGGCCACCTCGGCGCTGGACGCGGCCACCGAATACAACTTGCATCAGGCGTTGGCGCGGTTCCTGAGTCACCGCACTACGCTGATCATTGCGCATCGGTTGTCGGCGGTGAAGCAGGCCGATCGAGTGCTGGTGTTCGACGGCGGACAAATTGCCGAGGATGGCGACCATCAGCAACTGATTGCCGAAGGTGGTTTGTACGCCAAGCTTTATGGGCATTTACAGCAACATTGAGTGAAGTGCGTCGCACTTCAGTATCATTCTGCGTCGGTTTTTGGAACTGTGAAGATTGTTTTCCGGTCTGCCAATTAGCTGATTTTGCACAGTATTGCTGTCAGCCTGATCGTTGTCGCAAGGCACGCGTTGATGTTTCATTGAAGCGAATTGTCTGTTCATGGGTTGTGCCAGGTTGTCGGATTCGGCGCCTGCAGATGCGCTAGTATGTGGCCGACGGATGGGAGACCCCGTTTCAGCCCGAATGAATAAAAAACGCGGTACAGGTCCACGGCTCGACGGCAAAGCGCTGATCGGCCGCAGGTACGTGTATGCGCAAAATATGGGCGCTGGCTTGCCGGGATCGATTACGCACCCTAGTCTAGCTTTAGCGATCACGTGGAATGATGATCTGGCAGTGCTAAAACAAGGGACCTCATGAAGCAAAAGCGGACTCTCGGAACGCCAAGGTTGTTGGGCATCGTCTGGCCATTTATCGCGGTAGTGCTGTTTCAGGCGCTATTGGGTGGGGTCAGTCTGTATGTGCTTTCGGCGGTTCGCGGCTATGTCGCCGGGGAAAGCCTCTGGTCCAAGGGCCAGAAGGATGCCATCTATTACCTTAACCTCTACGCGGACAGCCGTGACGGGGCGATTTTTCTCAAGTACCAGAATGCCATTGCCGTACCCCAGGGTGGCCACGAGTTGCGGCTGGCGCTGGACCATCAGCCGCCGAATATCGAAGCCGCACGCGTCGCGATTCTCAAAGGTGGCAACCACCCTGACGACGTCTCCAGCTTGATCTGGCTTTACCTCAATTTCAGGCATTTCAGTTACCTGGAAAAGGCCATCGATCGTTGGACGGTGGGTGATGCCTATCTGGTGCAGCTCGATGACGTTGCCCAGGACATGCATCAGCGTATTACCGAAGGTCAGGCTTCGGACGCCGACATCAAGCGCTGGAAGGCGCAGATTTTTGCGATCAACGACGGAGTGACGCCTGCCGCCAAAGCGTTCAGTGATGCCTTGGGCGAGGGCTCGCGTCTGATTTTGCGCCTGCTGCTGGTGACGAACCTCGCCACGGCCTTGGGCTTGATTGCATTGGCCTTGATGCGCACGCACAAGTTGCTCAAGCAGCGCCACGCTTTCGCCGAGGCCTTGCAGTTGGAGAAAGACCGGGCGCAGATCACGTTGCAATCCATTGGCGACGGGGTGATTACCACGGATGTGGAAGGGGCGATCGCCTACATGAACCCGGCGGCCGAGGCACTGACCCACTGGAAAGGCGAGCAAGCCATTGGCTTGCCGCTGGCAGCCTTGTTCAATCTGTTGGATGAAAACGCTCAGGCCGATGGGTTCACGCTGATTGAACACATCCTGAGCGGTCAGCTCAGCGGCGGCAGCGAACACTCCAAACTGATCCAGCGTCTGGATGGCAGCACTGTCTCTGTCACCTTGGTCGGCGCGCCGATCCGTAATGCCGGCAAGGTCAGTGGCACGGTGCTGGTGTTGCATGACATGACCCAGGAGCGCCAGTACATTGCCAATCTGTCCTGGCAGGCAACGCATGACGCCTTGACCGGGCTGGCCAACCGTCGGGAGTTCGAGTATCGCCTGGAGCAGGTCATGCACAACCTGACGCGGCACTCCGGTCGCCACGCCTTGATGTTTCTCGATCTGGATCAATTCAAACTGGTCAACGATACCTGCGGTCACGCAGCGGGCGATGAACTGTTACGGCACATCTGCGCGCTGTTGCAATCGGGCTTGCGCGAAGGCGACACCCTGGCACGGCTGGGCGGCGACGAGTTCGGTATCTTGCTGGAAAACTGCCCGCCGGAAGCGGCCGAGAAAATTGCCGAGAGCCTGCGCCAGACCGTACAGAATCTGCACTTTGTCTGGAAAGGCCGGCCTTTCGTGACAACGGTCAGCATCGGGCTGGTTCATGTCGCGCAAACGCCGACGACCCTTGAAGCCTCGTTGCGCGCCGCAGATATGGCCTGTTACATGGCCAAGGAAAAGGGGCGAAATCGTGTGCAGGTCTATCATGCCGATGATTCGGAGTTGTCCCTGCGATTCGGTGAGATGGCGTGGGTGCAGCGCTTGCACATGGCGCTCGAAGAAGACCGCTTTTGCCTCTACTCCCAGGAAATCGCGCCGCTTGGACACACTCAACAAGGTGGCGGGCATATAGAAATCCTGCTGCGTCTGCATGACGAAGCCGGGCGGATGATATTGCCCGACAGTTTCATTCCGGCGGCAGAGCGTTATGGGCTGATGACTGCGCTGGACCGTTGGGTGGTGGAGAACGTTTTCAAGATCATTGCCCAATGTATTGCAGAAGAACGCAAAGGTCCTTTGGCCATGTGTGCGATCAATCTGTCAGGCACTACTATCGGAGATGACGCGTTTCTGGACTTCCTGCGTGAACAGTTTGTTGTGTGGTCCATTCCTCCTGAAATGATTTGTTTTGAAATTACAGAAACCAGTGCAATTTCAAATTTGGGAAGCGCCATCAAATTTATCAATGAACTCAAAGGTTTAGGCTGTCATTTTTCATTGGATGACTTCTGTGCCGGGATGTCCTCGTTCGCCTACTTGAAACATTTACCTGTAGACTTCTTGAAGATCGATGGAAGTTTCGTAAAGGATATGCTGGACGACCCGATTAACCGCGCCATGGTAGAAGTGATCAATCACATCGGCCATGTCATGGGTAAGCGCACGATTGCCGAGTTTGTAGAGACGCCCCAGATCGAGCAGGCACTGCTGGAGATCGGGGTCGATTTCGCTCAAGGGTATGTCATTGAACGCCCGCATCTGTTTACCTGCGATAGTTTGCAAAGTCGTCCCGCCAGGCCTCAACCTTTGTTATTCAAGGCGCCTGGTACGTTCCGTTGAAATCTCTAGCTGATCCTAACAATCACAATCAAAAGGAGCCCGACAGTGATCGACACATTCAACCGAACCGGACCACTCATGGAAGCTGCAAGTTATCCAGCCTGGGCGCAACAGCTCATAAAGGATTGCAGCGAGAGTAAGCGCCGGGTTGTCGAACACGAACTGTATCAGCGCATGCGAGATAACAAACTCAGCGCAAAAACCATGCGTCAGTACCTCATTGGTGGCTGGCCGGTGGTTGAACAGTTCGCGTTATACATGGCACAGAATCTGACCAAGACCCGCTTTGCCCGCCACCCCGGTGAGGACATGGCGCGTCGCTGGCTGATGCGCAACATTCGTGTCGAATTGAACCATGCCGACTACTGGGTGAACTGGAGTCGGGCACACGGCGTCAGCCTGGAAGATCTGCAGGCGCAACACGTTGCCCCGGAACTTCACGCGTTGAGCCACTGGTGCTGGCACACCAGCTCGGCGGATTCTCTGATCGTCGCCATCGCCGCCACCAACTACGCGATCGAAGGCGCCACTGGGGAGTGGTCGGCACTGGTCTGTTCCAGCGGCGTATATGCGGCTGCCTTCCCTGAGGAGGATCGCAAGCGGGCCATGAAGTGGTTGAAGATGCACGCCCAGTACGACGACGCCCATCCATGGGAAGCGCTGGAAATCATCTGCACGCTGGCCGGCATGAATCCGAGCAAATCGTTGCAAGTGGAATTGCGTCAGGCTGTCTGCAAGAGCTATGACTACATGCATCTGTTTCTGGAGCGGTGCATGCAGCTGGAGCATTCGGAAAAGGCTCCCGTGGCACGTGAACGCATGGCGCTCGCCGAAAGCTGATCCATAGGCAACACAAACAAAAAATGAGGGAGCGATTTTTACTCGCTCCCTCATTTTTTATGGTGTTGCTGATGTTCTCAGCCCGCCATCTGCAACCGGTTTCGCCCCTCGCGCTTGGCGACATACAGCGCACTGTCGGCCCGTCGCAACAAGCTTTCGGCAGACTCGCCAGGCAGCAGCGTCGAGCAACCCAGGCTGACCGTCAGTTCGACCAGGTTGCCGTCGGCCTTGTAGTTCTGGGCCTGTGCTGCAAACCGCAGTCGTTCGCCGACCATGGCCGCTGCTTCCCGATTGGTGTTGGAAAGCAGGATCAGGAATTCTTCTCCGCCAAATCGAAACACCATGTCCACGTTGCGCAACTGATTCTTGATCGAGGCTGCGACAGCCTTGAGCACGTCATCACCTGCGCTGTGTCCGTAGTTGTCATTTACATTTTTGAAATGATCGATATCCAGCATCAGTAGCGACAAAGGCATCAAGTGCCTTCGCGACATCTCGATTTCACGCTGCAACGTCTGATCCATGGCGATGCGGTTACCAGTGCCGGTCAGTGGATCGCGCAATGCGCTTTGAGTCGCAGCCCGATAGAGCAGGGCGTTGCGGATCGGGAACAGCAAAGTGGGCAGCAACGATTCCAGCGAGGCCTGTTCGTATTCGCTGAACCGCTGGTTGCGGCGGAAAATCAGTTCACCCAGGTTCTCGTCCTCATGGTTGAGGCTGTAGGTGACCGAATGATGGCCGCGCTGGCCGAGCTCCAGGCGCAAGTCGCTCGCAGGGTGCTGATAAGTCAGCGCATCCAGCGGCACGACACGCTGAATCTCGCGGAAGAAAAGTCCGAGAATGCGCTGTGGCTCCAGACTGGTCTGCAGTTGCTGGCCGAGTTGCTGACGCAATTGTGCGAGGCTGAATGGCCGCTCCAGGACGGGGGGCTTTTGACCAAAGCCCAGGCGCTGCAATTTGGCGTTATCGAAGTCAATTGCGTTGGTCTGGGATGGTGATTTCATATGGCGTGAGCCCCTAAGCAGTAAGGCTGTCTTACAGGCTGGGTGAGAGCGGCTTTGGGCTGCGCATCATACTGGTCCATCAGTCCCGTAGGACATTTGGCGCAAGTTTAGTCCGCTTTGTCGAATATTAGTAACCTATCGACTGAGGCGTCCGCCCGATAGCTTTCACACGGCGTGTCTGAGCAAAATTAGAGCGAAAGTCATGCCAATGAGTTCCTTAGGATAAAAAACCTTTTGAATCAATGTTTTGAGAGGTGTGATGGGTTTTTTTGCACAAAAAGTGACGGCGGATTGACAGAAGTGGGTGTGATGAAGGCGCTTTAGGTGCCGCGCCGAGAGGTCGACGCGACACAAAAAAGCGACGTGCGGCTTTTACTGAGCGTTGAAAGCCTGGCCATTGATGCCGGTACTGTCCGGGCCCATCAGGTACAGGTACACCGGCATGATTTCTTCCGGCGTAGGGTTATTCAGCGGATTTTCTCCCGGATAAGCCTGGGCGCGCATGCTGGTGCGGGTGGCGCCGGGGTTGATGCTGTTGGAGCGCACGGGGGCGACGGTGTCGACTTCGTCGGCCAGGGTTTGCATCAAGCCTTCGGTTGCAAACTTGGACACGCCATAAGCACCCCAATAAGCGCGACCCTTGCGGCCCACGCTGCTGGAGGTGAACACCACCGACGCGTCCTGGGACAGCTTGAGCAGCGGCAACAGGGTGCTGGTGAGCATGAACATGGCATTGACGTTGATGTGCATGACGCGCATGAAGTTCTCGCCAGACAATTGCTCGATCGGCGTGCGCGGACCAATGATCGAGGCGTTATGCAGCAGACCGTCAAGGTGGCCGAATTCTGTTTCGATCATCGCGGCCAGCTCATCGTATTGATGGGGCAGGGCGGTTTCCAGGTTGAACGGGATCACGACCGGCTGAGGATGCCCGGCGGCCTCGATGTCGTCATAGACCTGCGTCAGGTTGGCTTCGGTCTTGCCCAGCAGCAACACGGTGGCGCCATGGGCGGCATAGGTTTTTGCCGCTGCCGCGCCGATGCCGCGGCCTGCGCCGGTGACCAGGATGACCCGGTCCTTGAGCAGTTCAGGACGTGCGGAATAATCAAACATAAAAAAGCCTCAACAAAACAAAAGACAGATGGCGTCAGTCTCCTCGCCACATTCCCTGAACCTGAAAGCGGCGGTCAGCAGCCACACAGGGCGCTATCGAGCACCTTGCGCAGCTCCAATGGGTGATCCACCACCACGTCTGCTCCCCAATGCCGAGGGTTGTCTTCCGGGTGAATGTAGCCGTAGGTCACGGCCGCCGTTTTGGTGCCGGCGTCACGCCCGGACTCGATATCGCGCAAATCGTCACCCACGAACAGCACGCTGGCCGGGTCCAGGTCGAGCATCTTGCACGCCAGGATCAACGGCTCAGGGTCTGGTTTGCTGTTCTTTACGTGATCCGGGCAGATCAATATGGCCGAGCGTTCGGCCAGCCCCAGTTGCTGCATGATCGGCTCGGCGAAGCGCAGTGGCTTGTTGGTCACCACGCCCCAGATCAGGTTGGCCTTCTCGATGTCGGCCAGCAGTGCGCCCATGCCGTCGAACAGCTTGCTGTGAACCGCGCAGCCCACAAGGTAGCGCTCCAGGAACTCCAGGCGAAGCTCCTCGAAGCCTGGCGATTCCGGGTCCATGGAGAAGGTCACCGCGACCATCGCCTTGGCGCCGCCGGAAATCTCGTCGCGAATGTGCTTGTCGTTCATCAGCGGCAAACCGCGATCAGCGCGCATTGCCTGACAAATGGCAATGAAGTCCGGCGCGGTGTCGAGCAGGGTGCCGTCCATGTCGAAAAGGACTGCTCTGATACGCATCGGCTTACTCCTCGCGCAGGGTCTGGATCATGTAGTTGACGTCCACGTCGGCCGCCAGTTTGTAGTGCTTGGTCAGCGGGTTGTACGTCAGCCCGATGATGTCCTTGACGGTCAGGCCGGCCATGCGGCTCCAGGCGCCGAGCTCGGACGGGCGAATGAATTTCTTGAAATCGTGAGTGCCGCGCGGCAGCAGCTTCATGATGTATTCGGCACCGATGATGGCGAACAGGTAGGCCTTCGGGTTGCGG
>Ga0182006_1002085_pt1 | contig 11177 bp, 8 predicted proteins | sample Sormic07211104_1_FD_123022 | JGI IMG/M metagenome (GOLD analysis project Ga0182006, IMG submission 123022) | Rhizosphere microbial communities from Sorghum bicolor, Mead, Nebraska, USA - 072115-104_1 MetaG | ecosystem: Host-associated > Plants > Roots > Rhizosphere | place: USA: Nebraska...
CGCCGCACCGCGATGAGCCATCCAGTTTTCGGCGTCGACCAGCAGTGGATAACCGCACCAGCTGAAAACCTTCTGAACGGTTTCAATCAGCTTCACGCCGAAGATCGGCGCGGGGGAAACAATGATTGCTGATGGATGATCGAGCAGTTCCTGCTGCAGTTCGCTCAGGGCTTCCCAGTCCAGCAAACCGGAGGGTTGCTTGAGTGCCATCTCACTACGCCAGCGCCGGGTGCGGGTGTCGAGCACTACTAGCGCCGGGCTGCTCGGCAGCACGAAATGCCAGTGCTGAAAGCGCAGCAAATCATCGATCAGCGCGTCCTGCACCGGGCTGTCGAGATATTGATCGTCACCACTGGCGCTCAGGCGTCGGGTGTTCTCCAGCACATCCTTGAACACGTCCGGATTGTTGCCCCAGCCCTGACACAACATGTACGCGATCAAGGCATTGCCGATGATGCGTTTGGAGAACGGATGGCCGTAGGCGGTTTCCTCCCATTGCGCGGAAAGATTCCAGTCATCGGTGATGTCGTGGTCATCGAAAATCATCAGGCTCGGCAGGTGCGCCAGCGCCCGGGCAACGTTGGCCAACCCGGCCTTGAAACCATCGATTCGGGTCTGCTCCAGGGTGTAGCGCTTCAAGCGTTCAGGCGTCAGCGATGGAGCAGCAGGATTGATCAACCCCCAGGCAATCGGCGACCACACCAGCAAATACATCGCCATCACTTCGGCGAACGTCACCAGATGATTGTCAGCACTGCTGCTGGTGAAAATCGGCTTACGTGCACCGCCGAAAAATCGCTCGCGCAAGGTCTCGTTGCTCTCCAGCGCGGGTAACAAGTCCGCACGGTGGTAGTAGCTGGCCGGGTGTTCGTAGAGTTTGGCGCTGTCGCTGACCACCGCGCCTTCGAGGTGTTCGTCGAACAGGCCGAGGCGCTCGATCAAGGCATGAATCGCCCGCAGCATCGGGCCGGCAACATCGTCGGCGTAGATCTGGTCGCCGCTCATCATCAACAGGGCGGGGCGTTGTTGTGGATCGGTTTCTATCGCCAGCAACTGATCGACACAGAGCAAACCGTCTGCCGCCGGATGATGCGGCTTGCGGCAAGAACCATGCAGCAACTGATCGATCCGTGAGCGCACGACGAAGTTCGGGCAAGTAGCATCGCCATACACCAGATGTGGTGCCCAGTCGGCAATTCGCTGCTGGCCATCGATCAGCAAGTCGTAACCCACAACGGTCTCACAGGGCAGGGCGCTGTCGAGCACAACGTCAATCAAATGAACGAACGCATGACGGCCTACAGGAATGACCGTGCACTTCCCGGCATCGAGAGGGATGTCTCCTACGCCTTGCAGGCGCAACGTCAGCGACAGTTGACGCGTACCGACCAGCCACAGCACCACGCGCGTGTTTTCCAGCCGGCGCAGCAGTGGGCCGGCCAAGACGGGAGGCAGCGGATTCAGGTCAGCAGGTATCGGGGACATTCAGGGGCAAAGCTCAAGACGCACAGGCTGGCGATGATAGCGCAGCCGGCGCCTTGAACCCTTAAACGAGGCTTAAGAGTCAGCCTTCTGCAGCTTCAGCGCCAGCAGTCGCCATTCGGCGGACGCGGATTGCTCCTGCACCGAGCAGTCGAAGCGATAAGTGACGTCATCGCCGTTCATGTTGCGCGCGGTGACCTTGTTGCTGAGGGTGTAGACCTGATCTTTGAAGCGCTTGGTGACAATGGCAGAACTGTCGGCGAAGCGCTCCGACGCGGGGAAGCGCAGTGTGCTGGTGACCACCGTGCCGCAAATGACATACGCGAGCATCGATTTATCGCTGTCTGCATTTTGCCCAAGCTTGTCGCGCAGCGCGGTGAGCGCTTTACGGCCCTGCGCGTCGCTCTGATCCAGGACGGTTTTTTCCGATATCGATTTCGGTGCCCGGCTGGCGTAATTCGGCAGCAGTGCGGAATCCGGCGGAGAAGGTTGGTTATCCGGCTCGATCGCGGCAAAGCCCGGCGCGTTTTCCAGCACCGCGGACGTTGAATCCGACTCGGCTTCGGGCAACAGACTGGTGGTGACATCGCTCTGTGTGATCACGTCTTCGACTGGCGCCTTTTCGGCTTTATGCGCCGACGGGAACAACGACAGGAAGATCGACAGCACCACCATGCCGACGATAAAACCGCCCGCCGCGCCAACGATGTTGCCGTAAAACAGATTCCAGCTGCCGCGGTTTTTCACCACCCAGCGCCACATCAAACCCCAGGCGGCGATAAATGCCAGAAAACTCAGAAACTCCATTCGATCCTTTCCTTAACCCTTCAATAGCCTGCAAAACAGCACCCACTGGCGGTGAGTGCTGAAGATGGACGGCAAGATATCAAAATAGAGGTCTGACGCCACGAAGACATTCACATGCCGAGATTGGGCGGATTGATCTGAACAAAAAACATGATCGCCGTTATGCCGGCCACAACGCCGCAAAGGCCGGCCAGTAGCTGACGCGCGACAGGGTGTTCGACCTGCGAGCGACGGGCCACCAGCATCCATACGCCGGTCAGCGCCGCGGCAGTCGCCAGCATTTCCAGAAGCGATCCCATGACCCCCGGGACCGGTGGCCGGCTAGAGCCGAACAGACCGACACAAAGCTGCGAAACCACCAGGCCGACAATCATGCCGCTGGCCGCACCCAACACATTGGCAAGTAGCAGATTCCACGCACCACGCTGCCTGACGACCCAGACCCACATGCCTATCCAGGCGATAAAGAAAAACGCTACATCCATCGTATCCATCCTTCGAAACCCGTCACGGTACAAACGCTCGGCACCTCGCCGACAGTGGACGGCACGATAGCAAAATAGTAGCGTCGCGCCACTTTCTTGATTCCTGTAATGGACTACTCATGCCAAAAGCCGCTTCTGTTCTGCGCTTGCTCTGTGCAATCACCTGCGCCGCTGTCATTACCCCGGCATTCGCCGAGTGGAAGGAGCCCCCGGAAAGCAGCTGGCAGTATTACCTCGCCAACTGCCAGCGAATGCAGGAGAAAATCGCCGACGTCCAGAGCGGTCGCGCACCCAGTGCCTATGAGGTGATCGGCGATCTGGAGAACAGCCTGCGGAGCATGAACCAGCGCCGCTCGAACCTGACGCCCCAATACCTCGGCTCCCGCGAATTCGCGCAATGCGAAAACGTCGCCGCCCAGGCCGAGGCAACCATTGCGCAAGGCAATGCCGAGTTCGCCGCCAGAATGAACCAGGCCGCCGAGCAAGGCCGTATCGCTCATCAGAACTCCCCCGAATACAAACGCGCCCGTTCACTCGGCTACAGCGACGTCGGCGAGATCTCCTTCCTCAAACTGCACGAAGACATGGACGGCGAAGCCCGCCTGAAAACCATGCTGATCACCGTCGACGAAATCTGCGGCCAATACTTCCGCGCCACGCAGTATGTGAAGCCGTATGTGATCTATACCGTGCGCCCGTCGGATGGCGGCTGTGGCGAGGAAAAACGCGTGGCGATCGTCGGTGGCCGGTCAGTGGAGAAGGGCGATTACATCGATGAGCGGGGCGAGTTTCAGTATGTGGGCTGGAAGAAGATTGTGGGGGCGGATGGATTTGCGACGGATATTCGGGTGTTGAAGGCACGGCGCTGAAGGTCAGCGCGTGAAGCAACTGATCAGAGAATGTCTTTCAGATAACCCTTGAGCGCGAGGAGCGGCTGATCAAGCTGCTCCAGCGACTGCGCCTGACGGAAATCGGCTGACAGCTTGTGCAGCTCCCGCCCCAACGGTTTCTCGACCCCGCCTAACGCATCCATCGCCAAGCCCAGGCACTCGTTCATCTTGAACTGAATCGTCTCGACATCACCCCGGCGCACCAGCAGTTCGAAAACGTCTTTCTGATAGTCACCCATAACCATGTCATCCCGCAGAATCGGGCTCAGGCCTTCCTCCTCGTAAGCGAGTTTGAGGGAGAACAGGGCGACGGTTTCCAGTGACGTTTCCATGCGGTGAGCCTGTGAGATGTCCTGTCGGTGGAATAGAGGAAGATCACAAGATTGCAGCCTTCGGCAGCTCCTACAACAGCAGCCACTTTCCGGCAGACGAAAAAAAAGGCCTTGCTAAGCAAGACCGTTCTCAATTTTGGTGCCCGAGGGAGACTGTAAATTTCCAGTAAACTCCAGGCCTCCAGCGAGGTTTGCTTGCTCGGGATACATGCAGGGATACATGATCACGTTTGCTGGGGCTACTATGGGATAGAAGGCGTGCGACATGCAAACCTTTCGAAAGAAAAAAGGCTTCATCTCCGAAAGGAGTCGGACCGTTCCAACATTCGGTTTGTGATCCCACCTTTGTCTCTCCGGCGCCCCAGAAAATGATTCGATCGGCGAGTGCCGATTTTTGACTATGCTTTTCTTGCGTTTCAGCATTGATATCAATTAGCTTCGTGGGTTGCGCCTTGAGAGCTGAGTCGTAGGATATGATAATGCCAGCGTCTCAATAAGATTCAGTTGTAAAAAAGGAAGTGGAGCTGATGGCGGATTACATTAATAAGAATATTTTGGCGCAGTCCTACGTTCATGTTGAACCTAAGTGGTTGTCACAAGTAAGTAATAAAGAGCGGTTGCGACAAGTCGATGTGATTAAGAGTCAAATTACACGATATGCAAATGAGCGCATGCAATTCTTTTTGCATGACGGTGTTGTGATTACTGTGGATTTTCAAGAGGGGTCCATTATTGCCAAGATTACTGCTTATGGCAGTATTATGGCTCTACTTGGCGGTGGGGTTGGACATGCGCTTGATTTTACCGAGAAATTTCCAGCATATAAGGAGGGGGTAAAAACAATCGTAACTGATGTGGGGAGACTGGCAGACTCAATAAATTCTGAAGTTCTTTTTCAAACGAAGTCTCGTGAAAAGAAGGAAATCATTCGAACAGAGGCGCGCAAGGGAGTATTCGGCTCATTAGAGAAGATAAATAATAAGATTGGCGAGATTGAACGCTGCTTGGAAAAAAGAGATAGTAAACCATCAGTGGTGATGAATCATTTATTAGACGTGAACAAATATACAATGGAACTCTTTGATAATGTTCAGGATGTCGATGATAGAGCGCTGTTGAAGTCGGCATTACTGGATGGCGTTAAATCTCTGAAAATTACTCGCGTGAGATTGATACTAAAGACGGCTGTGGATAAGGCTTTATTTGACGAGTTGCTCAAGGAGAAAAGAAGAGTGGTCTCAAATATTGAGAGGGTGCAGGTTGAAGTTAAGCCTTAATGTCATGGTTGAAGTGTGTCAGTGTTTTTAAGTTGTGATTTTATATAGTTCGAAGTCTTATTTGGTAGTTGTATACTGATTCTGCATTGCTTGGGGCGATGAAATCAATGCTGGGGGGCTGGGATTCATCAAGCAGTACGGGGTCGGAAACCCGTGGCGGCTTGCAAGTGGTGCGCGATACGGACTATTGAAATCCATTTATCAAATTGATAAGACACGATTGAAAGAAGCAATCGTTATCGCATTGGTAATGACGGTCTTTTGTTTTGATGATTCCGCACACCTGTCGTTATCAAACAAGTGAAATCGTTGGAGTAGTAAATAGATTTTTGACCATTAGTTCTTGATCAGCTCAGTACATGTCTAACATAAGGGAGTAATAATCTCAATTTTTATGAAAAAGGGACATTGTTGAAGTTTAGGTTCTTGGTAAAGCGGCCCTTGGTGAATTAGGGCCGCATTTTTAGTGGGGCTAATTCAACATTTGGGTTACAAATCTAGAAGCTCGCTGAGCCTTGACGTCACCCCATGGCATTTTCTTTTTCTGAGGGTAGGTTATATATATCCATCTTCTGGATCTCGTCACGGCGACAAATGCACTGTTTCGCTCCTCATCAATTTCATGAGGCAATTTTGCACGATAGTCTGGAAATACCCCCTCACACATGCCCATCAAAAAAACTATATCCTTCTCTAAGCCTTTCATTGTGTGAACAGTGCTTAAAGTCAAACCCTTGGGGTCATAATCCCCAGCGAGCTGCCCTAATGCCATAGCGTTTCTGAAGGCCAGCAGCGACTCGCCAAGCCCTTTTTTCTTGAAGATGGTCCAACATTCTCTGAATTCATTTATCTCGAGAAGTGATATTTCTACCTCCTCATCCCTTTCTGGAGTGTCTTGTTTTCCGAGCTCTATAAGTTTTTTCTCGAAGGAAATATGAAGTTTTGGAATGCTCGGTTCGTCAAGTTTTAACTTATGGATTTCTTCTAGAAGGTCTGCCTGCAGGTCCGGAAAAGGTATTTCCGCTGAACGAGCCTTTCTGGAAAGTTCAATAAGAACGTCTTCGTCGCCCCAGGTAGTGGGAGGGTTTACTTTAAGTGCGGAACAAAGCTTCTTGCCGTCAACCCAGTCTTTAGGATTTAACTTTAGGCGTAGTCCTAAATCTAAAACTTTTCCGAATGTAGAGTTAGGCTCCGCGCTACGCTCGCCTTTCTTTAAGGAGTAAGCTATCGAGTTAGCTTTCAGCTTCTCTTCAAGTGGCAAAAAAACAAACCGATTTCTTCCAATGACGACCATGTTTTTTAATGTTATTCGTCCTTCAATCTCTGAGTGCTGGCCTAACGCAAGGATGTTTTGTATACCTTGGCAAATCCACTCTGCTTCAGCATTCTCATCCTCAAGTGCTGCGATTTTTTGGTCTCCTTTTAATGCGAAATTTGTGACAACTTGAGAGCCAGGTTTTAGTTTGTTTGCGAGTGCAACGACCGCCTGAGAGCTTCTGTAGTTTTCAGTAAGTGTGTAACAGTCTGGGGAGAAGTCGCGGACGAAATATTCGCAAAGAAATTTATGCGACGAGCCGTTGAATCCGTAAATCATTTGATTCGGATCGCCTACCATAAAGACGCTTTTGATATTTTCTCCACAAAGTGCTTTTATGAATTCATATTGAGCAGTATTAAGATCTTGGGCTTCATCTACAAGTATGTGTTTGAATTTTGCTCTATAGATTTCGGCGCACCAAGGCTGTTCCATGAGTATGCGATGGGCATATACGAGAATATCATCAAAATCTATGCCCCCGCTTTCTATTAAGGTTTGCTGGTAACCACTGAAGGTGGCCCAGAATCCTTCTTCGGTATATCGAGACTTAACTTCATCTTCAGTTAGTAATTCCCGTTTTATAATTGAAAAACTATCCATGTAATTTTGGATTATTTGAGATCTGTTTTTTTTAAGATTTGCGTCGTCAACTTCTAAAAAACCATCTATATCAACACCGCTATCACGCAGGGATTGAAGAAATATTGCTTTTCTATCTTGGTCGCGTTCGAAAATTTGAAGATCCACTGGTAGACCAATAGTGTGACCATATTGGCTAACCACTCTCTGGGCCACTGAGTGTATTGTGGATATCCAGCACCTTTCTTCAGATTCATCTAAATCTGAGAGACGGTCCAGCATCTCCTCCGCCGCCTTGTTAGTAAAGGTCAGTGCAATCACACGATCTTTTCTAGTGGAGGTTATGATATGCCTAACACGCTCCGTGAGAACCCTAGTCTTCCCGGACCCTGCTGAGGCAAGCACCTGAATAGCACTGTCTAGAGGAGCTAGTATTATCTGCGATTGACTCGAGGAGAGATTCATAACACGGCCCATCCTTTCTGAATCTTTTCAAAAAAATCGATGACCTTTGGAGGTAATTCTTTGTTATCTAGTTTGCATAAAGCCTGAGCGATCATCGGAGCATATCTGGTTTTGTTGGAATCCAAGATTTCAAGGATAGCACGTGTGAGCCCCCCCTCTGCTTTGTAGTCTCTTAACTGGTCTTCAAATATAGGTTGGCCACATTCTTTACAGGGAGGCCGATTGGTTTTCTTCCTGCAGAGCAATGCCCCATCTCTGGTTTTAATCCAATCGTCAATGAAGCTTTCTCCATCTCCTTCTAAAATGGTTTTTTCAATCAGGTCATGGTAGCCGTTGCTCAGTAAGTAACCCTCAAAATCAGTTCCGTCGAGTACTGTGATATTGTCATTGTTGCAGATATCTGTTCCTGGATGAATATCTGAGTAGTGCTTTTGTAGACTTTTAACGGCTGCAGCTTCTCCATCGCTAAAAATAAAGGCTGGAATCGAGAAGTCTTTAGCGAATGTCAAAAAAGGTAAGTATTTCTTTCCGGATCCTCCGACCCCAATAAAAGTAATGCCAAGAGCGAACGGGTCGTGATTAAAATATTTTTTGAACAAGATTGGAAGCGCCTGCTCTTCTGTCTCTCCTTCACATAAGATAATTGCGTTAGAGAATAATAACTCTCCTCGTGAATGAATGACTTCCCTTTGAAGCCTTCTTTTGGCTTCTTCATCTAGGTCTGCTCGCAGCATATCAACATGAACATCATCTCCGACACGCCTAATGTGTCTAAGATTCTCTTGGCTACACATGGCCGCAAGATAGGGTGAGTGTGTGCTGACTATTACTTGACGCTCTGAATCCGCTAATTGGGAGTATAGGGTCTTTTGCGCATTAGGATGAAGGTGTGCCTCTGGCTCTTCTGCCGCCAGTATCGGGAGGAAAGGTTCGGCTTCGCTGACATGCTTCTCTGCTGTCATATCTAAGAAGGATTTAACGGTCAACATTGAAGCCCAACTGCGCGTTCCCATCCCATGGTATTCCATGGAAAAAGAATTCGAGGCCGATTCTCCAAAATGAATTGAAAAGTGCTTAGAAAGATCGCGTATTTTCTTGGGGAGAGGAGTGATTTCTGCGCTGCCAGAGCTGCTGAAGGACTGGCTTAACCCTTCAAGATGTTTTTTTAAGTTTTGAAGTTCTGGGCTTTTAGCAACCGCTTCGTCATTTGCTGTTTTGATTATGTCCTCTAGAGTGGTTATGTCTTTTTCGTCATAATTGATATTTGATAATACCTTGCCGATGAACGAGGATTTGTCTCGTAGTTCAAGGTGGATGTCACGTTGAGCGTCAATCGGGATTAGTGGTATGTTGAATTTTTTATTGCCGAGTCTCGATTCGCGAACCTTTTCAGTTGTCCAGTTAGATAAGCTGGGCCAGCGATCCAGTGTGCTTCTCAAAGTTTCAAATCCGCCCTTAATAGCGTTAGGGCTACTCCTCGTTCTGATGGCGAGAAATTGCTTTCCGTCTGCTTCGGACTGAATGTTATCGCCTAGGTGCTCAGCCCACTCATTAGAGAATTTCTGGGCTCTTTCACCATCTTTATCTATAGCGACGACTCTTACATCTACTAAGATGAAATTGGCTCTAGTCTGGTCTCTTGCGATGAAAAGGTCTTCGTCAGCGACATAACGAGAATAATCGCCTAATGCTAGCTGGAAGGCCTTGATAATTGACGTTTTTCCCGAGTTGTTCGTGCCAATCAAAACGGCTACTTTTGGAAGTGAAACCTCGATGTTCTGAAGTCCCCTAAAACCGCTGATTCGAATAGTGTCTACTTGGATATCCATTTCTGACGGCACTCCAGATGAAGTTATAGGACTTTACTACCATAGTGTTGCGGTCAACGATAGGGGACAAGGGTGAGATGCACATATCTTCGATGCCAGCAAATTATTCCGTTGTTCAATCTACAGTTGGGGTCGAGGCATCCGTGCTAGCTTGAACAAAAAATCTTCCACAATTTGATGCTCTCAACATTATTGCCGCGTTGACAGAATGGTAGCAGCTGTGAAGAAGTGGGTACTGAAACGGGTCTTCCTACAGTGGGGATTTTTTTAACCTATGTATCAGACTGACTGGTTCAGTAATAAAAAGACGGACATCCCTTGGAAAATTTCAGCTAGAGGAAACCTGCGAGTCTGATAACCCGTGTAGGGGCTCCCCCTTAGGGAGGACCCGTAAAATCTGACGCTCCGACTCCTTCGCCTGGGAGGAATCGGACACAGCAGATCGGCGGATCTGGAGCGATCCGTCGCGTCCGCTTGCGCTGAAGGTTCACGCCGTGAAAAGGGGCGAGGGGAACGCTTATCCATAGGTAGCGAAAACACGGTGTTCCATGTATTCCATGTGTTCCATAAACGCTAGAGGCCAAGTAATTAAAGGCTTTCAGAGGTGGAACACCAAATGCGAACAACCGGAACATCAGTTACGCGGAACACGTTTGGTGTTCCGCGAAGATGCTCCGGTTTAGGGGGAGGAACGTCACGACTGATAGTCGAGACGCGGGCAATCAAGCGGCGATCAATTGCTCAATGGGAATTGCACCCGCCTTCGCAGTCACCGTATCTTCATTTATGGCCATCGGTCCGAACGTTACGAGTAGTGGTACGTAGAGGTCAGTTAGATAGCTCTAACGCCCCATCGCCTTTTCCGTCGCATGCAGGTGTGCTGCGATGGCTGCGAAGTCCTGAGCTGCTTTGTCTAGACGGTCGGCCCACATGAACCGTGCTGCACGTAGCTGCAAACAAACCGAAAGAAGCGGCACGCCAAGGCATCATCGTTTCTGGTGGTGCCGTAGGCGGTATTCTTGCGGGTATGGGCGTTAGCGCACTCTGTGGCCCAGGGGCTCCCATTTGTGCAAAAGCTGTTGTTTTGGTTGGATCGGTTGCCGGTGGCGCCGCAGGTGGAGTGGTCGCTGACTCAGTGGATGAAGAACTGGAGGAGTTTTCGCATTGGGACATTTTCTGAGTGAGCCGGAACTGAAAAATGTAAGGGTCGCACTCTCTGATCCGTTCAACGATTTCCCTGTGGATTACGACTACATAGCCAGTCAGGTAAAGAACATCGATCCCGGTGTGCTGTACGAGATCCTTTATTCAGAAGTCGCACCGGTGTGTTTCACCAATATTGCGGCTGCCGTGCCCTCTGTCTGGACGGGTTTCGATCCCGAGTCGCTCAATAGCATGATCAACGAAAGGCTGGCTGAGAGAGAGCGCAGTTGGTTTCGCAGTCAATTCGATAAAGCGCTGGTTCTCTGGCTCAAATACAACTACGGCTATATCTGGAAGGAAATTGCCCGCAGGTTGTGAGCGTTCACGTACCGGATTTCTGATCAAAAACAAATCGCGGGGAGGTGCGGCGTGCGCGAGGTCAGCGCCACACGTCCACTTTCCGACAGACGAAAAAAAAGGCCTTGCTAAGCAAGACCTTTCTTAATTTTGGTGCCCCGAGGGAGACTCGAACTCCCACTCCTTTCGAAAACGGATTTTGAATCCGCCGCG
>Ga0182006_1002088_pt1 | contig 11167 bp, 10 predicted proteins | sample Sormic07211104_1_FD_123022 | JGI IMG/M metagenome (GOLD analysis project Ga0182006, IMG submission 123022) | Rhizosphere microbial communities from Sorghum bicolor, Mead, Nebraska, USA - 072115-104_1 MetaG | ecosystem: Host-associated > Plants > Roots > Rhizosphere | place: USA: Nebraska...
CCCGAAGATCGTGATTTCGGTGATGATCGAAAATGGTGAGGCGGGTGGCCGCGTCGCCGGACCGGTCGTACGACAGATCATGGACGCCTGGCTACTCGATCAGGACGGGCACCTGAAGCCGCAATACGCAGCGCCGAGCAAGGCGCCGGGCGATCCTCACGTCTGAAGCGTCAGGGCTTCACAGCACAGGCTCGCGGATGCTGAGCATGTGCTGGAAGCTCTCGAGGAACACCGTTTCGGCCTGGCTCATCTTCTGTTCGCGATTCCACAACAGCTGGATATCGAAATCCACCACGCCGTCTTCCGGCGGCAGGCGCCAGAGCAGACCTTGCTCGACATCCCGGCGCACCAGATGCGTGGGCAAGGCGCCGATGCCGTAACCCGCGCAGATCAGGCGGTAAATTTCTTCGAAACTGGTGGAGGACGCGACGATCTTGCCGGTGAAGCCTTGCTGATCGCGGAACAGCGTCAGGGGTGAAAGATTGCCGCCCAATTGGTCGCTGGTGAAGCTGACGAAGTTTTCCGTCGACAGTTGTTCCAGGGTCAGATTCTCTTGCCCGAACAGGCGATGGCGCTGGCCACAAAAGTAAGCGTAGGTCTCGCGAAACAGCACCCGCTGTTCCAGCCGCGGCTGTGGCAGACGACACAGGCCGACGCCAATGGTCGCGGTTTTTTGCAGCAGCGAACTGATGATGTTCGAGCTGCCCATCACCTCGACTTCCAGCTCGATTTTCGGGTGGGTTTCATGGAAGTCAGCGAGGAAGTCATCGTAATGCCGAGCCTGCACACCGCTGACGGTGAGGATGCGGATCTTGCCCACCAGGTCGTCGTGACGACTCTCCACCACCGTCCCCAGGCGTGAAATATCACCGTAGATATCGGCCGCGATGCGCAGGACTTCTTCCCCGGTTTCCGTCAGATCAAAGCGTCGACCGCTGCGGGCAATCAGCACGCATTCGAGCTGTTCTTCCAGTCGTTTCAGCGCCTGGCTGACGGCCGACTGGGTGATGTGCAGGCGCGCGGCAGCGCGGCTCATGCTGCCTTCCTGGCCGATGACCAGATAGGTGCGCAGCAGGTTCCAGTCAAGGCGGTCATTGAGAAAGCGCCGGCCGACCCACGGGTTGGAGGTGGAGGACATAAAACCTCATGCAGTAGCAGTGCTAATAGTAAAGATAAGGATTTGAAAATTGACTAATCCTGGCATGGAAGCGATAAAGCCTACAAGCGCCATAGAGCGCAACCGTCATCCGCCTTAACACCTGCCCAAAAACTATAAGTACACAGGGTCCTTGCATGCACACTACTCCCCAACCGCGCCGAGCCGCGGCCGCGGCCTTCATTGGCACGACCATCGAGTTCTACGACTTCTACATCTACGCCACTGCGGCGGCGCTGGTTCTCGGGCAGGTGTTCTTCCCCAGCAGCGACCCGGTCATGAGTACCCTCGCGGCATTTGGCAGTTTCGCTGTCGGCTTCATTGCGCGGCCCATGGCCGGGATGGTGTTCGGTCATCTGGGCGATCGTCTCGGGCGCAAGAAAATGCTCCTGGTGACCATGGCCTTGATGGGCATCGCCACCGCCGGTATTGGCCTGTTGCCGAGCTATTCCAGCGTCGGTATCTGGGCGCCGATCGGTCTGATCGTGCTGCGTTTGATCCAGGGCATTTCGGTTGGTGGCGAGTGGGGCGGGGCGGTGTTGATGGCGAGCGAACACGCACCGGCCAGGCGCAAGACGTTCTACGCCTCGTTCGCCCAGCTCGGCAGCCCGGCCGGCTTGTTGCTGGCACTGATCGCTTTCCGCCTGGTGACGTCCCTTGAGCCTGAGGAGTTCCTCGCCTGGGGATGGCGCCTGCCGTTCCTCGCCAGCGGCGTATTGATGATGGTCGGCCTGTTGATCCGTTCCGGGGTTCACGAGTCGCCGGAGTTCGCCAAGGTCCAGGACAACAACGAGACCGCCAAATATCCGGTGATGGATGTGATCCGCACCTGCTGGCGGCAGATCCTGTTCGCCGCCGCTGCGGTGACCATCGGCTCGGCCGGGTTCTTCTTCACCAACACCTTCATGATCACCTACGTCACCCAGTACCAGGGCATTGCCCGTTCGACGATTCTCGATTGCCTGTTTCTGGTGACCATCATCCAGCTGCTCTCGCAACCGCTCTCGGCACTGCTGGCCGAACGTATCGGTGAAGGACGCTTCCTCAAATGGGTCGCACTGCTGTGCATGCTCACGCCCTACCCGATGTTCCTGTTGGTGGGCACACAGAACATTCTGTTGATGACGCTTGGCATCGCGTTGGCCGTGGTGATTCTCTCGGCGCTGTACGCGGTGATCGCCGGCTACATGACCCAGGCCTTCCCGGTGCACCTGCGCTACTCGGGCATTTCCATCGCCTATCAACTGGCTTGCGCCGTGGCCGGGGGAAGCACGCCGCTGATCGGCACCCTGCTGGCCAGCAAGTTTTCCGGACAATGGTTGCCGCTGGCGGTGTTCTTCACCTTGCTCTCGGCCCTGTCCCTGATCGGTGTTTGCGGGTTGGCCCGCCTGCGCGCCAACCCGGTCGTCACCCACGCTGTCAAAGAGGTGTATTCGTGAGTAAACCTGCACACATCGACCCGGTTGAATGGCAAGCCCGTTGCGAACTGGCGGCGCTGTATCGACTGGTCGCGCACTTTCGCATGACCGACCTGATCGACACCCACATCACTCTGCGGATTCCGGGGCCTGAACACCACTTCCTGATCAACCGCTACGGCGTGATCTTCGACCGCATGCGCGCCTCGGATCTGGTGCGCATCGATCAGGAAGGGCGGGTGGTCGACCCGGAGTACGCCGGCCATCGGGTCAACGCTGCCGGCTTCGTGATCCACTCGGCGATCCACATGGCGCGTCCGGACCTGAACTGTGTGATCCACACCCACACGGCGGCGGGCATGGCGGTCGCGGCGCAGAAACAAGGCTTGCTGCCGATCAGTCAGCATGCGTTGAAGTTCTACGGCAAGCTGGCCTATCACACCTATGAGGGTATCGCGCTGTCGCTGGATGAGCGCGAGCGCTTGATTGCCGACCTCGGCCCGCACCGGGCGATGATCCTGCGTAATCACGGCTTGCTGGTCGGTGGTTCCGGGGTGGCCCAGGCGTTCCAGGAAATCCACTTTCTGGAGCGCGCCTGTCAGGCCCAGGTGCAGGCGCTGGCCGGTGGTTCGGCATTGCATTACCCGTCGCCGGAAGTGTGTGCGCACACCGCCGAGCAGTTTGACCGTGATGAGCAGGACAACATCATCGACCTGGCCTGGGAGGCCGCCCTGACGTTGATCGAATCCCAGCGCGAGTCTTATTTGTCATGAACGCCGACATCAACACCGTGGTTCTGCTGTCCCGCGACACCTTGCTGCTCAAGCAATTGCAGGCGGCGTTCGCCCGCAGTGCGCCGCAGCTCACCGCCGTGCTGGCCGACGATTCCCGGGCCGCCCATGCACAGATGGCAGCGTGCTGGTTTCCCTTGCCGGGCAGTCTCGGTGCATTGCCGAACCTGCAGGTGATTCACTCGGTGGCCGCCGGTATCGACCACCTCGACCACGATCCGTCCTGCCCGGACCTGCCGATTTGCCGCGTGGTCGACCCAGGGCATCGCCAGGGCATGACCGAGTACGTGCGCTGGGCGGTGATCCACTATCACCGCGGTTTCGACCAAGTGTTGTCGCATCAACGGGAGCAACGCTGGGAACGGCCGCTGCAACGGGCGGCGGGGCAGTTCAAGGTCGGTGTGATGGGGCTCGGATCGCTGGGCAGCGCGATTGCCCTGGATCTGGCCGCCGCCGGTTATGACGTGCGCGGCTGGGCGCGGCGCAGCAAGGACCTGCCGGGTGTACGTACGTTCGCCGGGGCCGATGGGTTAAATCCGTTTCTCGACGGCGTCGAGTTGCTGATCAACCTGTTGCCACTCACCAGCGAAACCCGCGGCATCCTCGGCCGGGCCACGTTCGACCGACTCGCCAACGGCGCAGCACTGGTCAACTGTGGCCGGGGCGGTCATTTGAACATCGACGATCTCGAACAGGCATTGGCCAGAGGACAACTGCGCGGTGCGCTGCTGGATGTTTTCGAACAGGAACCGCTGCCGGTCGATCACCGGCTCTGGAGCATGCCCGGTGTCACCATCACCCCGCACATGGCTTCGGCGGCTTCCCATGATTGTATTGCCGAACAAGTGGCGGAAAACTTCCGCCGATTGAATAGCGGCGAACCGTTATTGAATTGTGCGGACCGATTACTGGGTTACTGAACCCACCGCTATCCAACCGATAAAAATGCCCTGCGAACTCGCCCGCTCAGTTGGGCGAGCCATAACAACAACCTTCGCCTCAACCGTTTTACTGCCAGTCAAAACAATTAAATAACGAGTTCTTGATGAATTCCTGGAGACAGTGATGAGCGATCTATCGTCCGCAGAAAAGTCCGGCGCACCACCGGAAGTTGAAATCAGTATGAAAAAAGTCGCGGTGGCCAGCGTGATCGGCACCACCGTGGAGTGGTACGACTTGTTCGTGTTTGCCACGGCCTCGGCGCTGGTGTTCAACAAAGTGTTCTTTCCGGATTTCGTGCCGTTGATCGGAACACTGCTGGCTTTCGGCACCTTCGCTTCGGCGTATCTGGCGCGAATTGTCGGTGCGGCATTGTTCGGGCATTTCGGTGATCGCCTGGGGCGCAAGTCGATGCTGTTGATTTCGCTGTTGACCATGGGGGCGGCCACCTTTGCCATCGGCTTGTTGCCTGACTTTGCCACCATCGGTATCTGGGCGCCGATCCTGCTGTTGCTGCTCAGGGTCGTACAAGGCCTGGCATTGGGTGGCGAATGGGGTGGGGCGGTATTGATGGCGGTGGAGCATGCGCCGGCCAACAAGCGTGGCCTGTACGGTTCCTGGGTGTAGATCGGCGTACCGGCCGGGACCATGATTGCCAACCTGGCCTTCCTGTTGATCGCGGCGTGGCTGTCCCCTGAGGAACTGTTGGCCTGGGGCTGGCGTATCCCGTTCCTGGCCAGCGTGTTGCTGATCGCCGTCGGTCTGTACATCCGCCTGAACATCGCGGAAACCCCGGCCTTCAACAAGGTCAAGGAGGCCGAGGTGCAGGTGAAGATGCCGTTGGCGGAGGTGTTCCGCAAGTACTGGAAGCAAGTGGTGCTGGGTGGTATCGCCACCATGTCTACGGGCGCTTCGTTCAACATTATCGTGGCGTTCGGTTTGACGTATAGCACGCAGAACCTCGGCTTCAGCCGCGGCGTGATGCTCGGTGTGGTGCTGCTGTCCTGCGCCTGGTGCATCGTCATGTTGCCGGTGTTCGGTGCGCTCTCGGATCGTTTCGGACGCAAGCCGATCATTGTCGGCGGCATCATCGCCGAAGCGCTGGTGGCGTTCCCGATGTTCTGGCTGATGGACACCAAAGAGCTGCCGATGGTGGTGTTCGGTTATCTGTTGTTGATGACTGCATTCGCCGCGAACTACGGGCCGATCGCGACCTTCCTCGCCGAACTGTTCGGCACCCGCGTGCGGTATTCCGGGTTGTCCATCAGCTACATGTTGTCCGGCCTGCTCGGCAGCGCGGCGACACCCATCGTCACCACGGCATTGCTGGCCGCGACGGGCAAAGGGTCGTCGGTGGCCTGGTACATGATCGGTGCGGCCTTGATTTCACTGGTGGCGCTATTGCTGCTGACCGAAACCTTCAAGAAGGACATCAGTGAAATCCAGAGCGTCGTCCCGACAGACGATCCGGCCCCCGGCAAACCCTTCAAATCGGCTACGGCCTGACTTCCGGAGTTCAACAGCATGCGCAGAATTCAATCGGCCCCGGGCTACATCGGCCCGGTCGGCCCTTACTCCCAGGCCGTGGTCAGCGGTCACCTGGTGTTCACTGCCGGTCAGATCCCGGCTCAAAGCGGCCTCGACGACCAGCCTGCCGATTTCCCCGAGCAGGTGCGGCAAACCTTGCGCAACCTCGAAGCGATCCTGATTGAAGCCGGGTCCGGTTTCAGCCATGTGATCAAGGTCAATGCCTACCTGACCGATCCCGCACAGCTGGAGCCGTTCAACGCCGTGTACCGCGAGTTCCTCGGCCATGCGCCGCCGGCGCGCACCACGGTCTGCGTGGCACTGTGGGGGGTATCGCTGGAAATCGACTGTGTCGCCGAACTGATTGGCGGGGGGCCGCAACATGGATGAGTCGCAACTGATCGAACAGCTCAAGGCGGTGAGCTTTCCGACCCTCGGGCATTTTCTCGAAGAGGGATTCGCCGACCCGCAACTGCGGGCCATGGTGCCCAATGTGAAAGTCGTTGGCCGTGCGTTGACCCTGAAACTGCTGGGCGCCGATGCCATCGCCGTCAACCGGGCCCTGGCGCAGATCAGGCCGGGCGACGTGCTGGTGATCGACACGGGAGGCGACCATCGGCACGCCCCGGTCGGTGCGGTGACCAGTTGCGCGGCACGCTGCGCCGGGGCGGTCGGCATTGTGGTGGATGGCGCGGTGACCGACCTGCTGGAACTGCGCGAAGCCGGGCTGCCGGTGTTCGCCCGTGGCACCAGCCTGTTGACCACCAAGCTGCACGGGCGCAATGACAGCGCCATCAATCAGCCCGTCCACTGCGCCGGCGTGACGGTGCAACCGGGGGATTGGGTGCTGGCGGACGACAACGGCGTGTTGTTTCTCGACACGGCATCGGCGGTGGCGGTCATCGAGCAGGCACTGGCTTCGGACCGTGCCGAGCCGCGCTTGCTCGAACGCTTGTGCGCCGGTGAGCCAGTGACGCAGGTCTTGCGCGTCTAGTCCGTCAGCCGTTGCTGCAGGCTTTCAAGAAAGATCGTCTCGGCCCGGCTCATGCGCTGTTCGCGGTTCCACAGCAAATGAATGTCGACATCGGCAATCCCTTCGTGGGGCGGCAGGCGCCAGAGCAATCCGGCGTCGACGTCCGCCGCCACCACGTGCTCGGGCAAACAGCCGATACCGAAGCCGGCGATGACCAGTCGCCGGACTTCTTCCAGGCTCGGTGACGACGCGACGATGCGCCCGCTGAAACCCTGCTGATCACGGAAGATCGTCAGCGGCGAGAGCATGCCGCCGATCTGGTCACTGGTGAAGCTGACGAAGTTCTCCCGTTGCAAATCCCCTTCGGCGACGTCCTGTTGGCCGAACAGTCCATGGTGCTTGCCGCAGAAAAACGCATAGCGTTGACGCAGGAACAAACGCTGCTCCAGGCGTGGCTGCGGGCGCCGATTGAGGCTCAGACCGAGGGTCGCGGTTTTTTCCTGGAGGGCGCTGACGATGTCGGAACTGCGCATCACATCGACTTCCAGATCGACGCGCGGGTATTGGCGATGGAAGTCGGCGAGGAAGTCATCAAAGCGCTCGGAGAAAATCCGGCTGATGATCAGAAGACGCACTTTGCCGATCACTTCATCGGCCGGCTGTTCCAGCACGCTGCTGACCTGGGACATCTGCCCGTAGATTTCCCCGGCCAGGGCGAAGATCTGCTCGCCGACTTCGGTCAGGGCAAAGCGTGGTCCGCGACGGGCAATCAGTTGGCGGCCCAGTTGTTCTTCCAGGCGCTTGAGTGCCTGGCTCACGGCCGGTTGTGTCAGGTGCAGGCGGGCGGCGGCGCGGCTGATGCTCAGCTCCTGGCCAATCACCCGAAAGGTGCGCAGCAGGTTCCAGTCCAGGCGGTCATTGAGCAGGCGTTGCATAGGCGGTCAGCAGCCAGTCAGGGGCCAATGGGGAAAGTCGACGGCTTGCACACGCCGTGCGCAAGCCATGGAAAATCTACAGTCGCGGGATCGTAACACTGTTGGCACGCCGCAGCCGAGGCCAGTCGGATCCTGCAAAAAAGCCTAGGGGGGATGGGGTAATTCTTCGAATGTACAGATTAATAGGGCCTTCAGCCTGAGCTGAAGGCCTTTGGAAATGTTCAAGAACCCCCAAGCGAGTTGAGCGCATCCTTAGCGCACCTGGCGGCCCTTTTCTAGTTAATCACATAGACGCATTCACAAGCTTTGATGCGTCCATCTTTTGTATGAGCACAGACTTATAGTGCTCCACGAATTTTTTTGATCCGGCTTTCGAAAGATGGAGACCATCACTATAAAATACTTCGCCCTCAGAAAACGACTTACAAAGGCCTTCAGTACAAAAAGCCTCGTAAGGACTAATATAAGTCACTCCTTGCCGCTCAGAGGCGTAGCTCTTAAGAATCATATTTCCCGGAACTGTAGAAATACTTTCTTCTTTTTGACTAAGCTTTGTTGCGCAATCATATTTAATGAACGATGGACGACTGAAGCAACTAATTGCGTCCACAGTTCCAGCGCCAGGTACGTTACCGACAACCACTAGCTCTCTAGTGCCGAGAAGGGCTCTGAACTCATCAATCTTTCCAGTTATATATTTATAGCCATCGACTGTATTTGCACCCGGGGTGGGGGCTTTAGGGTTTAGTGTTCCGGAAACCCTGAGTTGCCCATCCCATGCTTCGGCTAGAAAAACAACAGCATTCGGGCTTTTATTAATGACGGCCATTGCCGTTTCAAGCACGCCGGGGCACAACTTATCCCAATCCATATCTGGTGTAACCCTTGTCAGACCTGGCAAAGGGATACAGCTTGAAGCACTAATAAAAATATTCTTCCCCAGTGGCTTTCCAATCAAGGAATCAAGTCCGGTTGCGTACTGCAAGGCATGACTGTCACCAATCAACACCATATCGGCGACCCCTGACTCGCCACCGGAAATCCACCCAACATACTGGTATCCAGATCCGCCATATTGATCCACATGGAACTGCTTCGAGTCTTTCAGGAGTGCGGAAATTTCCGAAGGCATCTCAGTTCGCCACTTCCAGCCATCCGAGGCCCAGATTGATGCGGCAGGAAGAACCAGCACCATGGCAAGCATCGCACATGCAAGTCCAAATGCTGCTTGAGACATTCCCTCTTTTTTAGTGCGTGGTGCTCTGAGTGGTGTCTCGACAAACCGATAAAGGATATACCCAAGCACCATGCACGCGATGAACAACACTAGCTGATCAACAGCATTTAAAGGTCCCATAGTGTAATACTTATAGAACACAATTATCGGCCAATGAACAAGATAAACAGAATAGCTGATAAGGCCAACAAATACTGGGATTTTACTCGAAAGAACACCACCTAAAAACTTGGAGTCAGATGAGCAAATAACAAGCGCCGCCCCCACGCAAGGAATGAGTGCATTATATGATGGAAAAAGAGTTTTCTCTGAAAACCAAAAAATCGAATAACCAATTAAGGAAAGACCGATAGCGCATGCCAACTCTTTAACCCAAGGCTTTTTAAATACACTATTGACTAGCCATACCGACGCCGCACCGATTGCAAATTCGAATATGCGGAATGGCGCAAGAAAGAAAATCGTTCCAGGTCCATCAGAAAATAACGCTGCAAATTTTGGCAGCCACGCCGACAAAACTTCGCTATGCCCGTCAGACATCACAAAGCTTGCGAACAAACTCAATGCAAATGCCAGCGACAAGCAAAGAAACAGAGGAGTTCTAGTTTTGCGCTTAGCCAAGAAAACAAGCATTACTGGCCATACCAGATAAAACTGCTCCTCAACACTCAGCGACCAGGTATGCAGCAGAGGCTTAAACTCTGAGGCAGTATTGAAATAACCACTCTCATTCCAAAAAAAGAAATTCGACGCAGAGAAGATTGAATAAACCAACTCTCCACCAAATCTTTGAAAATGCTGCGGAGAGAACAAAACAAAAGCCGCCACCGCTGTAATAAACAGCGTCACGAAAAGAGCAGGAAATAGCCGCCTAACCCGCCTAGAGTAAAAATTCGAAAAATTGAAACTACCAGTCTTATCAACCTCAGATACAATAAGTCTCGTAATCAAGAAGCCACTTATTACGAAAAAAACATCAACGCCAACAAAACCACCTGAGAAGCCTGAAACCCCTAGATGAAAAAGAACAACGCTCAATACGGCAATAGCGCGCAGACCATCTACGCCTGCCATATATTTCAGACGGTGCATTCGTAAAATCCTTGGTTGGTTTGCGACCCCTCTCCAGGTCGTCGTTTATTTTCCCATGCAGGGCATGCACACATAAAGCTTTTATTTTCCGCCCCAGTCACCGGCGAGAAACTGTTACCTATGCCATTTTCCACACGAGACACGATGTCGGGGATCGGGCGTATTAGCCTCTTGGTTGTAGGTCTACCGAGCAGCTCGAAAGAGAAAACGTTAAATTATAGCGCTGATTTCAAGTGTACGCAACCTGGTTTGAGTCGCTGTCCCATCCAGTATTCGAAGCCTCACCAGTCCTAAGGTCAACGGCACCGTGATTTGGAGCCCCACCACTAGTGTCTTGAGCGTTTAGTTCGATTATCAAAAAAACATGTAGATATACTGACCAGAATACGCCCAGGCTAGATCGAGCGACGCACGCATGATTGCAAACGCCATAGCACCGCCAGCCTATATGCCGCTTTTGACATCCTGACCTGCCAGGTTGTCGGGCGGATAACCCAACGCCACCGGGCCAAAGAGTTTCTGGCCTTCCTGCGACAGATCGACCTCGCGACGCCCGCAGAGCTTGAGCTGCATGTGATTCTGGACAACTGCTCGACGCACACAACGCCGGCCATCAAGCAATGGCTGGAGAAGCACCCGCGTTTCAAACTGTACTTCACACCGACCAGTGCTTCGTGGCTGAACGCAGTGGAAGGCTGGTTCGCGCAGTTGGATCTTTCGGTTAAGCCCTTCGAATAGAACAAGACGGCTGAATCCATCATCAGCTCTGTAAACAAAGCAATGCTGGGAGCGATAAAAAATAAGCTATTGAATTAACCACTCAGGACACTAGTTTCGCCTCATCTCACTTTTCAACTCGGAAAAACCCGGATAAACCCGCTTAAACTCACTTCGCTTCCGGCCTATGTTTGGGTTTATCTCCGGCCAAATTCGGAAATAGAAACATCCCACCTAAACCTCATGCGTAGGCGAGGGCTTTTTCTTCCAGCAGTTCCTCATACAACGCCGCCCATTTGCGACCCATTTCGTCCGCCGTAAACAGATTCTGATAGCGGGCCTGCGCCTTCTCGCCCATTTGTGCCGCCAGCACCGGGTTTTC
>Ga0182006_1002090_pt1 | contig 11167 bp, 9 predicted proteins | sample Sormic07211104_1_FD_123022 | JGI IMG/M metagenome (GOLD analysis project Ga0182006, IMG submission 123022) | Rhizosphere microbial communities from Sorghum bicolor, Mead, Nebraska, USA - 072115-104_1 MetaG | ecosystem: Host-associated > Plants > Roots > Rhizosphere | place: USA: Nebraska...
CTTACGCAAAACATGCAGATGCGTATCAGGCTAGCGAGGTCGCTGAACTTCCCGGGCTAGGCTTGAAGGCTGTTGTAAACGGAAAATCTGTGCTTGTGGGCAATACGCGACTGCTTCAAAAATATGGCATCAGCATTGACCCGGCACTTGAAATCGTTGCAGAAACAGTAGTAGCCGTTGCCATTGAAGGCGTCTATGAAGGTCACCTGTTAATTGCAGATGCCCTTAAACCGGATGCCCACGAAGCGGTACTGGCATTACAAAAAACCGGGATCGAAGTGGTCATGCTAAGCGGCGACAAAACCAGCGTTGTCAGAAGTGTTGCCGAGCAGTTGGGCATCAAACGGTTTGCGGGGGATCTTCTGCCTGAACAAAAAGTAGAGCAGCTAACGGCTTTGAAAGCGGAAGGCAGAACCATCGCCTTTGTTGGCGACGGGATTAATGATGCACCGGTTATCGCTTTAGCAGATGCGGGTATTGCAATGGGTGGTCTAGGCAGCGATGCAGCAATTGAAACCGCAGATATCGTGATCCAGAATGATCAGCCTTCCAAAATACCAAGTTCAATTCGCATTGGGCGACTTACCCGGAACATTGTGTGGCAGAACATTTGCCTCGCTATGGGGGTTAAAATCCTGGTGCTAATTCTGGGTGCAGGCGGCATCGCAACCCTTTGGGAAGCCGTAATTGCAGATGTAGGTGTTGCATTACTTGCGATTCTGAATGCTGTTCGCATCCAAAACCATAAGATCTAAACTTAAAACAGCTATAAATAAAAAAGCCTGCGCAATGCGCAGGCTTTTTTATTTATAGCTGTTGTACTTCCTATCTTGCAGGAGGAGTTGTTGTTCCAGATCCGCCGGTTGTTCCACCGGTTGAGGTGCCACTTCCAGTACCTGATCCGGTTCCAGTTCCTGTTCCAGAACCACTAGTGCCTGTTCCTGATCCAGAGCCGGTGCTTGTTCCAGCACCGCCAGTGCCAGTTCCAGTTGTACCTGTTCCACCGGTACCTGAGCCAGTAGCACCGCTACTAGATCCACTGGTGCTTGTTCCTGTTCCTGATGCACCACCAGAACCCATGGTTCCAGTATTCGAAGTATCCATCATACTTGTGTCGGTCATTGTCGTATCCATCATCGATGTATCCATTGATGTTGAATCACTTCCCTCACCGCTGTTGTTTGAGCTACATGCTGCAAAGACCATCCCGGTAAATGCAAGAGTCATTAAGGCTTTAAATTTCATTGTTCTAGGTTTTCGGTTAAAATTAGTTTGTTAGTATTCAAGTGATTATGTTTTCATAACACAGTACCTTCAAACACCCAGAAATGTTTAGCAGAATTTATTTAAAGCCAAAGATTAAGTACAAATACCTCTAAATCAGTATTTTTACTAATCCCAGTTCGCCCAGCTACCAGTATTTGCCCAAGAATCTGTTGTTCCAAGTGCACCACGATAAGATACTTTCATCATGCTAGTCATAATCTGATTTTTACCAACACTGGTGTAATTAACACCCTTAAGCGCCGGTGATCCAACCTGAGGTCTGAAATCCGGTGCAGAACCAGTCTGGTATAAACCATTAAACATAAAACCTGCCATGTCGGCTAGCAACTCATTATTGTTCGCTCTGGGTTTAGTTGTCTTAATTCCAGTCTCAGTTGCCCATTTCGCAACATCAGCATCCGGGTTAATCTTAACGCCTGATGGTCCGTCGTCATAGTTGAATGCCCAACCTGGTTTATCTGCATTGACCAGGTTAAACCTGAACTCAGAATTATCCTCTACAGCATTGCCACCGTCAATTAAATATGGTTTTGTTTTCGGACATAACATCAATCCACCGTAGGTATAACCAGCAATGATCGAGTTCTGAATCGTAAATCTTGTATTCTTGCGGATGTAAATGCCTTGACTCTGGTCACCATCAGCTTGATCGCCCTGAGGGCCAATGATGGTCATGTTTGAAATAACCGGGTGTGTGTAAGGAACTATACCTGGCAAGGCATCTTTCTCATTTAAGCTTTCTACGCCGTTTGCACGGATGCCGACTTTAGAAGCTGAAGGTCTGTATGAAATGATGAACTGTAATTTACCAGTATAACCGCGGTCAAAATCAAAGTTGTCATCGCCATTATCGTAGGAGATCAGGTATTTCGCATTAACATTACCCCCAACGAACTGAAAACCATCATCTTTGGAGTGTTTCACCATTACGTTTTCAAGGATGGTTCCAGAACCTACACCGCCCAGCATCATACCGCTGGCATAGTCAATTGCCCACTCCTCTTCATTTGCAGGGTTTAATGCCCCGGTGTACTCCAGACGCAGATACTTGATGGTACCTGAGTTATCATCTTCCACAACGCCACCAAATTCAGTATCTAGCGTTTCCGGCATGCCTGCAATGTGCATAACACCACCATCTCCATTTGTTGCCGCCTTACCGAGTACAATTACACCTACCCAGTCGCCAGGTGCTTTGCTGTCTGCAGCGGAAGTAAACACAACCGGTCTGTCTACGGTACCATTAACATCAAGCTTTGCACCACGTGCAATAATCAGGGCACCTTTGTCTTCCATCTTCTCGGCCGGCGCTACCGTAACAGTAGTTCCTGCAACGATGGTTAACTTAACGTTGCCTTTTACGAAAACACGCCCTTTTAAAATATAGTCGTTATCAGGTGTAAGGGTTGTATTTTGGGTAATTTCACCGCTCAACACAAGTGCTTGTTTTTCTGGACCGGGTACATATTCATCCTGATCTTTCTTACAGGAAAACAACACAGTAACGCACAACAAAGCCAACAAAAGGCTCGTTTTCAAATTTAAGTTCATAGAGATATTGCTAAATATTACGCAAGTTATGCCCAATACCGCACCAATATGCTCATGATCAGGAGATTGTTATAAAACCGGGTATTTTAAACTTGTTTTTTCTCACTTTTTCACGAGCGTGTTTGCTCAACGGGCTGGGCATCAGGATCCGCAGCGTCCGGATCAATTTCCGGGTTTAGCTGTACAGCTCCATCACTGTCTTTTTTAGCAAGCACAATGGGAAGCAGAAACATCAGCGCTCCGGCAATGAAGAACATGCCGGAAGCCTCAAGGAAGTACATCGAAACTTCTTCTTTTTGTTCTCTGAGCAACAAGTATACTACCAGTGCAATTACGCCAAGAATGATCGCGATAACGGCTTTCTGTAGTTTGAGAACTTTAATCATAATGTAATGTATATTATTCATGAATTAATCTAGACAGGGTCATACAAAAATCAATCCAACGCGTAATATGCTTGATATTTAACGCTAAGGATACCGTTTTTAAATACAAAAGCTTAACTTTGCACACTTAATTTTTTGGAGATACTGGATTGATGTATAGGGAATTTAAACAACTAGAACTAGCTAAAATAGGAGAAGAAATACTGGAGTTTTGGAAGAAAGAACAAATCTTTGAAAAAAGCATTTCAACCAGACCCGAAACTCAGCCATTTACTTTCTTTGAAGGACCTCCTTCGGCCAATGGTATGCCTGGCATACACCACGTCATGGGCCGCGCAATTAAAGACATTTTCTGTCGCTACAAAACCTTAAAGGGATTTCAGGTTAAACGTAAAGGCGGTTGGGATACTCATGGTCTTCCAATTGAGCTTGCTGTTGAGAAAAAACTCGGCATTACCAAAGAAGATATCGGCAAGAAAATCACCGTAGAAGAATATAACTCGGCCTGTAAAGAGGAGGTCATGAAATACACCGATGTATGGAATGACCTGACTGAGAAGATGGGCTACTGGGTGGACCTGGAAAATCCTTACATCACCTATCAAAACGAATACATTGAATCCCTTTGGTGGATCCTGAAATCTTTCTATGAGAAAGGTCTGATCTATAAAGGGTACACCATACAACCTTATTCACCAGCTGCAGGTACCGGCCTGAGCTCACATGAGCTTAACCAGCCAGGCACCTACAAGATGCTTAAGGACACTTCCATCACCGCACAGTTCTTCCTGAAGAATGATCAGGAACATCCCCTGATGCCGGTGCTATTCGAAAATGAAACGGAAGAAACTGCTATCATTGCCTGGACAACCACCCCCTGGACCCTACCTTCCAATGGTGCTTTAGCCGTAGGCGAAAAGATCAGCTACGTGAAAGTGAAAACCTTCAATCCTTACACCTACCGTCCGGTAAGCGTAATTGTTGCTAAAGATCTTGTTGGCAAACACTTCAAAAAAGACGCAGAAGGCTTGTCGTTTGATACGTACAAGGGTGGCGATAAGCTGATCCCCTGGACAATTGCGGCAACGTTTACCGGTAAAGAACTGGTTGGCCTGCGCTACCACCAACTACTGGACTATGTAACATCTGAAGAGCTTCAGGCAAACGCTTTCCGCGTAATTCCTGCAGACTATGTAACCACGGAAGATGGAACGGGTATCGTGCACATTGCTTCTGCCTTTGGTGCAGACGATTTCAGGGTTGCAAAAGAAAGTGGCGTACCTGCGGTAATGATCAAGGATGCTTTCGGAAACGAACTGCCACTGGTAAACAAACAGGGTAAGTTTGTGGATGAAGTCACGGACTTTGCCGGCCGCTATGTAAAAGAAGAATTCTACAGCGATGAAGAGCGTCAGGCAGCAGATTTTAAATCTACTGACGTACTGCTCGCCATCAAACTGAAGGAAGACAATAAAGCGTTTGACGTTAAAAAATACGAACACAGCTATCCACACTGCTGGAGAACTGATAAACCGGTTTTATATTATCCATTGGATAGCTGGTTCATCAAAACCACTGCAGTTAAGGATAAGCTTGTTGAACTGAATAAAGGCATCAACTGGAAGCCTGAAGCAACCGGTACAGGGCGTTTCGGAAATTGGCTGGAAAACCTGGTAGACTGGAACCTGTCACGTTCCAGGTATTGGGGAACCCCACTTCCAATCTGGCGCACCGAAGATGGTCAGGAAGAGCTTTGCATTGGTTCCATCGCTGAACTTAATGACGAGATCCGCAAATCTGTTGAGGCAGGTTTTATGGAAGCTGGTTTCGAACTTAAAGACATGCACCGTCCGTATGTGGATGATGTAATTCTAGTTTCGCCAACCGGCCGTCAGATGAAACGTGAAGCTGACCTGATCGACGTATGGTTTGACAGTGGCGCTATGCCTTACGCTCAGTGGCACTTCCCGTTCGAAAACAAGGAAGCTTTCGAAAACGCCTATCCTGCCGATTTCATCGCAGAAGGTGTGGATCAAACACGTGGCTGGTTCTTTACCCTGCACGCCATCGCGGTTATGCTAAGCGAAAGCAGTGAAGAGATCAAAGCCATTAACGAACGCGTAGGCAACCCGGGTGTAGCCTTCAAGAACGTGGTTTCAAATGGTCTGGTACTGGATAAAAACGGTAATAAGATGTCCAAACGCCTTGGCAATGGTATCGACCCGTTCAGCACCATTTCAACATACAGTGCGGATGCAACCCGCTGGTACATGATCAGCAATGCATCACCGTGGGATAACCTGAAGTTTAACATTGACGGCCTTGATGAGGTACGTCGTAAGTTCTTCGGAACCCTTTACAACACTTACTCTTTCTTTGCGCTGTACGCAAATATTGACAAGTTTGTACTGGACAAAGAAAATGAGACACCGGTTGCAGAACGTAGTGAGCTGGACCGTTGGATCCTTTCCCTGCTACAAACGCTTATTGCGGAAGTAGATGAAAGCTTTAACACTTACGAGCCTACAAAAGCCGCAAGAGCCATCCAGACCTTCGTGGATGAGCACCTGAGTAACTGGTACATCCGCTTATCGCGCCGCCGTTTCTGGAAAGGCGAAATGACTGCCGATAAAAAAGCAGCCTACGAGACCCTTTATACCTGCTTAACGAGCATCGCACAAATGATGTCGCCTGTTGCGCCATTCTTTGCGGATTGGTTGTACCAGAACCTGACGGTGTCCGAAGATCAGCCTGCACAATCCGTACACTTAACGTTCTGGAAAGCTGCAGATGTTTCCTTGATCGACCTGGAACTGAATGCCCGTATGGAGCTTGCGCAAAACATCTCCTCAATGGTACTTGGCTTAAGAAAGAAATCGGCGATAAATGTTCGTCAGCCACTGGCTAAAATCCTGATCCCAGTACTGGATCAGCAACTTGCCGGTCGTGTAGACCTGGTTAAGGATCTGATTCTTTCTGAGACCAACATTAAGGACATAGAATACATCACTGATACGGTTGGCTTCATCACCAAGAAGATCAAACCAAACTTTAAAGCTTTAGGACCTAAGGTTGGAAAAAGCATGAAGCAAGTTGCTGAAGCCATCACCAACCTGGATCAGGAAAGCATCAATACCTTAGAAACCAAGGGTGAAATTACCATCAACGTTCAGGATCAAAGCTTTGTAATATCAAGCAGCGACCTTGAAATCATCGCTGAAGACATCCCGGGATGGCAGGTATCCAACATGGGTAACCTTACCGTTGCTTTAGATGTGACCATCACGCCGGAGCTTAAACTTGAAGGTTTATCAAGAGAACTGATCAACAGGATTCAGAACCTGCGTAAGGAGCTTGGATTTGAAGTTACGGATAGAATAACCGTAGAAGTACAGAACCATGAACTGATCGCAACCGCGCTGACGCAAAATAAGGATTACATTTGTTCAGAAATTCTGGCAGATGATATTATATTAGCAGATAACCTGGTAACTGGAAACAAAACAGTGATAGATGACGTTGAAATACAAATTTTGTTAATTAAAAAATAAAATAATGGAAAAGACTACGAAGACAAGGTATTCAGACAGCGAACTTCAAGAATTCAAAACATTGATTCAGGAGAAGTTACGTGTTGCAAGAGAGGAATTCTTGTCACTAAGCAACTCGCTTAGCAGCCCGAACTCTAATGGAACTGAAGATACATCAGGTACTTATAAGACCCTTGAAGATGGGTCCGCAACACTCGAAAAAGAACAATTAAACCAATTAGCAGCACGCCAGAAGAAGTTTATCGACAACCTGGAGAATGCATTGGTACGTATTGAAAACAAAACATATGGCATTTGCCGCGAAACTGGCAAGTTAATCCAGAAAGAGCGTCTTATGGCTGTACCACATGCAACGCTTAGCATGGAAGCAAAACTGAAGCAGGCATAATGAAAGGCTATACTAAACCTTTTTTAATTATATTTTTAGTTTTACTAATTGACCAGGTATCAAAGATTTGGATCAAGACCAATATGTCTATGGGTCAGGAATTCAAAATCCTTGGAGACTGGTTCATCATTCATTACACTGAAAATAACGGGATGGCCTTTGGGTTGGAATTTGGCGGGGAGTTTGGGAAACTGGCGCTATCCTTATTCAGAATTGCAGCGGTAGGCGGTATCGGCTACGGCTTACATTACCTCATCCGGCATAAGTACCACAGAGGCCTCATTCTTAATGTTGCCCTGATCTTTGCCGGTGCCCTTGGAAACATCATTGACTCGGTATTCTATGGTGTAATATGGAACTATGCAGGCCTGTTTCACGGACGTGTAGTAGACATGTTATACTTCCCGATCATGGAAGGTGTTTTCCCGCAGTGGGTACCCATCTGGGGCGGTGAAGATTATATCTTCTTCAGACCCGTATTTAACATTGCAGATGCAGCTATTTCTGTAGGTGTGGTGCTGATCATGATCTTCCAGAATCACTACTTCAAAGAAGAAGTGGTAGAAGAGATTGGCATCAACAACGAAATCGTCGAAGACTAATAACAGCCGGGGCATGTAGCATTTTTATATCTTGGTGCGTTTACCACATAAGTAACACACAAACATATGAAAAAGCTAATTGCCCTGGCCTTTGTTGCCTTCTTCTCCTTTAGTGCACTTGCCCAACAAGTGGACCTCCGTAAGAAAATTACCGTAAGCGGCCTCGCCGAGTCTGAAGTTACACCAGACATCATCTATGTAAGCATCTCGCTTAAAGAGTACTTCAAAGACAACAACAGCAAAAACAGAATTGATATTACCACACTCGAGAACCAACTTGTGCGTGCGGTTCAACAGGCAGGTCTGCCTAAAGAGAGCCTGACCATCAACAGCCTTTCTTCTTTCGCAACCCGCGACAAGAAAAAGAACCCGGAATTCCTGGCCAGCAAACAGTATCGTTTGAAAGTGAATGATCTGAACAGATACAATGACATCATTGGTGCCATTGATCCAAGAGGCATTGCTTACACCAATATCGACAGCTATGACTATTCAAAGATCGACCGTTTGAAGCTTGAGCTTAAGGTAAGAGCCTTACAGCTGGCAAAGCAGAAAGCATCACTGATGGTAGAATCCATTGGCGACAAGCTTGGTAGTGCGATCGACATTCAGGAGATCAACAACGAGATCTATCCACAGGCTTACCGCACAAACACCATGATGATGAAAGCTTCCGCAGCAGATACAGAGTCCTCAGCAGAAATAGACTTCAAACAAATTAAATTGAGCTATACCGTTAACGTTGTTTTCGAAATTAAATAACTGTTTAAAAGACTGGACAGTTTTGCACACATTTGTAGCTAAGCTGAACATTAATCTTTAGTCAATTGATTAGAGACAAACCTGAGGTACAACATGTCCTGCTAAGCCATTTAAGCGCTTATCTATAGTTTAGATCACGATAAATTTTAAAAACCTACCAATTTTGGTAGGTTTTTTGTTCTTAGCGAATTAATTAAAACGAAATCATATGAAAAAATTAGTTTACGCTTTAGCGCTTGTATTTATCTTAGGATTTAGTGCAAACCCAACAATGGCTGCAGACCGTAAGGACAAAGTTGAACTTACTGCTGAACAACAAGTGCAGTTAAAAAGAATTACCGACCGTGTTGAAGAGATCAAAGGCATGGACAAATCGGATCTTTCTAAATCTGAAAGAAAAGCATTACGTAAAGAACTTAAAGAAATGAAAAGCCAAGCTCGTGCAATGGGTGGAGGTGTTTACCTTTCTGTAGGTGCGATTATCATCATCATCTTATTGTTAATCCTGATCCTGTAATTGATCGGATTACCGTCATAACCCGTTTGGGTTTACTTAATGAGTTAACTTAATAATAAGAAAGCCCCGGTTACACAACCGGGGCTTTTCTTTTGGATAGGTTTCTGAATTAATCGATGTACTCGAAACCAGTATATTTTACCAGCGCCTCCGGAATCTTAATACCCTTTTCCGTCTGGTTGTTTTCCAATATAGAGGCTACGATACGCGGTAATGCCAGGGCGCTACCGTTTAGCGTGTGTGCAAGCTGCGTTTTGCCACCTTGCCCTTTAAAACGAAGCTTTAAACGATTTGCCTGATAAGTCTCAAAGTTGGATACGGAAGAAACCTCCAACCAACGTTGCTGAGCTGCGCTCCATACTTCCATATCGTATGTCATGGCGGAAGTAAAGCCCATGTCGCCACCACAAAGACGTAACACGCGGTAGTGCAAGCCCAGCTCCTGTAGCAAGCCCTGTACATAGGCACTCATCTCTTCAAGTACTTCGTACGATTTAGTAGGGTGTACAATCTGTACAACCTCTACCTTATCAAATTGGTGCAAGCGGTTCAAGCCACGTACGTGCGCGCCGTAAGAGCCTGCCTCACGACGGAAACATGGTGTATATGCAGTATTTTTAATTGGTAATTCTTCTTCTTTCAGAATGACATCACGGTAAAGGTTTGTTACCGGCACCTCTGCGGTTGGAATCAGATACAGGTTATCTACACCTGCATGATACATCTGTCCTTCTTTATCTGGCAGCTGACCAGTACCAAAGCCGGAAGCTTCATTAACCATGTGTGGCACCTGCATTTCACGGTAGCCATTTTCAACGGCATGGTCCAGGAAGAAGTTGATCAACGCTCTTTGGAGGCGTGCACCTTTCCCCTTGTAAACCGGGAAACCAGCACCTGTAATTTTCACGCCAAGTTCAAAGTCGATGATGTCGTATTTCGCGGCAAGTTCCCAGTGCGGTAAAGCACCATCAGGCAATGCCGCTGGCTCGCCATGTACAGAAACAACTTCATTGTCCTCCGCAGTTGTACCCGCTTTAACCAGGTCATGCGGTAGGTTTGGCAATTGCACAATCAGGTTAAACAAACGACTTTCAATGTCGGTCAGTTGCTCCCCTAAGGACTTGATCTGCTCTTTATTGCTGCCGGTCTGTGCTTTTAATGCTTCTGCTTCCTCCTTTTTACCGGTACGCATCAGCTCACCGATCTGGCGGGCGCTGGAGTTTGCTATAGCCGATATCTGATCCAGGGAAGTTTGCGTTTGTTTGCGCGATTCATCCAGCGCAATGATCTGATCCACCACTTCAGTCTGTTTGAAGTTCCGCACACTTAAGCGTTCCAAAACTTTCTCTCTATTATCACGGATATAGTTAACTTGCAGCATTATTAATTATTTTTTTTTACCAAAGATAACAAGAGTTTGGAGAATAATACCCTTGGTAAGCTATTTCTGGTGCCTACACCCATCGGCAACCTCGAAGATATGACCTTCAGGGCCATCCGCATTTTGAAGGAAGCAGATGTCATCTTAGCTGAAGATACCCGCACCAGTGCACCCCTGCTAAAGCACTTTGGCATAGACAAAAAGGCCTACTCCCACCATCAGCATAACGAGCACAAAGCCACTTCAGAGATCATCCGTTTTCTAAAGGAAGGTAAACTTGTTGCCCTGATCTCCGATGCCGGTACACCAGCCATCTCCGACCCTGGTTTCTTCCTTACCCGGGAAGTTCTGAAGGAAGGCCTCGAAGTAGAATGCCTGCCTGGTGCAACGGCTTTCGTTCCGGCACTGGTCAACTCCGGCCTGCCAACAGATGCGTTTGTATTTGAAGGTTTCCTGCCGGTGAAGAAAGGTCGCCAAACACGACTGAAGCGCCTCGCAGAAGAGGACCGCACCATCGTGCTTTACGAAAGTCCGCACCGCCTCCTGAAAACACTCGAAGAGTTTGAAGAATACTTTGGTGCAGACCGCCAGGCATCTGTAAGCCGTGAGCTTACCAAGATGTATGAAGAAACCGTACGGGGCACTGTTGAAGAAATAAAATCACACTTCAGCAACAATATCCTGAAGGGAGAATTCGTAATTTGTGTTGCAGGCAAGCCTGAAGTAAAAAAGAGCAAATCAA
>Ga0182006_1002091_pt1 | contig 11166 bp, 7 predicted proteins | sample Sormic07211104_1_FD_123022 | JGI IMG/M metagenome (GOLD analysis project Ga0182006, IMG submission 123022) | Rhizosphere microbial communities from Sorghum bicolor, Mead, Nebraska, USA - 072115-104_1 MetaG | ecosystem: Host-associated > Plants > Roots > Rhizosphere | place: USA: Nebraska...
CGTGCCAAATAGCTGAAAAAATAGACCTTGAAAACGCTGGCCTTTAAGTACCATCACCTTATGATTTTCCCCACAGTTGAAAACAAGTTTAAAAGGCGTGTTCCATTATTCCGAAGCAATAGAGGTTAAGATTAAAAATACTATGGGATTAAAATTTTACACTGCTTTTTTACTGGTACTGCTTATTGCATCGGCGCCCGTTTACAGCCAGTCGTACGGACTTGGGTTTGCCGGACACGAAGTAGTTCAGGACAAAAGAACAGCACTTGATCTTAGCCCCGAGCGTCCGTTATGTTTTGATCGTAGTTTTGAATTATCATTTGACCTGTCATTTATGCCTGGCTATGCAGATCACTTTGGTTATATTTTTAGATTAATTGACCAGGAGAAGCGCAACATAGACCTTATTTACGACATGAGGTTCGACGAGAATAAGCACTTTAAGCTTATAGTAGGAGATAAGATATCTGATATCGCTTTTGATATTGATACCAATAAGCTGTATAAGAACTGGCATACCCTGAAGCTTAAATTTGACGTTGACCGCCAGGAGCTTATCATGTTTGCCGATGGTAAATATTATAAGCAAAAGGTTAGCTTTAAGAATAACTGCTATAAAATATTTCTAGGGGCCAACAACTACAAAGACTTCAGCGTAAAAGATGTCCCTCCAATGAACATAAAAGATGTGAGAATCACAGAGAATGATAAGGTTAGTTATTATTGGCCTTTGGATGAAAAGGGTGGAACAAAGGTTACCGAAAAAATAAAAGGAAAGGACGGACTGGTCATAAATCCTATCTGGATAAAGAAGATGCATCACGATTGGGAGTTGGTTAAAACTTTTAGTGTTAAGGGGCTTGCAAGTGTAGCTCTAAATGCTAAAAAGGAAAGCTTATATGTAGTTACCGAAGATTCATTAATTACCTATAATGTTGTTTCAAACGGTTTATCCTACATGGGCTACTCTTCGGGTAAACAACGTTTATTTGCCGGTAATCAGTCAATCTATGATGCAGGTGCCGATAAACTGTTCAATTTTTATATAGATCAAAAACTTGTTGCCGATTTTAATTTTGCCAACAAAACCTGGGATAAAAATTATATCACTCCTGATGTTATAACCAATTACTGGCACCCTAATAAGTTCTATTCGGCAGTTGATTCGTCATTGTATATGGTAGGAGGCTATGGCCAATATACTTACAGACGAAGTATTGAACGTTATCATTTTCCTGATAAGAAATGGACGACTATTAAAGCTTCGGGCGATTTTACGCCAAGATACCTTTCTGCGCTGGGTGCAGTAAAAGACGGAGCTTATATACTAGGTGGGTATGGAAGCGCAACCGGCCAACAAATATTAAATCCTAAAAATATTTATGACCTTAATTTTTATGATGTTAAGTATAAAACATTTAAAAAGATATTTGAATTGGCACCTCCTGCCGAAGAATTTGCTTTTGCAAACTCAATGGTGATCAATGAAAAAGAAGACACCTACTTTGCCTTAACCTTCCCAAATAATAGCTTTAATTCTTCTCTTCAACTTATCGAAGGATCATTACATTCGCCTACATATAAGCTGGTAGGCAATTCAATTCCTTACCCTTTTCATGATATTTATTCCTTTGCAGACTTATTTTACTGCCCTTCAAGTAAAAAGTTTGTAGCCGTGGTATTGTTCCATGAAGAGAAGAATAATACGACTTCTGTTAAAGTATATACTTTGTCGGGCCCTCCCGAAGCTGCCTATGCCGCTTTAACAAAAGGCCTGTCCTGGAAGCCAGCAAAGTATTTGCTATTTTTTTTGCCAGTGCTAATCATTACCGGGCTTGTAATATACCGTTGGAAAAGAAAGCGGGTTGTTAAGGTTATGTTGCAACCGCTTGTTGATGAACCGTCAACTGTAGAAGCAGTGGTGGAGCAACATGAAAATACCATTTTCCTATTTGGCGACCTTCAGCTTTTTGATAAGGAAGGGGAAGACATTACCAAGTACTTTTCTCCCTTATTAAGAGAGTTATTTCTGGTAGTTCTGGTTTATACCATTAAGTGGGGCAGGGGCATTAGTTCTGAGAAGCTAACAGAAATTCTCTGGTTTGATAAAACAGCAGATAGTGCAAGGAACAACAGATCGGTGAATATTGCGAAGTTAAAGGTCATTCTTGAAAAAATGGATGGTTGTCAGATCTCTAAACAAACCGGATACTGGAAGATAGACTTTGACGATACTAAGGTAAAAATAGATTATAGTGAATACCTGAACATTGTAAGCAGTAAAGGAGAAATGGACAAGCGAAGAGTGAATGAGCTTACTAAGATCATACACAGGGGAAGCTTCTTGTCGAACGTAGAATACGACTGGCTGGATACCTTTAAATCTGATCTGTCAAACGAGATCATAGACGCCTATTTGCACTATGCAGCTACAATTAAAATTGCCGATGATCCGGAGTTTCTGATCAATCTGGCCAATTATGTATTCTATTTTGATCCGGTAAATGAAGAAGCGATGATCATAAAGTGTAAAGCCCTGGTCCATTTAGGAAAACACTCATTAGCCAAAACTAAATTCGAAACCTTTAACAAAGAGTATAAGGCTATATATGGCGAAGAGTTTAAACACAGCTTTCAGGAAATACTTGAATAAACCTTAATAACCTTCGGTTTTGTTTCTCAATGTTGACGACCTAACAATCAGTTTTGGTTTTATACTTACAATCTTAGGGTTGTTGTCTTTTTCTGAAGATTCTATTTCCTGAAAATATAGGTTTGCAATTGTTTTACCCATGCTTACACTGTACTGGTCTATAGTAGTAATAGAAGGGCTGGTTATTTCGGTAAAGGCCTCATTTGAATAACCGCATATACCTAATTCCTCAGGAACTTTTAATCCCATCTTGGTGGCTACTTCCAAAACACCCAGAGCAGAGAAATCGGAAGTAGAAGCAAATATTGCATCGGGTGGTTCAGCAAGATTTAGTAATTCTTTAGTTGATTCAGCTCCCAGTTCTTTTGTCCACGCATTTTCTTTAATTAGTTCTGGTAACACCGGAACCTTATATTTTTTTAACGCAGCAAGATAACCTGCTTTCCTTTGTCTGAAAATATTCAGATTTTGCGGGCCTTCAAGCAATGCAATTCTTTTATAACCCTGCTCAATTAAATGACTTACTGCGTCTATAGAAGCTTGTTCGTTGTCGTTCAGCACTTTAAATGTGTCCAGATGTTCTGCTACCCTGTCAAATTGGATTAGTGGAATACCATGTTCCTTAATGGTTTGAAGGTGTTTATCGTCTTCAAAATCAGCACTAAGGGAAATTACGATACAACTCACATGCTGGTTAATTAAGGTGTTTACACATTTAACCTCTCTTGCAGAAGATTCGTTTGATTGGCAAATTACCAGGTTATAACCTTTTTGATAAGTAACCTCCTCGATACCGGCAATCACATCAGCAAAGTAATTTTGATTAATGCGCGGCACAATAACCCCAATGGTCTGATTATGGCCTTTCCTTAGGTTTGATGCCAGGCTATTTTGTTTGTAATTTAATTCCTTGGCAGTATCTAAAATTAGTTTCCGGGTTGCTTCACTAACATTACTGTTATTACTTAAAGCCCTGGAAACAGAAGAAGCATTTAAATTTAGTTTCTTCGCAATATCATAAATCGTTGTCCTTTTCTGATTTTTCATCAGTATATCTTGTTTTTTATTTGGTTCATTGTTTGTCCATTGCTCTTTTTTCAGATTGTTTAAAGCTGCCCGTCATCTCGACAATAGGAGAGATGTCTTGAACTGGCATAACCAAGAAATCTCTCCTATTGTCGAGATGACCAGGTGCAACATCCATGACGACCCTATGCAATAGTACAATTTATTAAGCGAGTAAATATGATAAAATATTTTTATCGCAATCGATTGCTTAAATTAAATATTTTACTAATTTCGTTTAATCAAATACTAATATTTTAATTCAACCCAAATATATAAAGAAAACATGCTGCTATTAGGTATTGATGTAGGAACATCATCTGTCAAAGTTTCGGTAGTTGATGTTGCGTCCGGCGACATTCTTGCAAGTGCACAATATCCGGATAGTGAATCAGAGATTATTTCTCTAAAATCAGGGTGGGCAGAGCAGTCGCCAGATATGTGGTGGGAACATGTTCAGCAAGCCATACTAAACTGTAATAGTAAGGGTAAATACAATCCGTTAGACATTTCGGCCATTGGTATAGCTTATCAGATGCACGGACTTGTTATTGTAGATGGAGCGCAAAACAGCCTGAGAAACAGTATTATATGGTGCGACAGCAGGGCCGTGGAAACCGGGGAAGAGGCATTTAACGCTTTAGGAAAAGAACAGGTTTTGAGCCGTATGCTTAACTCGCCCGGTAACTTTACCGCCTCAAAACTGGCCTGGGTTAAAAAGAACGAACCCGAAACCTATAGTAAAGTAGCCAAGATGATGCTGCCCGGAGATTTTATCTCAATGAAGCTTACCGGAGAGGTTACTACCAGTAATTCTGCCTTATCAGAAGGGATACTTTGGGACTTTAAAGCCAACGGAATTTCTACTGATATTATGGAGCAGTTTGGTTTTTCTTCAAGCATAATTCCGGAGATAAAACCAGTGTTTTCTGAACACGGACAAGTAAAGGAATCGATTGCCGAAAAGCTAGGTTTAAGGGCAGGTATTCCAGTAGCTTATAAAGCAGGAGATCAGCCAAACAATGCCCTTTCATTAAATGTAACACAACCAGGCGAAGTAGCTGCAACTGCTGGAACATCAGGAGTTATTATGGCGTTACTGATCAGTTACTTTACGACAAACAATCACGTGTAAATACATTTGCGCACGTAAATCATACCGCTCAGGATCAGCGTTTAGGCGTTTTGCTTTGCATTAATGGAACAGGAAGTATGAACCGATGGGCTAAAAACCTAATGGGCTCGTCAATAGACTATGTTGCCATGAATAATGCAGCAAGTAAGATCGCTGCAGGAAGCAACGGACTTTATGTTCTTCCTTTTGGCAATGGAGCAGAGCGTATGCTGAATAATAAACTTGTAGGTGCACATTTACAGCAAATAGACCTTAACCTGCATACACAGGCACATATATTCCGCGCAGTACAAGAAGGAATAGCATTCTCATTCCGTTATGGATTAGATATCCTTCGAGAAAACGGAATGCAGCCATCTGTAATCAGAGCAGGAAGGTCAAATCTTTTTATGAGTGATATTTTCTCTCAAACCTTTGTAAACGTAACAGGCGTGCCGGTGGAACTTTATGAGAACGACGGTAGTTACGGTGCTGCTGTAGGTGCCGGTATTGGAGCAAACATTTTTAAAACGGTTAGCGAGGCATTTAGTAATAAAAAGCCTGTTAAGCTGGTAGAACCAACCAATGAGAGACTGGAGGATGAATATCAAACCTGGAAAAAACTTCTTGAACAACAATTAGAATCATTAAATAAATAAAAAATCAACATGAGCGTAAACACTTTGAATAACGAATTTTTTAAAAATATCGGTAAGGTTAACTTCGAGGGACGTGAAAGCGACAATCCTCTGGCATTTAAATGGTATGATCCTGAAAGGATTGTGGCTGGGAAAACACTTAAAGATCACCTTCGTTTCGCCGGTGCTTACTGGCATTCATTCTGTGGTAACGGTGCCGATCCTTTTGGCGAAGCAAGCCATATTTTTCCTTGGAACCAAAAAAGCGATCCTGTAGAACGTGCTAAAGATAAAATGGATGCAGCATTTGAGTTTTTAACCAAGTTAAGTATTCCATATTACTGCTTCCATGACGTAGATATGGTAGATTACGGTAACGACATCAAAGAAAACGAAAGAAGACTGCAAGCTTTGGTAGATTATGCTCGTCAGAAACAAGATGAAACAGGCGTAAAATTATTATGGGGTACTGCGAATCTGTTCTCGCACAGAAGATATATGAACGGTGCAGCAACAAATCCTGATTTTCATGTATTAACACATGGTGCTGCCCAGGTAAAAGCTGCTCTTGATGCAACCATTGCATTAGGTGGAGAGAATTATGTATTCTGGGGCGGTCGTGAAGGATACATGTCGCTATTAAATACCGATATGAAGAGAGAGCAGGAGCATCTTGCACGTTTCCTTCATACTGCAAAAGACTATGCCAGAAAGAATGGATTTAATGGTACATTCTTGATTGAGCCAAAACCATGTGAGCCTACTAAACATCAATACGATTATGATGCAGCAACTGTTTTAGGCTTCCTTCAAAAATATGACCTTCTTGGCGATTTTAAATTAAACCTTGAAGTAAACCATGCAACCCTAGCCGGTCATACCTTCCAGCACGAATTACAAGTAGCTGCAGATGCAGGTCTACTTGGATCTATTGATGCCAACCGTGGAGATTATCAAAATGGCTGGGATACAGATCAGTTCCCAAATAACATTAACGAACTGGTTGAATCTATGCTGATCATTCTTGAAGCAGGCGGCTTTAGTCGTGGTGGAATAAACTTTGATGCCAAAATCCGCAGAAACTCTACTGATCAGGCTGATTTGTTCTATGCACATATTGGGGGTATGGATATGTTTGCCCGTGCACTGATCGTTGCTGACGACATACTTCAAAACTCTGACTATAAAAAAATCAGAACAGACAGATATGCATCTTTTGATAACGGTAAAGGAAAAGAGTTTGAAAACGGTAATTTAAGTCTTGAAGATCTGCGAGATTATGCAATTCAGAATGGCGAGCCACAAACACTAAGTGGCAGACAAGAATTCCTTGAAAACTTAATCAACAGGCACATTTAAATTCAGCGATTAACCGGAATTTATGAAAACACTGGGCGCATTAGACTATGCAGTTTTCCTGATTTATTTTCTGATCGTTGCGCTTTACGGATGGTGGGTTTATAGACAAAAAAAGGCTCATAAGGAGAACTCTAAAGATTTCTTTTTGGCCAAAGATTCACTTACCTGGTGGGCAATAGGGGCTTCCCTTATTGCCTCCAATATTTCTGCTGAGCAGTTTATTGGAATGAGCGGATCAGGGTTTAAGATGGGACTTGCAATTGCTACCTACGAGTGGATGGCAGCCGTTACCTTAATAATTGTGGCGGTATTTTTTATACCGGTATATCTAAAAAACAAGATATACACCATGCCACAGTTCTTAAACCAACGTTACAATGGTACTGTAGCAATGATTATGGCTATTTTCTGGCTGTTATTATACGTAGTGGTAAACTTAACCTCCATACTTTATTTAGGAGCTCTGGCAATCCACAGCATATCAGGAATTAACCTTACTGCGTGTATGTACCTGCTGGCTATTTTCTCCATCATCATTACACTCGGTGGAATGAAGGTAATTGGATATACCGATGTAATTCAGGTGTTTTTCCTTATCCTGGGTGGTTTGGCAACTACATATCTTGCATTAGAGCTGGTAGCCACGCATTTCGGTTCAAGTGGAGTAATGAAGGGTTTTAGTCTGTTAAAAGTCCACGCAGAAGAGCATTTTCATATGATCTTTAAGAAAGATAATGAGAATTATCTCGATCTGCCTGGCTTAACTGTACTAATTGGTGGTATGTGGATTGTAAACCTTAATTATTGGGGTTGCAATCAGTACATCACTCAGAGAGCGCTTGGAGCCGATCTTAAAACAGCAAGAAATGGACTTCTTTTTGCATCTTTCTTAAAATTATTGATGCCTGTTATCGTGGTACTTCCTGGAATAGCTGCGTTTGTTCTTTACAAAGAAGGGTATGGTGACTTTAAAACAGATATGTTGCAAGGCGGAGAGGTATCTCCAGACAGTGCTTATCCTGTGCTTTTAAATCTTCTTCCTGCCGGGTTAAAGGGATTGTCGTTTGCCGCATTAACCGCTGCGGTAGTTGCTTCCCTTGCTGGTAAAGCAAATAGTATTGCAACCATTTTTACACTTGATATTTACAAGAAAGTAATCAATAAAACAGCGAATGAAGACAAGCAGGTCGTAATTGGACGGATTACTGTTATCCTTGCAATGCTAGTAGCCATCATCATTTCTCCTTTACTTGGTATCGATAAAAAAGGTGGCTTTCAGTTTATTCAGGAATATACCGGCTTTTTCTCGCCAGGTATATTTGCCATGTTTATCTTAGGTTTCTTCTGGAAAAAGACAACCTCAAATGCAGCGTTATTTGCAACAGTTGGCGGTTTTGCGCTTTCGGTGATATTCAAATTCCTTCCAAATGTGATGAACCTGGAATTCCTTAGTTCAACAGGCTTTTCAAAGCTGGTGCAACAGAGAGATGGAAGTATGCTTTATGAAATACCATTTCTAGACCGGATGGGTTTTGTATTTATCATTTGTCTTGTGGTGATGTATGCAATTAGCATCATAGAAACCAGAAGAGGGGTACTAACAAACGGGCTTGAAATAGAAAAAGAAATGTTTAGAACTAATAGGGCTTTCACAGTTGGTGCAATCATTGTTTGCGGGCTAATTGTGGCACTATATACAATTTACTGGTAGTTAGGTTTTATCCAGTTTAGGTTAGGACGGTGGGCTGGTTACCTATCGTCCTCTTTCTTTATGGTACCTTCAATACACTGGATTTCTTTTATTTTATGTTGCTCAAGAGCAGGTTGGATAAAAAACTTAAAGTCCTTACTTGCCGGATTTACTAATGTGGAGCATATTCCGGTTGTGGTTGACATAAATTTGCCTAACCACGTTAATTATTTTCGAAATAAAAAATAATTAACCGGAGAAATGAAAATAATTAAATCTGGTCGTTCAATTTCAGTAAGAAATCTTTTAATTTCTCAAGCGAGTCAATGATCTTTTGATTTTCTTTAACCTCAGATGTATTGTTTTTCAGATGATCTTTTGCTCCCTTTAAAGTGAAACCTTTATCTTCTACCAGATGAAAAATGATCTTTAAATTTTCAATATCTTCTGGGGTAAAAAGGCGGTTTCCTTTTTTATTTTTTTTAGGTTGCAATACGTCAAATTCCTTTTCGTAAAATCGGATTTGGGATGCGTTTACACCAAACATTTCGGTTACCTCACCCATCGTATAGTACATTTTATTGATTTCCCGTTCTTTGTAAGGCATACTTTAGTGTTGATTATTAGTGTTTTACAGCTTTTATTTAAAGTATTCAAATGTAGGGGGATTTTAGTAGAATCCAACAATAAAATTTCAATTTTCCTCGATAGAGGTTTTTTTTTTATCTAAGTTTGTTCCACTAATCAAGAGAAGGATGACAGCTAAGGAAATCAGAAAGGCATACTTAAAATTTTTCGAATCAAAACAACATCATATTGTTTCATCGGCACCTATTGTAGTTAAAAACGACCCCACATTAATGTTTACTAATGCGGGAATGAATCAGTTTAAAGATTTGTTTTTAGGAGAAGCCCCAATAAAATATCCAAGAGTAACTGATACCCAACGTTGTTTGCGCGTATCAGGAAAACATAATGATTTGGAGGAAGTAGGGATAGATACCTACCACCATACCATGTTCGAAATGCTTGGAAACTGGAGCTTTGGCGATTATTTTAAGAAAGAAGCCATTGCCTGGAGCTGGGAACTATTGACCGAGGTTTATAAAATTCCAAAAGATAAATTATATGTTTCCATTTTTGAAGGAGACGAAAAAGAAGGTTTGCCAAGGGATACCGAGGCTTACGAGCTTTGGAAGCAATATGTTCCTGAAGACCGCATTATTTTAGGTAATAAAAAAGATAATTTTTGGGAAATGGGCGATACGGGACCATGTGGTCCATGCTCTGAAATCCATGTTGATTGCAGATCGGATGAGGAGCGTAAAGCCGTTGAAGGTAAATCGCTTGTAAATGCCGACCATCCTCAGGTTATTGAGATATGGAACAATGTATTTATGCAGTTTAACCGTTTAAAAGATGGTTCATTGCAACCGCTTCCTGCCCAGCATGTAGATACTGGAATGGGTTTTGAGCGTTTAGTTCGCGTATTGCAGGAGAAATCTTCAAACTATGATACCGATGTTTTTCAACCCTTAATTCAATTCATCGCTAAACATGCGGGGATTGATTATGGTGTAGATGAAAAAACGGATATCGCTATGCGCGTGATGGCTGATCATATCCGTGCCATTTCGTTTGTAATTGCCGATGGACAGTTGCCTTCTAATAATAAAGCAGGCTATGTGATCCGTCGTATTTTGCGTCGCGCGGTTAGGTATGCTTATACTTTCCTTAACCTTAAAGACCCGTTTTTAAATCAACTGGTGCCTGTATTGGCCGAGCAATTTAAAGGGGTATTTGATGAGCTTTCAATGCAGCAGGATTTTGTGCAAAAGGTAGTTTTAGAAGAGGAGATTTCTTTCTTAAGAACTTTAGCTACAGGTATCCAACGCTTTGATAATTACACTAAAAAGCAAGGCGAAGTATTAATGGCAGAGAATGCTATTGAGCTTGAAAAAAGATTTGATGATCCATGGGTTCACAGCATATTGAAAGACCAGATGGTGATTTCAGGTGAGTTTGCTTTTGAGCTGAATGATACCTATGGATTTCCGATAGATTTAACTGAATTGATGGCCAGAGAACAACGCTGGACGGTTGATATGGAAGAATATAACAAGGCGCTTTTAAAACAAAAAGAGCGTTCTCGTGCAGCTACTGCGGTTGATACCGGAGACTGGGTTGTGGTAAATCCTGATCTTGAGGTTGAATTTGTGGGATATGACGATTCTGAGGCTGAAACGGAGATTGTAAAGTACCGCAAGGTTAGCGCAAAGGGCAAAGACCAGTATCAGATTGTGTTGAGTAAAACCCCTTTTTATGCTGAAAGTGGTGGTCAGGTTGGTGATACAGGTCGTTTAGAAGATCATAGTCGTCTTTTCTTTGTTGAAATAACTGATACCAAGAAAGAAAACGGCGTAATTGTACATTATGCCGATACCTTACCTGAAGATGTTGATGGTCAGTTTTGGGCTGTTATTGATGAAGATAAACGTTTACTATCTCAGGATAACCATAGCGCCACACACTTGTTGCATGCTGCATTGAAAAAAGTATTAGGGTCGCACGTAAATCAAAAAGGTTCATTGGTAAACCCTGATTACCTGCGGTTCGACTTTTCGCATTTTGCAAAAGTTACTGATGA
>Ga0182006_1002092_pt1 | contig 11159 bp, 6 predicted proteins | sample Sormic07211104_1_FD_123022 | JGI IMG/M metagenome (GOLD analysis project Ga0182006, IMG submission 123022) | Rhizosphere microbial communities from Sorghum bicolor, Mead, Nebraska, USA - 072115-104_1 MetaG | ecosystem: Host-associated > Plants > Roots > Rhizosphere | place: USA: Nebraska...
GCACGCCTGGGCGCTCGTCTGGAAAGAAGGTGGCAAGAAAATGATTGAGATCGACAACGTACATAAATCCTTCGGCGATCTGGCCGTGGTCAAGGGTGTCAGCCTGACGGTGGACAAGGGCGAAGTGGTGTCGATCATCGGCGGCTCGGGCTCCGGCAAATCGACCCTGCTGATGTGCATCAACGGCCTGGAGCCGATCCAGAAAGGCAACATCCGCGTCGATGGCGTCGAGGTTCATCACAGCGCCACCGACCTCAACCGCCTGCGGCAGAAAATCGGCATCGTGTTCCAGCAATGGAATGCCTTCCCGCACCTGACCGTGCTGGAAAACGTGATGCTGGCACCGCGCAAGGTCTTGGGCAAAAGCAAGGCCGACGCCGAGGCGCTGGCGGTGCAGCAACTGACCCACGTGGGCCTTGGCGACAAGCTCAAGACCTTCCCCGGCAAGTTGTCCGGAGGCCAGCAGCAACGCATGGCCATCGCCCGCGCCCTGGCCATGTCACCGGACTACATGCTGTTCGACGAAGCCACCTCGGCCCTCGACCCGCAACTGGTCGGCGAGGTGCTGGACACCATGCGCATGCTCGCCGAAGACGGCATGACCATGGTGCTGGTGACCCACGAAATCCGCTTTGCCCGCGATGTGTCCGACCGTGTGGCGTTCTTTCGCAATGGCCTGGTGCACGAGATCGGCTCGCCGGATCAGGTGATTGGCAATCCGATACATGCGGAAACGGCGGCGTTTCTCAAATCAGTGAAATAACGACCGGCGATAAAAGGAGTCAGCCATGCGTTCATCGAAAGTCATTCATGTGGTCAGTTGCCACGCCGAAGGCGAAGTCGGCGATGTGATCGTCGGCGGTGTCGCCCCACCGCCCGGCGCCACCGTGTGGGAGCAATCGCGCTGGATCGCCAAGGATGAAACCCTGCGCAATTTCGTCCTCAACGAACCCCGTGGTGGCGTGTTCCGCCACGTCAACCTGCTGGTGCCGGCCAAGGACCCTCGGGCGCAAATGGCCTGGATCATCATGGAACCGGCCGACACGCCACCGATGTCCGGCTCCAACTCGCTGTGCGTCGCCACGGTGCTGCTCGACAGCGGCATCCTGCCGATGACCGAACCGCAAACCCGGCTGGTGCTCGAAGCGCCCGGCGGCTTGATCGAGGCCGTGGCCGATTGCCGCGACGGCAAGGTCGAACGGGTGGAAATCAAGAACGTGCCCTCCTTCGCTGACCGCCTCGACGCCTGGATCGAAGTCGAAGGCCTCGGCTCGTTACAGGTCGACACCGCGTACGGTGGCGACAGTTTTGTCATCGCCGACGCCAAACGCCTGGGCTTTTCCATCCGCCCTGACGAGGCGGCCGAGCTGGTCGAGGTCGGGTTGAAAATCACCCGCGCGGCCAATGAACAACTGGGCTTCGTCCATCCGCTGAACCCCGAGTGGTCGCATATTTCCTTCTGCCAGATTGCCGCGCCCATCGTGGTTGAAAATGGCATCGCCACCGGGGCTAACGCCGTGGTGATTCAACCCGGCAAGATCGACCGCTCGCCCACCGGCACTGGTTGTTCGGCGCGTATGGCAGTGTTGCAGGCCAAGGGATTGATGCAGGTTGGCGAGCGCTTTATCGGCCGTTCGATCCTCGGTTCCGAATTCCATTGCCGCATCGATTCGATGACCGAAGTGGCCGGCCGCCCGGCGATCTACCCGTGCATTTCCGGCCGGGCCTGGATCACCGGCACCCACCAATTGCTGCTCGACCCCAGCGATCCCTGGCCACAGGGCTATCGCCTGTCAGACACCTGGCCCGGCGCCTGAAACTCCCCCAGACCAACGGCTATAAAAAACCCTGATTGATTGAAAAAACCACTGGCCGAGTATCGGCATTTAAAATATCGTATACGAAATACAAAAACGAACCGGAGGCAACAATGAGCAAGCGCATTAACTGGAGTGGCGTCTTCCCCGCGGTGACCACTCAATTCAACGATGACTTCTCCATCAACCTGGAAAAAACCCACCAGGTGATTTCCAACGTGATCCGTGACGGCGTATCGGGCCTGGTGGTGTGTGGTTCGGTGGGGGAAAACACCTCATTGACCGCCGAAGAAAAAATCGCCGTGACCGAAGTTGCGGTCGACGCTTCCCGCGGCCGCGTGCCGGTGATTTGCGGTGTGGCCGAGTTCACCAGTGTGCAAGCGGCCAAGGTGGCCAACGCGGTGCGCAGGGTCGGTGTCGACGGCGTGATGCTGATGCCGGCGCTGGTCTACGGTTCCAAGCCGTTCGAGACCGCCGAGCATTACCGCTACGTGGCGAAGAACGCCGACGTACCGTTGATGGTTTACAACAACCCGCCGATCTACAAAAACGACGTCACCCCGGACATCCTGATTTCCCTGGCCGACTGCGACAACGTGGTGTGCTTCAAGGATTCCTCCGGCGATACCCGCCGTTTCATCGACGTGCGCAATGAAGTCGGCGACCGTTTCGTGCTGTTCGCAGGTCTCGATGACGTGGTGCTGGAAAGCATCGCGGTGGGGGCCGAAGGCTGGGTCTCGGGCATGTCGAACGTATTCCCGAAAGAAGGCGAGACCATCTTCCGCCTGGCCAAGGCCGGTCGCTTCGCCGAAGCCATGCCGATCTACGAATGGCTGATGCCGATCCTGCACCTCGATGCCCGTGCCGACCTGGTGCAGTGCATCAAACTCTGCGAAGCCATCGCCGGTCGCGGCAGCGCCCTGACCCGTCCGCCACGCCTGGCACTGCCGCAAGCTGATCGGGAGTTCGTCGAACAGATCATGGCCAAGGCCATGGCCAACCGTCCGGAATTGCCGGACGTCGGTCTCTGAGTGATTGCCGGGCGGATCCTCGCGGGTCCGGCCCGGCTACCTGTTTTCGCGCCTCTACAGGAAACGTCAGCATGTCCAATCCTCACAGCACCTCCAGCGCAACCACACCCTCGGGACTCAAACGCGTGGTGGCCGCCGCCATGGCCGGCACTGTCGCCGAGTGGTATGAATTCTTTCTCTACGGCACCGCCTCGGCCTTGGTCTTCGGCCAGCTGTTCTTCCGTCAGACCGACAGTCCGATCGACGGCATCATCGCCGCCTTCGCCCTGTACGCCGTCGGCTTCCTCGCCCGTCCGTTGGGCGGTCTGGTGTTCGGTCACTACGGTGACAAATTCGGCCGCAAGCGCCTGCTGCAACTGAGCCTGGTGGTGGTTGGCATCACCACGTTCCTGATGGGTTGCCTGCCCGGCTTCGACAGCATCGGCTATGCCGCGCCGGTGTTATTGGTGCTGCTACGGCTGATCCAGGGCTTTGCCTTCGGTGGCGAATGGGGTGGCGCGATTCTGCTGGTGTCCGAACACTGCCCGGACAATCGCCGGGGCTTCTGGGCCAGTTGGCCGCAAGCCGGGGTGCCGGCCGGTAACCTGGTGGCGACCGTCGCCCTGCTGCTGTTGTCGTCAAACCTGTCGGAGCAACAATTCCTCGCCTGGGGCTGGCGCGTGGCGTTCTGGTTCTCGGCGGTGGTGGTGCTGATCGGCTACTGGATTCGCACCAGCGTCGATGACGCGCCGATTTTCAAGGAGGCCCAGGCCCGGCAAGCGCAGACCAAGCAGCAACAACTGGGCGTGGTAGAAGTGCTGCGTCATCACTGGCGTTCGGTGCTGGTGGGGATCGGCGCGCGGTTTGCCGAGAACATCCTCTATTACACAGTGGTCACCTTTTCGATCACCTACCTGAAACTGGTGGTGCACAAGGACACCTCAGAGATTCTATTGCTGATGTTCGGCGCGCACCTGCTGCACTTTTTCCTGATTCCGTTGATGGGCTATCTGTCGGATATCGTGGGCCGCAAACCGGTGTACCTGATCGGCGCGGTGCTCACTGCGTTCTGGGGCTTCATCGGCTTCCCGATGATGGACACCGGCAACAACTGGCTGATCATCGGGGCCATCACCCTGGGCCTGGCCATCGAGTCGATGACCTATGCGCCCTACTCGGCGCTGATGGCCGAAATGTTCCCGACCCACGTGCGCTACACCGCCCTTTCGCTGTGCTACCAGGTGGCGCCGATCTTCGCCGGATCCCTCGCGCCGCTGATCGCCATCACCCTGCTCAACAAGTACCACAGCTCGACACCGATCGCCTGGTACCTGGTGGGCGCTGCGCTGATCTCCATCGTGGCTGTCGGCCTGACCCGGGAAACCCGTGGCAAGTCGTTGCACCAGGTGGATGCCGAATCCGCTGCGCGTATTGCTGCGCTGGATAACGCCGTGCCGGCCGCTGCACGCCGGGGTGATTCGCTGGCTTGAACCTGACACACCCCACACCCTGTGGCGAGGGAGCTTGCTCCCGCTCGAGTGCGCAGCACTCGCAAAATAGGCAATGGTTGCCACTATTTTGGGGCCGCTACGCAGCCCAACGCGAGCAAGCTCGCTCGCCACAAAACAGCGCACGACTCCATACCCTTGATTGACCTACAAGGGGCCTGCCCCACCTTTTTCGACAGGAGTTTTCCATGCCCGAGATCATCGGCCACAACTACATCGGCGGTGCCCGCAGCGCCGCTGGCAACATCGCGATGCAGAGCCATGACGCCAGCACCGGCGCAGTACTGCCCTATTCGTTCATGCAAGCCACCGCCGAGGAAGTGCACGCCGCAGCCCAAGCCGCCGCTGCCGCTTACCCTACCTTTCGTAGCTTGCCGGCGACACGCCGTGCAGAATTTCTCGAGGCCATCGCCGCGCAACTGGATGCCCTGGATGACGAATTCGTCGCCCTGGTCACCCGCGAAACTGCCCTGCCGACCGCACGCATCCAGGGTGAACGCAGCCGTACCAGCGGCCAGATGCGCCTGTTCGCCCAGGTGCTGCGCCGGGGCGATTTCTATGGGGCGCGTATCGACCGCGCGTTGCCCGAACGTCAGCCTCTGCCACGGGTCGACCTGCGCCAATACCGGATCGGCGTCGGTCCGGTGGCCGTGTTCGGCGCCAGTAACTTCCCGCTGGCCTTTTCCACCGCTGGCGGTGATACCGCGGCTGCTCTGGCCGCCGGTTGCCCGGTGGTGTTCAAGGCCCACAGCGGACACATGGCGACCGCTGAACACGTGGCCGACGCAATCATCCGCGCCGCCGAGCAAACCGACATGCCTAAAGGCGTGTTCAACATGATCTACGGCGCGGGCGTCGGTGAAACGCTGGTCAAGCATCCGGCGATCCAGGCCGTCGGTTTCACCGGCTCGCTCAAAGGCGGTCGCGCCCTCTGTGACATGGCCGCCGCACGGCCACAACCGATTCCCGTATTCGCCGAAATGAGCAGCATCAACCCGGTGCTGGTATTGCCTGAAGCCCTGCGCGCAAGGGGCGAAAAAATCGCCGGTGAACTGGTGGCGTCGGTGGTTCAGGGGTGCGGTCAGTTCTGTACCAATCCGGGGTTGGTAATCGGTATTGGCTCACCACAGTTCAGCGCGTTCACCGCTCGGCTCAGTGCCTTGATGGCCGAACAGCCGGCGCAAACCATGCTCAACGCCGGCACCCTCGCCAGCTACGAAAAAGGTGTGCAGGCGTTAGTCGACCATCCAGGGATAAGCCATCTGGCAGGCCAGGACCAGCACGGTAATCAAGCCCGGCCGCAACTGTTCAAGGCCGACGTCAGCCTGCTGCTCAAGGGTGATCCGCTGTTGCAGGAAGAAGTGTTCGGCCCGACCACCCTCGTCGTCGAAGTGGCCGATAAAGCCGAGTTACAACAAGCGCTGAACAGTTTGCACGGTCAACTCACCGCCACTTTGATTGGCGAAGAACAGGACCTGAAGGAACACGCCGATCTGCTGGTGCTGCTGGAACAAAAGGTCGGCCGGGTACTGTTCAATGGCTACCCCACCGGCGTTGAAGTGTGCGATGCGATGGTGCATGGCGGTCCTTACCCGGCGACCTCCGACGCCCGTGGCACGTCGGTCGGCAGCCTGGCCATCGAGCGTTTCCTGCGCCCGGTGTGCTACCAGAACTGCCCGGATGCCTTGCTGCCCGACGCCCTGAAAAACGCCAACCCGCTGGGCATTGCCCGCCTGGTTGATGGCAACATCCAGCACGCCTCGCTGTAACACAATCTGTAGGAGCGAGACTTGCCCGCGAAGAATGCACCGCGATTTTCAGGTATTACGCGTCGTCGTTCTTCGCGGGCAAGCCTCGCTCCTACAGGATTTTCATCGCATTCAAGTCAGCAGTGCTTTCAGATCGTTGTACAGCGCCTCGGGAATCTGCACGCCCTCCACCAAACTGTGCGCCCGTGCCGCATAACGCCGTTGCGACGGCAAGCGCGCGCCCTGCCCTTCAATCCCTTGAAACAACACCTCGGCCCGGGCCAAGTGCTCTTCAGTGGCCGCTCCCAGAAAACGTCGCGGATCCAGCGCGATGATCAACTCGCCATGGTAGGGCGATGACTTGCTGCCCGCGTCGTAAGCCAGTGACTCGGCACTGGTCAGGTCACCGATCAAAGGCCCGGCAATCAACTCCACCATCGCCGCCAGCGCCGAGCCCTTGTGCCCACCGAACGTCAGCATCGCGCCGCTATCGAGCACCACGTTGGCATCGGTGCTCGGCCGCCCCTCGGCGTCCACGCCCCAGCCCTCGGGAATCGCCTTGCCGGCACGCCGATGCAACTCGACATCGCCACGGGCAATTGCACTGGTGGCGAAGTCGAACACAAACGGATCCTGCCCCACGCGTGGCCAGCCAAAGGCAATGGGATTGGTGCCGAACACCGGCACCCGTCCCCCGGCCGGCGCCACCCAGGCATGACTCGGATTACACGCCAGCGCCACCAGCCCGGCGGCGGTCAACTGTTCGATCTCCACCCACAGCGCCGAGAAATGCACGCAGCGATTGATCGCCAACGCCGCAATCCCGTTGGCCCGGGTTTTCTCCGCCAGTAACGGCAGCCCCGCCTGGAACGCCAACTGCGAAAAACCACCCCCGGCATCCACCCGTACAATCGACGGTGCCTGGTCGATCACCCGTGGCTCGGCGTTGGCCGACACCTTGCCGGCCCGCAGGGAATTCACGCAGCCCAGAATCCGGTACAAACCGTGGGACGCACAGCCATCGCGCTCGCCAGCGATCACCGTCGCCGCCACCGCTTGCGCATGGGCCAGGTTAAAACCGTTGTGCAACAGGATCGATTCGGCCAATTCACGGGCTTCGATCAGGGTCAGTCGAATCATGGTCATCTCCTTGGACAGACCGTTCAGCGTGGTCTATCCAAGGAGCGGTGGCTTGATCGGTTTAGGGACGGAGGGTGACGAAATGGGCACAGTGCCCTTTCGATCAGAACTGCGCTGCTTCCAGTTCAAAGAGGCATTCGCTACCGGCCCTGGCCGATGCACTCAGCGAGTGGATGCGCGGCAGCAGGCGGGCGAAGTAGAAGCGCGCGGTGGCCAGTTTACTGGCATAGAAAACGTCCTTGGAGTGCGTACTCATCGCAGTCTTGGCCATTCGCGTCCACATGTAGGCGTACGCGGTGTAGCCGAACACATGCAGGTACTCGACCGAGGCCGCGCCGATTTCATTCGGGTTGCTCTGGGCTCGATCCAGCAGCCACGCGGTCAGTTCGTCAAGGGTGTCCATCGCGGCGTTCAACGGTTTGGTGAACTCACCCAGGTCAGCGCAGGCGTTGGCGGTGTAGTGGCGAACTTCGGCGGCGAACAAGCGGTAGAGCGCCCCGCCGCTGGCGACTATTTTGCGCCCGACCAGATCCAGCGACTGAATGCCGTTGGTGCCTTCGTAGATCTGAGTGATGCGCACATCGCGAACCAATTGCTCCTGGCCCCATTCGCGGATGTAACCGTGGCCGCCGAAGATTTGCTGGCCGTGCACCGTGGTTTCCAGCCCCATGTCGGTGAGGAACGCCTTGGCCACAGGTGTCAGCAGCGACACCAGTTCCTGGGCACGGGTGCGGGTTGGCGCGTCATCGCTGTACCTGGCGGTATCCAGTTGCAGGGCCACGTAGCTGGAAAACGCCCGCCCGCCTTCGTTCAAGGCCTTCATGGTCAACAGCATCCGCCGTACATCCGGATGCACGATGATCGGATCGGCAGACTTGTCCTTGCTCTGCGCGCCCGTCGGCGAACGGCTTTGCAGACGGTCACGGGCGTATGCGACGGCGTTCTGGTACGAGCGCTCACCCAACGCCAGGCCCTGGATACCCACACCCAGGCGTTCGTAGTTCATCATGGTGAACATCGCCGCCAGCCCCTTGTTCGGCGCATCGACGATCCAGCCAGTGGCGCCGTCAAAGTTCATCACGCAGGTCGCGGACGCCTTGATGCCCATCTTGTGTTCGATTGAACCGCAGGACAGTGCATTGCGTTCACCCAGCGAGCCATCGGCATTCACCAGCACCTTGGGCACCAGGAACAGTGAAATGCCCTTGGGGCCGGCGGGTGCATCCGGCAGTCTGGCCAACACCAGGTGAATGATGTTTTCGGTCAGGTCGTGCTCGCCGCCGGTGATGAAAATCTTGCTGCCACTGATCTTGAAACTGCCGTCGGCCTGAGGCTCGGCTCGGGTGCGAATCAGGCCCAGGTCGGTGCCGGCATGCGCCTCGGTCAGGCACATGGAACCGGTCCAGGTGCCGGCATACATGTTCGGCAGATAGCGTTCCTTGAGTTCCTGGCTAGCGTGGGCATTGATCGACAGGCACGCCCCGGCGGTCAACATCGGGTACAGGCCGAACGATAGACTCGCCGAGTTGACCATCTCCTCGACCTGAGCCGAAATGGCCTTGGGCATGCCCATGCCACCGAACTGTGGATCACCGCCGACACCCACCCAACCGCCTGCGGCGAACGCTTGATAAGCCGCGACAAAACCTTCGGGAGCGATGACGATGCCATTGCTCCAGGTGCAGCCCTGCTCATCGCTGCTGCGGTTCAGTGGCGCGACCACCTCGGCACTGATCTTGCCGGCCTCTTCAAGGATCGCGGCGGCCGTTTCTTCATCGATCACCTCGACCAGGCCAGGCAATCTGGCCCAGAGCCGGGACACCTGGAAGACCTCGTTGAGTACGAAGCGCATGTCGCGCAAGGGAGCTTTGTAATCAGACATAGTTGGCTTACTCAGAAGTGGTCAGGGCATGCGACATGGCCTGACGTTGGGTTGTATCGGTTTCAGCGGTTTGCGCCACATCAGCTTGCGCAACGGGGTGACGCAGCAAGAAGTACGACAGGGCCGGGATCAGGATCAGCGCGCCGAGCATGTTCCACAGGAACATGAAGGTCAGCAGGATGCCCATGTCGGCCTGGAACTTGATCGGCGACCAGACCCAGCACACCACGCCCGCCGCGAGGGTGATGCCCACCAGGCCCACCACCCGGCCAGTGAACGACACGGCGCTGCGGTAGGCCTGGCTCAGCGGCAGGCCCTGGCGCTGGAAATGCAATTGCACGCTGAGCAGGTACAAGGCGTAGTCCACGCCGATGCCCACGCCCAGTGCGATCACCGGCAGGGTCGCGACCTTCACGCCAATGCCCATGGCCACCATCAACGCCTCGCACAGGATCGAGGTCAGGACCAATGGCAACAGGGCGACCAGGGTTGCGCGCCAACTGCGGAAGGTGATCAGACAGAACAGCGTCACCGCCGCATAGACGTAAAGCAGCATGGTGCGATTGGCCTCGCGCACCACAATGTTGGTCGCCGCCTCAATCCCGGCCGACCCGGCCGCCAGCAGGAACTGGCGATCGTCGCTGTTGTTCTCCTGGGCGAATTTTTCGGCGATGCCCACCACGGCATCCAGGGTCTCGGCCTTGTGGTCCTTGAGGAAAGTGATCACTGGCATCAGCGAACAATCGGTGTTGAACAACTCCGGGGAGTTGACCGAGGCTTGCTGCGCGGCGTAATTCAATACGTCCTGATTGCGCTGGATGCTGTTGAGCTTGGGGTTGCCTTCATAGGTTCCGGCGGTGATCTGGCGCACCGCGTTAACCAGCGAAGTCGTGGCCTGTACGCCCGGATACTGCTGCAGCTCCCAGGCCAGGCGATCGGCGAGAATCAGCGTCTTGTAGCTCAGGCAGCCTTCCGGCGCGGTCTTGATCATCACCGCGAACAGGTCGCTGGACAGCGCGTAGTGGCTGGTGATGTAGGCGTTATCACGGTTATAGCGAGAGTCGGCACGCAACTCCGGTGCGCCACTTTCCAGATCGCCGATCTTCAGCTGCTGGCTGATCATGAAACCGCCGATGCCCATCAGTACCGCGACCACTACCGCCCCCGTGGCCCATTTGGCCGTGGTGAAGCGGTCGAGCAAGTCCCACAGTTTGCCGAAGCCTTTGTGCCCTTCGGCGCGCGTGTCGATGTTCAGCGCACGCTCGGCAGCCCTGGCGCCCACGCCGACATAAGACAGCGCCACCGGCATCAGCAACAGCGAAGTGAAAATCAGCACCGCCACACCGATACTGGCGGTGATCGCCAGATCCCGGATCACCGGAATATCGATCAGCATCAGTACCGCGAAGCCGACGGCGTCGGCCAGCAGCGCGGTAACGCCGGCAATGAACAGGCGGCGGAAGGTGTAGCGTGCGGCGATCAGTCTGTGGGTGCCACGGGCGATGTCTTGCATGATGCCGTTCATCTTCTGCGCCGCGTGGGACACGCCGATGGCGAAGATCAGGAAAGGCACGAGCACCGAGTACGGGTCGATGGCATAGCCGAGCCAGGCGACGATGCCCAGCTGCCAGACCACCGCGATCAGCGAGCAGCCGACCACCAGCAAGGTGCTACGCACGCATCGGGTGTAGGCGTAAATGATGATCAGCGAAGTGACGACGGCCAGGCCAAAGAACATCATCACCTGGATCAACCCGTCGATCAGGTCGCCCATCAGTTTGGCGAAACCGATCACCCGGACTTTGTACGGGCCCTTGCCCTCCTCCCCGGCCTTGCGTGCAGCACTATCTCCTGCAAACTCGATCTGGTCGCGCAACTGTTCTTCGAGCATTTGCGAAAAGGCGTGGTAGTCGATGCGCTGACCGCTGGCCGTGGCCTTGTCCAGCAGCGGCACGATCAGCATGCTCGATTTGTAGTCGCTGGCCACCAGACTGCCGACGATACCGGCGCGGGAAATGTTCTGGCGCAGCTGTTCTATTTGCTCAGGCTTGCCC
>Ga0182006_1002094_pt1 | contig 11144 bp, 8 predicted proteins | sample Sormic07211104_1_FD_123022 | JGI IMG/M metagenome (GOLD analysis project Ga0182006, IMG submission 123022) | Rhizosphere microbial communities from Sorghum bicolor, Mead, Nebraska, USA - 072115-104_1 MetaG | ecosystem: Host-associated > Plants > Roots > Rhizosphere | place: USA: Nebraska...
ATGGAATATTTACCTGCTAAATCTTGTATAGTCATTTGTTATTATAATGATTTACACCTTTGAGGCATAAATATGACACAAAATTACAGCAAAAAAAAATTAATAAAAACAAATATCTATCTAAGCTAAGCCTCATTACACTTTTCATACTAATATCATAAAATTATTCAACAGCAAAAAATAAGACTTTTAAACAAAGCAACTTCGGACGTTTAAACAAAGTCAGTGAAATTGATACAATCTAATTTTGTCCCATAAAACAATTTAAATTTAAAAAAAATGGAACAGAATAATTATCAAGGTGCACTACAAAAAAGTGCTGGCTCAGGATTTAACACTAAATCTACAACTAGTGAAGTTATAAACGGAGTTGATCTTACGGGAAAAGTTGCCATTGTTACTGGCGGAAATACTGGTATTGGCTTAGAAACAGTTAAAACACTTTCTGGAGCAGGTGCTGAAGTAATCGTACCTGCAAGAGATGTAGAAAAAGCGAGAAGAAATTTAGACGGAATTTCAAATGTAATGATAGAAGAAATGGATTTAATGAACCCAAATTCTATTGATACTTTTGCTGATAAATTTTTGCATTCAAGAAAACCGCTCCATTTACTCATTAACAATGCAGGGATTATGTGGGTGCCATTGCGCAGAGACAATCGAGGTTACGAATCCCAGTTAGCCACCAATTATCTGGCTCTTTTTCATCTCACAGCAAGATTATGGCCTGCGCTAAAAAAAGCAGAGGGAGCAAGAGTCGTAAATGTTTCTTCTGGCGGACATCAATTTTCAGATTTTGATTTTGAAGATCCTAATTTTTTAAATCGAGAATATGAAACTTTACAAGCATACGGACAATCTAAAACGGCTATTAATCTTTTTTCATTAGAATTAGATACTCAAGCAAAAGCCCATAATGTGCGCAGCTATTCTCTATGTCCAGGTGCTGTTGGAGAAACAGAATTAGCAAGAGAAGCTCCAATTGATTTATTTCAAAAATTGGGTTACACTGATGCCGAAGGGAACATACTTCCAGAAGTTGCAACATCTTTAAAGACTATACCGCAGGGCGCGGCAACGACAGTCTGGGCGGCCACAAGTAAATTGCTCAATAATATTGGCGGTGTTTATTGTGAAAATGTAGATATAGCAAATCTAAATTCTGATGTGTCTATTATTGGAGGAATTAAGCCTTACTCGTTAGATAAAACCAATGCAAAACGATTATGGAAATTAAGCGAAGAAATGACAGGAATAAAATTCAATCTTAGTTAATATTGTATCTTTATACCACACAAGCAATTATGGATTATCAAGTAAATTATATAAACCCAGACATTAAACTTTCTAACTACACGGGCAGGCTGTTTAAAACAGAAGCGGCGTTTAATGATCATTTGCTTGTGTGGTTAATTTCTGGTGAAACAAAAATTATTGAGGCAGATGAAAGTTTTATATTTGGAGCAGGAAGCACGTTTTTAATTCCAAGAAATCAACTGGCTACAATTATCAATATTCCAAAAGATGGATTGCCGCACAAAGCAGTTGCCATGCATTTATCGGCTGAGAGACTTAAGGAATTTTACAGCCACGACAATTCAAGCCGAAAAGCAGCTGTCCCAAAAATTTTCAGTTTTCATAAACATCCACTTCTCGAAAGCTGTTTAGCTTCGCTGATTCCGTATTTTGAAATGCAGGAAAATTTTCCAGAAAACATAGCTTCTTTAAAAATCATAGAAGCAATTTCCATCCTTAGAACCATTGATCCAGAAATTGACAATGTTTTAGCTGATTTTGGTGAACCTCATAAAATTGATTTAAAAACTTTTATGGAGAAGAACTTTATGTTCAATATGCCTTTGGAAAAGTTTGGATACTTAACAGGCCGAAGCCTGACAACCTTCAAAAGAGATTTTTATAAGGCTTTCAATACAACACCTCAACGCTGGCTGACCAAAAAAAGATTAGAATCTGCACATTATCAGCTGACTGAGAAAAATAAAAAACCCGTGGACATTTACTATGAAATTGGGTTTGAAAATTTATCGCATTTTTCTTTTGCCTTTAAAAAACAGTTTGGCTTCTCTCCTACTGAATTACAAAGAATGACAGAGCGCTAAAAGATTAAAGTGAACTAAAAACAATTCTTTAACCAAAAATATCTCACCTTCATCAAAGGTTATAATTATAAGATTTGATCTATATTTGATTGTACAAATTCAATTCTATGAAAAAATTAGTATTATCCCTGCTTTTTATTAGTTTACTATCATGCTCAGGAGACAGCGAAATAATTCCTGATAACACATCTGGCGACATCCATGGTGTATGGAAATTAAACGCAGAATATAATAATGGTGTGAGACAAGGACTTAGCGAATGCAGGCTTCAGGAGAATATGGCTTTTGAAGACAATTCGATAATAATGATAAAGACTGATGAAAGTTCAGGAGCAAATTGCAGCCTTTCTACCATTCAAGGAACTTTTTCAAAAGCAGATAATACATTGTCAATTGTATTTCCAAATGAGAATATAAAATTCAAAATCAAAGAATTAACAACGGTAAAATTAGTTTTGATTCCTGAAAATTCACTTAAAACATTTGAGTACACGAAGGCAAAATAGATTGTAATTCAGTAATGTCCTACCAATAAATTACGAATCAATAACCGAAAAAATTAATTTTGACTTACTTTTAAAAAACGCTGGTACTCCTAAGGAATATTCAGACGACCTATATTTAGTTTATATTGAACTATATAAAACAACAAAGAGTATAAAGAAATTAATTTCAAATCATTGTGAAATTATATCAGAATTAGAATTCGGCTATCTGCAAAGTCCATATGCAGGGTATTCCAGAAATTGCACGCTCTTTAGCATTAAAAAATCACGCCATATATCAAATAGTAAGACTCGCTAAAATTTTAAAATAGTTATTCTTATTAATTTCGATTCGCACTGTTTGCCTGTCTTATTGCTTTTGGATCCGTCAAATTAAAACGATATACAAAACTAAGTCGATAACGAGCTGCGTTTGGAATACTATTTCGGGTAATATAATAATCTGTATCAGCTGTAATGCTTTTATTTCGGCGTAAATCAAAAGCATTTGATACGTCAAATACCAAAGTAGCTCTGTCTTTAAGTAAAGTTTTGCTTAAACCAAAATCAAGCGATTGCAATGCATTATTTTTTGTTTGTGCATTTTGCTGTGCACCACGAAAGTTATAACGTCCTTGAAAACTGAATTTTGATGGCAGTTTTACCTGTGTGCTTAAACGTCCGGTGAAAGTTTTTCCTTCATAGTCAAGATTCTCTTCCTTATAATTTCCTTTTTGTTTGAAATGATAAAAATTCATTTCTAAATTTACCTGAAGCCATTTTAACGGATTATACAATGTTGAAAGTTCGATACCACTTCGTATTTCATGTTGAATGTTAATAGGCGTTGTAAAAAATATATCATTTTCACGATAAGTAAAATCCTGAATATAACCGCTTTCCCATTGATAATAAAGAGATGGATTTAGCGTAAACTTTTTCCATATTTTAAGGAATGCCAATTCAAATACATCAGAATAAGAAGGATTAAGATCTGGGTTTCCAATATATTGTGCATTTAAATCGGTCAGTTCGTTAAAAGGATACAGTGCATATAACGATGGTCGGTTAATACGTTTGCTATAATTTAACTGCAAAGTAGATGCTTCAAACTTATAACTTAAATTAACGGTTGGAAATAATCTGTTGTACTTTTTGTCATCATTATAGGTGTTTTTAATATCTGTAATAGCAATTTTGGTAAATTCTGTACGCAAACCCAGCATGTAGTTAAACCGTCTGGCTTTATTGCTATACTGTGCATAAGCACTAGAAATTGTTTCTGTATAATTTAAATCATTGTCAATATCTTGATAGATTGTCCAAATATTTTCCTGCTCCTGCTCAGCCAAAAACTGGCTTGAGACTTTACGCAGTTCCGTCTTAACACCAATTTCAACAACAGAAACAGTATCAATTGGCTGAATAAAATCACTCTGAATAAGTAAATCTTTACTGTTTCCTATTGATCTAGTTCTAATGCCCGGATAAGTCAATACATCTGGATATGTACGCTGTGTTGCAAGATTCCAGTTTTTATCACTGTTCCACCAATCATATTGAAGATCAATAGTCCATTTTTTTACGGGCTGCTTAAACGTTTGTGTATAATTTAACTCTAATTGGTTATAATCTCTTTTTTCGAGTGATTTTCCTTGTCTTGTCAAAACACTGTCTCTTGGATTGTTAATACTGCTATAATCGTAAAACAACTGAGTTTTATCGTCATCTTGTGTGGCATTTTTTAAAAAAGCCGCAGTAACTGTACGATGTTCATCAATATAATAATCAGAACCTAGATAAATTAATTTGCCATCATCATGGCGGTCCTCATTCTGAACATGATTAAGATAGTTTGGTATACCGTTATTCATAGTTGACTGATTCGTAGTATACAATCCAACATAGTCTGAGGAACGTATACCAAAATTGGAAAAAATATTGATTTTATCTGATTTAAAATTGATACTTGGATTAAGGCGGCTGTCATTTGGTGATCCAGCAACCAATCGTACCTGACCACTAAAACCGCTTTTTTTATTTTTCTTTAATATAATATTGATAATTCCTGCCGAGCCCGAAGCATCATATCTGGAAGAAGGATTTGTTATTACCTCAACACGTTCAATCTGGTCGGCAGCAATTTGATCCAGTGAATTGCTCTGTGTTAAACCAGACTGACGTCCATTAATTAATACTAAGACACTGCTGTTGCCACGAAGACTTATTCCTCCCGTTGGACTTACTGTTACAGAGGGAACACCATTTAGAACATCGTGAGCAGAACCATTTTGCGAAAGCACATCTTTACCCACTTCAAAAACTTTTTTATCCAGCTTTAAGCTGATGCTGGATTTTTGTCCATTAATTTCTACGGCATTTAATTGTACTGCATCGGTATACAAACTAATAGTTCCTAATTCTATTTTTGGTTTCCCAGAAGTAATTTCTAATGGCATTGAATAATTTTGATATCCTATATAACTAAAAAAGATAGTCATTTCACCAATTGGAAGTCCTTCAAAACGAAATATACCATTATCATCAGTCACTCCAGCTGCTATTGTTTTAGAGTTACGATCTTGTATCGAAACGGTAACATACGGAATTACTTCTTTAGTTATATTGTCCTGAACTTTACCCGAAATATCTGCTTGCTGTGCAATGGCGGATAAAGAAATAAATAGAATTAAAATACTGGTTATTAAGGTTTTCATATTTATTGATTTTACAGTACAAGATTAATTGATAAAATAACAGACTGCATTTTAAAACATGCAAACGGCTCCAAGAGCTTTCAAAATGCATTTCTTCATTCGATATTTATTTTATCTTTATCTTATGTATCGATCGACCTTTTTTACAGTTTTATTAGTACTATTGTTTACATCGTGTAAGCAATATACCGAGTACGTTAAATCGGATGTGACTTATTATGTTGATGATGATAAGCCGCAAGATTTTCTGGGCCAGTCGGCAGATTCTATATTTAAAGTTTATATTGATGTTGAACTTATTAGTCGAGAAAGCACTTCCTATCCGCTGGGTTTACAGGTTAATGGGTTTGGTGCTTTTGATGTCTACTGGGATGGTTTTTTAGTGGGAAGTAACGGAAAAATGGCTAAATCTGGCCGAGCAGAAATACCAGGAACCGAAATGACCTATTACCAAATACCCGAAAATTTAGCCAAAATAGGCAAACATACTGTAACAGTAATTGGAACGCAGGCAGATTTACGAGAGTCCAGACGAGGCATAAAAGTAAAACTTGAAAGCTATTTAAGGCTTCATCGTGCACCACTTATTGTGATGTCTTTTATGAACCTCATGGCAGGAGCTTTTCTTATTGCCTCTATTTATTATTTTTTTCTCTACATAAACAGCACTCGCAAAGAAGCTACAGTTTTACTTTTTGGAATAATTTGTCTGCTTTTCTTCTGCCTTCTTATCATAGAATATATAAAATTTTATATCGATATTCCGTATACAAACTTTTATAACCGATTACAGATTGTCGGGTTACTTACATTCGTAATCTCCATATTAGTTCCTTGGTATTTTATGCTGCAGTTTGACTTCAAAAAAAAGAAACTGTTATTATTTCTTTTACTTATAAGTCTTCTTACAATCTATATTATATGGTACGGTCACTATGATTTTACAGCTATATATTTTAGTTATGCAATGTGTGCTGTCTCCATCATTATTGCTATTGATGCTACTATCCGAAAAATTAAGGGCGGGTTGATTGTAGTTGTTGGTTTACTGGCAAGTGTAATTGTAAATAAATTTATATTTTATGATTTTGGATTATTTATCGCTTTTACCATTATTGTCCTTTCTATGCTTTACCTGCATACCATTCGTGCTAAAGCTTTAGAAGAAGCTCATAATGCATCATTATTACTTTCATCCAGATTACAGTTAGAGCTGGTTAAGAAAAATATTCAACCGCATTTTCTTCGTAATACGCTGACTTCATTGATTGACTGGATCGAAGAATCGCCTCAGCAGGGCGTTGTATTTATTCGCGCTTTGGCAGATGAATTTGATATTATGAACTCCATTTCGGAAGATACACTAATACCTATTCAGCGGGAAATTGAACTATGCAGGAAACATTTGGATATAATGTCTTTTCGAAAAGAAATATGCTATACTTGGGAAGAAAAAAATATTGATCCAAATGAAGAAATTCCACCTGCGGTTATTCATACCATTATAGAAAATGGAATTACCCATAGTTTACCTCCTAAAAAAGGCTGTATTACTTTCTCTTTGAGCTTTAGCAGAGAAAAAAATCATAAACAATATACTCTGTTGACCATGGCAGAAAACCGAAACAGAAAAAAGGAAAACAGTAACGGAACAGGTTTTAAATACATCAAAGCCCGATTAAACGAAAGTTATGGCAGCAATTGGCATTTTGAATCTTTTGCTGTAGAAAAAGGATGGTGTACAACAATTAAAATTTTTGATAAAAAATGAAAATTCTAATTATTGAAGACGAGGCTAGAATTGCCAAACGAATCGAAAGAATGACTCGTGATTTTTTTGATAGAGATGCTCAGATTTTGCTTTGTGATTCTGTTGAAAATGGATTAAACACAATCGAGAAACAATCAATTGATTTACTGCTTCTCGATTTAAATTTAAATGGAGAAAACGGATTTGATGTATTGCAGACAATTGTCGCAAGATCTTTTCAAACCATTATTATTTCGGCTTATACAGATAGGGCGATTACAGCATTTCAATATGGTGTTTTGGATTTTGTTCCTAAACCTTTTGATGCAAACAGACTCACACAAGCCTTTATTCGTTTTACAACACCAGAAAAAAACAGCGGTCAGGAAATTCAGTTTTTAGCCGTAAAAAAAGCGCGAAATATTAAACTCATCGCAATTAATGATATCAGATACATAAAAGGTGCGGGAATTTATACTGAACTGCATTTGTCAAGCGGGCGTATAGAACTTCATGACAAGTCTATGGAATCATTAGAAAAATTGCTTCCATCAACTTTCGAGCGAATACACAAATCTTATATTCTCCGCTGGGAGGAAGTAGATAAACTTGTTGTAGAAGCGGGAGGAAAATATAATATGCTGCTTAAAAATAGCGAACTTTTACCTGTTGGCCGTTCAAAATATAAAGAAATCAAACAAAAACTGATATAGATTGTAATTATTTTCTTTTCTATATCAAATAAGGGACTTAAAGTCCCTCTTAAAAATATAATATCTATTTATTATCCGGTACAGAAGCATTTTCTGCAATCAGTTTTTCATGTTTAAGTTCTTCCCAAAAAGCTTTAGGAATTGATTTCTTGAAAGAATTGGCATTTTCAAAAACCTGTTCTGCATTCCAGGCTCCCGGAATAACCGCAGAAACAACTTTAGGTGCTGCCGAAAACTGAAGCGCAGCTGTTCGAAGGTCAACGTCATGTTTTATAGATAAGTCAAGCAGTCTGTTTCTCTTTTCAATTACACCGTCAGGGAATGTTCCCAAATAATCGTATCGTTCAACACCTGCCAGAAAGCCAGCATTTAGCGGAGCACCTACAACTATAGAAATATCTCTTTCTTCACATAGAGGAAACAATTTGTTTAATGCCTCTTCGTGTTTAATTAAGGAATACTGTGTTGCTGAAAGGAAAATATCGGGATCTGCCTGCTCAATTGCTTTCAATGCTGGTTCAAGAGTATTTACACCAAATCCCCAGGCCTTTATAATACCTTCTTCACGCATTTTGGTTAGTTCTGGAATTGCTCCTTTCATGGCTTCATCAAAGTACTTTGTCCAGTTTTCCTTCATATCTTCGTTATCTGGAGAGAGATCGTGTATATAAACAATATCTAAATACGGCAGGCCTAAGCGCTGCAAACTATCTTCGATACTTCTTCTAATTCCTTCTGCGGAATAATCGTAACGATAAGAAAAATTAAGCTTTCCTTTCCACAAACCATTTTCTAATTTGAAATCTTTGTCTGGAGTAAGCAAACGGCCTACTTTTGTGGAAAGAGTAAATTCTTCACGTTTTTTATTTCTAAGAAAATGCCCGAAGCGGCGTTCACTAAGTCCTAAGCCATACCAAGGTGAAGTGTCAAAATAACGTACACCATTATTCCATGCCTCTTCCAAGGCTTGCGTAATACTAGTATCGGGATTTTCATGAAATCCGTTTCCCGCTGCGACTCCGCCCAGTCCTGATAGACTTAAGGGACGATAACGTTTGTTTTGATTATTTTGTTCCATAGCAATTTTATTTTAAAAAATTCTGAATGAACGTACAGACAGAAAAAGATTAGTGCTCATACATCCAATGATGAATGATTACAAATTTCTGCTAAATCTTGGTTTTTATAATATAGAATTACAATTCGAAGATTACATTATTAACAGCAATAAATACTTGTCGTATAAAAAAAGAGACAATTCAAACATAACTGTAGAACTAATCTTCTGTAAATTAAAGTTTTCTTAAAGCTTAACACTCCAAAAATTATTTTTAGTAACTTAAATAAATGTTATAGGACAATAATAATTATCAACTTAAAATAATAAAGATGATGGAAGATATTAAAATACTTGAAAACAGTCTTAAAGGAAAAAATGTAGTTATAACTGGAGCAAGCAGTGGTGTTGGCCGGGCTGCAGCAGAAGCATTCGCAAGAGAGGGTTGTAATATTATTGCAGTTGCCAGAGGTCAGAAAGGCATTAATGAAGTTGTGGACTATTGTCGAAATTTAAATGTTTTGTGTGTTGGTGTAAGTGCAGATATGTCAATTGCTGAAGATGTTGAGAAAGTCGTTAAAGAAGCTCTTGCCATAAATGGTAAAATTGATATATGGGTAAATAATGCCGGAGTGATGGCAAGCGGAAAATTTGAAGAAATTCCTTTAGAAATTCATCAGCAGGTCATTAAAACCAATTTGTTCGGATACATGCATGGGGCTTATAATGTCATTAAAATTTTTAAGAATCAAGATGAAGGAATTTTAATTAATAACATATCTATTGGTGGATTTATGCCTGCACCTTATAGCGCTGTGTATTCTGCTTCAAAATTTGGAATAAAAGGTATGATGGAATGTCTCCAAGGTGAAATATCAAACCGTTCAAATATCCACATCTGTAATCTATATCCTCAGTTACAAAATTCAACTGGAAATCTGCATTCAGCAAAATACTCGGGTTTTGATATGAAAATTCCATTTATTGCTTCTGATCCGCGTAATACCGCAGCTAAAATGGTAGAACTAGCAAAACATCCAAAAAAAGATATGTTTCCCGATTTTCCCGCTGCGGCAATAACAAACCTTTATCGAGTTTTTCCAAAAACTGTGATTAATACAGCATCTGCAGCCGTAAGGTTAAAAATGAAGCTTAACGACAATAAGGAAAATAATCCTGGAAATGTTTTGGAAAACTCTAAAGAACCTCTTCGAGTTCATGGAAAACTTCCGTCAAAAACTACTCATAACTTCGGTTTAGGACTGCTTGCAGGATTAGGTATAACTACAGCTTTACTGTTAGTGAGTAAAAAGCTGTAAAAATTGACGAGCTTGTATGTTTTCGGCAAAAAAATATTATTATAAATAACTTTCTATTTTACCAGACGAATTCCTGAAAATTGCCATTGGTGTTTTGGGTGGAAAAAATTACGATAGGACGAACGGCTGTGACCTTGTGGAGTAGCGATTGAAGCTCCTCTTAAAACCATCTGATTGACCATAAATTTACCGTTATACTCACCAATCGCACCTGCTTCTTTCTTATACCTAGGATAAGGAAGATAGGCGCTTCCTGTCCATTCCCATCTTTCACCCCAATTAAAATAACTAGACGCTGCTTCCCATTCTTCTTCTGTAGGCAGTCTCATACCCTTCCATGCTGCAAACGCCGAAGCTTCATAAAAATTCACATGGCAGACTAGATCAAGTGGATCAATATCCTGCAATCCGCTCAAAGTATAGTGCTGCCATTTACCATCAATAGAATGCCAGTAAAGTGGTGCTTTTGCATTTTGCTGCATAACCCAGTCCCAGCCTTCTGAATGCCAGTATTTAAAATTTTCGTAACCACCCTCTTCCATAAACTGGAGATATTCCTCATTCGTTACAAGCGATGACGCAATTTCAAAAGCTCCTAAATATTTTTTATGCCTTCCAGATTCGTTGTCAAAACTAAAACCTGTTCCATTAAATCCTATTTCATAAATATCCTCTGGCATCGCAATAAATCGAGATTCTTCTCTTTTTACAATAACTTCTTCCATTTCTTTATAGACAGGAAAAAGTGGATTGTGCCCTAAAATATATTTAATGTCGGTTAATAGAAGTTCTTGATGCTGCTGTTCGTGGTTCAAACCTAATTCTAAAACAGCGTAAAGCTCGTCTGAAAGATCATTATCGTGATTTAAATAAGCTTCCATCTGTTCATCGACATGAGCTCGGTATGCATATATATCGGCAACCGACGGACGGCTTAGATTACCACGGTCTGTACGCACTACTCTGGCTCCTACAGTTTCATA
>Ga0182006_1002096_pt1 | contig 11141 bp, 11 predicted proteins | sample Sormic07211104_1_FD_123022 | JGI IMG/M metagenome (GOLD analysis project Ga0182006, IMG submission 123022) | Rhizosphere microbial communities from Sorghum bicolor, Mead, Nebraska, USA - 072115-104_1 MetaG | ecosystem: Host-associated > Plants > Roots > Rhizosphere | place: USA: Nebraska...
CGTGGCCGTATTCCTCATAGTGCAGGTTGCAACCTTCGTGTTCGAAATAGGCCATGGGTTCACTCCGTGTCAGGCTTGTTCAGGGGCGGCGAACGGCGCATCCAGCGGCGCGGTATCAAAGGTGCGCAGCAGTTCGATGAGAATCTGCGTGGCCGGGCCCAAAGGTTTTTCCTTGTTCGAATACAAGTAGAAGCTCGGATTGCGGCTGCCACCCTGGTCCAACGGTAGCAGCTTGAGCGTGCCTTCCTTGAGTTCGCGTTCGATCATGTGCCGGGGCAGCCAGGCGAAACCCAGGCCGCTGCTGACAAAGGTCGCCGCGGTGGCCAGGCTGCCGACGGTCCAGCGCTGTTCTGCGCCGAGCCAGCCGACATCCCGTGGTTGCTGGCGACCGGAGTCGCGGATCACCACTTGCAGCTGGCTTTCAAGGTCCTGGAAATTCAATTCGCGGTTGAGGCGATGGAGGGCATGTTCCGGGTGGGCGACTGCGACGAATTCGACGTCGCTCAACTCCGCCCCCAGGTAACCTGGAATGCTGAAACTGCTGATGGCCAGGTCAGCCACGCCTTCGAGCAACACTTCCTCGACGCCCGACAACACTTCCTCACGCAGACGCACCCGGCAACCGCGGCTTTGCGGCATGAACGCCGTAAGGGCTCGTACGAGGCGCGCGCTGGGGTAGGCGGCGTCGACCACCAGCCGTACTTCCGCTTCCCAGCCTTGTTCCATGTGGTGGGCCAGGTCTTCCAGCTGACTGGCCTGTTTCACCAGTTGTCGCGAACGACGCAACAACACGCCGCCGGCTTCGGTCAGCACTGCCTTGCGGCCGTCGATGCGCAGCAGCGGTACGCCAAGCTGGTCCTGCATGCGCGCCACGGTGTAGCTCACCGACGATTGCGAGCGGTGCAGCGCTTCGGCGGCCTGGGCGAAACCGCCGTGGTCGACCACGGCCTGTAACGTTCGCCATTGATCAAGGGTCACGCGGGGCGCTTTCATGAATAGCTCCTCTTGTCCTAAGCTGGCAGTCCTTATTGGAGACTGCTGAATGAAAAAGCTTTGTTGTGTGGTATCGGGTTGCTTGCTTTTGGCGATGCTGCCGCTGACGGCGTTTGCTTATCCGGTCGATGTTCAAAAAAAGCTGAACGGCATGAGCATCGACTACGAGGCGTATGACACGGACAGCGACATCGCCTCCATCAAGGTGAGCAACTACGGCACCACCGATGCGAACTGTACGGCGGTGTTCAACAATGGCCCGGAAGCGCCGCGCACCCGCAAGATCGAAGTGCCCGCCGGCAAACACAAAAACGCCACCGCCAAGTTCACCCGCACCATCATCAAGATGCGCATCGACCTGACGTGCTTGCCTAAATGACACTCAGCGGAGCACACCCACACGGCATGCTCCGCTTATAAACGAAATTATTGATGGGTTATAGCAGTTATTTGCGCTTTTTCATCGATATGACTCTGTTTAACCTTCACTCCATCGCCTTACAGCATTCTCAGATGGAGCCTACATCCCATGTCACGCGTTCTGATCATCGAAAGCAGCGCCCGTCAGCAAGACTCGGTTTCTCGTCAACTGACCCAGACCTTCATCAGCCAATGGCAAGCCGCCCACCCCGCCGACCAGATCACTGTGCGTGACCTTGCGGTAAACCCGGTGCCGCACCTGGACATCAACCTGCTCGGCGGCTGGATGAAACCTGCCGAACAACGCAACGACATCGAACAGGTTGCCCTGGATCGCTCCAATGAGTTGACCGACGAGCTGTTGGCGGCCGACGTGCTGGTCATGGCCGCACCGATGTACAACTTCGCCATCCCAAGCACCTTGAAAGCCTGGCTCGACCATGTGCTGCGTGCCGGTGTGACCTTCAAGTACACCGAGACCGGCCCGCAAGGCCTGCTCAGCGGCAAGCGCGCCTACGTGTTGACCGCTCGCGGCGGGATCTATGCCGGCAGCACCTCTGATCACCAGGAACCGTACCTGCGTCAGGTGATGGCTTTCATCGGGATCCACGACGTGACGTTTATTCACGCCGAAGGCATGAACCTGGGCGGTGACTTCCAGGAGAAAGGCCTGAACCAGGCCAATGCCAAACTTTCCCAAGTGGCTTGAGGCTTTAATCGCCAGATAATCCCTTGATGTTCAAGTGACCTGGCGCAACCCCTTCAAGGCTTTACGCGCATCGAACCTCCCTTTGCACTTGTTGCTCCTGAGTGCTGTAGCCCGATTGAACGCTTTAGCGAGATCGGGCTTTTTTTTACCTGCGATTTGACGGGTACCCCCCTAACCCTGTGGGAGAGGGCTACACCGCGATAGCGGTGTATCAGGCAGTATTGAAGTCGAATGACACACCGCAATCGCGGGCAAGCCCGCTCCCACAGGGATGTGTGTCGGCTGACTGTTCGCGTTAACAAAAAAAAACCGCTATCTTCGCCGCCATTCGAAACGAGGCGAGCATGGGCTATCTACTTTTTGTCACGCTGATCCAGGCGTTTTCCTTCAGTCTGATTGGCGAATACCTGGCTGGTCACGTCGACAGTTACTTCGCGGTCCTGGTGCGGGTGTTGCTGGCGGGGTTGGTGTTCATTCCGCTGACGCGCTGGCGTTCGGTAGAACCGGCGTTCATGCGCGGCATGCTGTTGATCGGCGCGTTGCAGTTCGGCGTGACGTACGTTTGCCTGTACCTGAGCTTCCGGGTGCTGACCGTGCCGGAAGTGTTGCTGTTCACCATCCTCACGCCGCTGCACGTGACCCTCATCGAAGACGCGCTTAACCGGAGCTTCAATCCGTGGGCTCTGGTCGCGGCACTGATAGCAGTGATGGGTGCGGCAGTGATTCGCTACGACCGGATCAACCCGGACTTCTTCATAGGCTTCCTGTTGCTGCAACTGGCCAACTTCACCTACGCCGCCGGGCAGGTGCTTTACAAGCATCTGGTGGCGCGACATCCGAGCGATCTGCCGCATTATCGGCGTTTCGGCTACTTCTATCTGGGTGCCTTGGCGGTGGCATTGCCGGCGTTCCTGCTGTTCGGCAAACAGAACTTCCTGCCTGAAGCACCGCTGCAATGGGGCGTGCTGGTGTTCCTCGGCCTGGTCTCGACTGCGTTGGGGTTGTACTGGTGGAACAAGGGGGCGTGCCTGGTGAACGGCGGGACCTTGGCGGTGATGAATAACCTGCATGTCCCGGTGGGATTATTGATCAATCTGCTGATCTGGAATCAGCATGAGGAGCTGGGGCGGTTGCTGCTGGGGGCTTTGGTGATCCTGGTTGCAGTGTGGGTCAGTCGTCGTGGAGGGCGATTTGCTACTGTGCTCCCCCGGAATGATGGCGTGCGTTGACCATTTTTCCGAGAACGATTTACTGCGGTTTTTGACGTTTAAATCATTGAATTTTCCGTAATCTGATTTTTCCAGATTGTTTGAATAGAAGTTATACCCAGTAAGCTTGGTTGGTGTGAGCGATGAGAAATTGCTCTGAAGCAAGGCTTGATGGATTATCTGCAGGCTAAAGGTTGGGGTAGAAATAGCATGACTGAATTGGTTCCTTTGTTTTCGGCATCCATCGCCAATGCTGGCATAGACTTCACTACTCCAGTTATGAAGGTGATTGACAGCCACTGGTACATTCTCGGCGAAGAAGTGAAGAGTTTTGAGTCGGAATTTGCGAAGTATGTTGGCGTTGATCACTGTATCAGTGTGGCAAATGGTTCTGATGCGCTGGAGCTTGCTCTGCGAGGACTGGAAGTAAAGCCTGGAGACAGGGTCGTGGCGGTGGCAAACGCCGGATTTTACGGTAGCACTGCCATCCATGCAGTCGGGGCTGTCCCCGTCTACCTGGACGTCGATCCAGCCACATTGACGCTTTGCCCAAAAGCACTGACTGCGATGATCGACAGCAAACCTGCAGTGGTAATTGTTACTCACCTATATGGACAATTGGCCGACATCGAAGAACTGGTAAAGATTGCGTCCGCTGCTGGTGTCCCGGTACTTGAGGATTGTGCGCAGTCCCACGGAGCGCAGCGTCAAGGCCGACGAGCCGGTAGTTTCGCCACGCTCGGATGTTTCAGTTTTTATCCGACCAAGAACCTCGGTGCACTCGGGGATGGTGGTGCCATAGTGACCCAGGATACCGGACTCGCCGAGCGAATCCGGCAACTGCGGCAGTACGGCTGGTCACGTAAATACGAAGTTTCATTGGCAGGTGGACGCAATAGCCGATTGGATGAAATACAGGCGGCCATCCTTCGAATCAAGTTGCCCCATCTGGACTCCTGGAACGCGCAACGACGCGAAGTTGCCAAGCGTTACAACACGGCCTTCGCCGGGCTGGAGGCAAAGTTACCGTCATCTACAGGAGAGGATTACGTCGCGCATTTGTATATATTGCGAGTTGCAAACAGGGAGCGCTTCGCTGTGGCTTTAAAAGAAAAATCAATTGCCACAGATATTCACTACCCTATTCCAGATCATCGTCAACCTGCCTACGCATATAGGGATGTGTCTCTGCCTGTTACTGAGTCTGCGTGTGAAACAGTCATATCGCTGCCTTGTTTTCCGGGAATGACAGATAAACAAGTCCAGCAGGTTATTGACGCAGTTTCTGACTATTTTCTCAAAGGAGCATGAGTTTGCTGAGTTTAGTCATCCCGGTCTATCGCAATGAAGGCTCTATCCCCGACCTGCTGAAGGCCGTTACCCGGTTGAACGAGAAACTGAATAATGACCTGGAAGTTGTGTTTGTTGTCGATGGCAGCCCGGACCGATGCTATGAACTGTTGCGTGACGCGTTACCCGATCAGCCGGTGCGATCTCAACTGATCTTGTTGTCCAGGAACTTTGGTTCCTTCATGGCGATTCGCACGGGACTTCAATTCGGCAAAGGCAGTCGATTTGCCGTCATGGCCGCGGACCTGCAGGAGCCTCCGGAACTGGTTCTGGAAATGGACCGTATACTGCGCAAATCCGAAGTGGATGTGGTCGTGGGTGTTCGTGAAGGGCGTAACGATCCGCTCCTCTCTCGACTCGCGTCCAAGGTGTTCTGGGGCTTGTATCGTCGTTATGTGATTCCGGAAATCCCGCCAGGTGGTGTTGATATGTTCGCCTGCAATAAAGTTTTCCGTGACACGTTGTTAACGCTCGACGAGCGCCACAGCTCCTTGATTGCGCAAATATTCTGGTTGGGCTTTCGCCGCGAGACGGTGGTGTACACACGGCAAGAGCGCCAGCATGGCAAGTCGGCCTGGACACTGGGTAAAAAGGTCAACTACCTGATGGACAGCGTTTTTTCTTTTACCGATCTGCCTATTCGGATGCTGATTCGTTTTGGTGCCGTCGGGTCCGCTATCGCGGCGACGCTGGGGGTGATGGTGTTGATTGCAAAACTCAATGACATGATTGCCGTTCCCGGTTACGCCATGACGATGCTGGCCATCAGCTTTCTTGGATGTCTCAATTTGCTGGGGCTCGGTATTGTGGGTTCTTATGCATGGAGAACATACGAAAATACCAAGAATCGTCCATTGGCGATCCCAATGCGGGTAGATGGTTTTGGAGAATCAAATGAGTGAAGACAAAGACCATTTCGTACATGAGAGGGCACTGTGCGAGTCATCTCACATAGGCAGTGGCACCCGTGTATGGGCATTCGCTCACATTCTTGCGCAGGCTCGGGTCGGCAAGGACTGCAATGTTTGCGATCACGTGTTCATTGAGAACGATGTTGTCATCGGTGATCGAGTAACACTTAAATGCGGTGTACAGGTTTGGGACGGGATTACGCTGGAGGATGATGTTTTTGTTGGCCCGAACGTAACGTTCACCAATGACCGTTTTCCACGCAGCAAAGTGTATCCCGAGAGTTTTTCACGAACCATTATCTGTAAGGGGGCATCGCTGGGGGCGAACGCGACAATTTTACCCGGCATCACCATTGGAATGAACGCGATGATTGGTGCCGGCTCGGTCGTTACGCGTTCGGTGCCACCCAACGCAATCGTGGTGGGCAATCCGGCAAAAATCATTGGCTATGTCGATGCCAAAGGCGTTGGAGACAATCGGGAGTCTACCTCCAGCCTGTCCACCCCGGGTGTCGTGAAGACCTCTGTTAAAAATGTAACGTTGCATCACCTGAATGAAGTGGCTGATATCCGTGGTCAGCTTTCCGTCGGTGAGTTCGAGCGCACAGTCCCTTTCAATGTATTGCGTTTTTTCCTTGTCTACGACGTCCCGACAGCCGAAACCCGAGGTGAACACGCGCATTTCAGTTGTGCGCAGTTTCTTATAGCGGCCCATGGTTCAGTACATGTAGTTGCTGATGATGGCGTGACACGTGAAGAGTTTGTGCTTGATAAACCCAATGTAGGCATCTACTTGCCTCCCATGACCTGGGGCATCCAGTATCGGTATTCCAGCGATGCAGTGCTTCTGGTATTTGCATCGGAATACTACGACTCGCAGGACTATATACGCGATTACAACGAGTTCCTGCGACTGTCCAAAAATGCTGAAGGTGTGGACTGAGTTGCGTGCATTTCTGTTGGGTGCCATGAAATACCGATTTTCCAGATTCTTGATTTCTGGAGGGTTTAATACGGTAGTTACTTATATTATCTATTTGCTTTTACTGATGGTGGCTTCATACAAGGTCAGTTATACCGCTGCCTATTTGTTCGGGATTTTTCTCGCTTTTTTCATGAACAGGTATTTCGTGTTCAAAAGCCATAAAGGGCTCCGCTCAATAGCTTTTTTTCCCTTTGTATACCTCGTTCAGTACATTGTCAGTATGTTGTGTCTTTGGTTGTGGATTGAGCAGTTGGGATGGAATGAGCAAGTTGCTCCCCTCGTGGCGATTGCCATTACAGTACCGCTTACTTATGTGTTGTCGCGTTTTGTTTTTGTGAAGTGATGGCTTGATTGTTGCTGGGTGCAGAGTTGGTTTAATATTGAGGTTCATGTGAAGGCAGAGCAAGTAGCAGTCGGTTTGGTGGTGGCGTTGGTGCTATTGGCGGTTTATAGCCTGGTAGGACATATTCCCGTCGGTCACGGCGAAGGCTGGGACGGAAGTATCTATCTTGATTATATTGAGAAGATTGGGCGAGGGGAGGCCGTCACGGGTGATCCGTATCGGCTTATACGTTTGTCCGGTTTTCTGCCGCTGATTCTTGCTTCTGCATCCGGAATATCACGAGATGCACTGATTTCAATACAGTGCTTCTTGAACATAGGGATGCTTTCGCTGGCTGCGGTCTTGTTTTTTGACGCCTTGCGCTTGCTGGGTGTCGCACGCAATGTTGCATTGCTTTCGGTTGTCGCGCTTGTCTCCAGTTGGTCGTTTTCCACCTTGCCGGTTTTTTATCCCGTATTGAGCGATGGCGTAGTGTTGGCCACAAGCTGTTTTTGTCTGTGGAGTTGGGCACGGTCTTATCGTTGGGTTATCTACAGTGTTCTGTTGTTTTCCCTATGGTTGATTCCTGGTTTCTTTCTCATTCCTCTCGTGCTGGCAATCTGGCCTCGGGAAAAACGATGCAGTTCACTTGAGGATCTAAAATATAAGTGGGCATTTGCCGGTTTGGTATTTGCGGCGATGGCAATTGGATTTCTCTATTTTATTGTGCCGGTAGCCCGGGCACTATCGCCTGAAGAAATTGCGACACACTCCGCCAGCCCTGATGGTCAGACGGCAATCATCGGCTTGTACGGCTTTTCCATGGCGTGCTTCATCGTCTCTGGTTTGGTGGTATGTGGCGTGTTCAGCCAATTGGCAGCCAATATCAACATGTGGAAGTCAATAAGCGCTTCAGGGGGTGTGTTGGCGACGGCGAGTCTGTGCATCAGCGGAGGGTTGATGTATGGGATGGTTGATTGGAACAACGGATTTACAGGCCCCCCATTATGGAAGTACATGTTGCTGCAAACACTCGCAGCACCCATCAAACCTCTGGTTGCCCACTTTCTGACCTTTGGGCCCGTGGTGCTATTGGCGATGCTCAGCAGCGTATCCCTGGCCTTCAATAGCAAGAGCTCCATGCCCAAAGCGTTGTTGGTGTTGATGGTGGGCTTTATGCCGTTATTGGTGTTTGGATCAGAAAGCCGCCAGTGGACTGGCATACTCCCGATTGCAGTCGCAGTATTCTCCGTCGCAGGTTATTCAATGGCTGTGCGGATCTGGAGTGCGGTTTTCTCAATCTTGCTTATGCTGCCTGTTTTTTGGCTGAAATCTGCAACGCTTTCGGCAGTGACCTTGGGGTTGGGCTTCCAAAGCTTACAGTGGCAGCTGTATTTCGGTCGGTTCGGCCCTTGGATGTCAGCGGACACTTACCGTTTGGGCGTGTGCTTGATGGTGGCGTTTTTCGTCGTTACCCTGGCTTTAAGCTGGCGAGAGTCAGTATCGACAAAACTCGGACTGTTGTTGAAAAAAGCCCCATAGACAATTCACGATATTGTTCAGGACTCCGTCATAGACGAGAGTCCTGGCGAAGTGCTTGGAATCAGAGAGTAGTTGCGACTGTTTTTCTTTCGTTTCTTTTGAGCCGTTTGGATATTGGCTTTTCAATCAAGTGAAAGCTCAAACCAGATACTGCGATAACCAGTCCGATAATCAATATGAATGTGGTGATGTGGTCAAGATTTAGTGATTGCTGGATTTTTACCATGCCGGAAATAATCAGTACATGGCATAGATAGGTGGAGTATGACCAGTCTCCGAGTTTGTTAATAAAGTCTATTCGGGTGAAAAAGCGCTCTTGGGAAATAGCCGCTAGCAAAATGATTGCGCAGGGCAAACCTGATTTTAGTGGCGAGTGAGTCGTCTGTCCTAGGTAAATGATAACCGCGACAGACACCGCTGTCATCAAAAGCGCAGGAAGCAAGTGAATGCGCTGAACAAGTTTTTTCTGATGCGCGTAAGCAATCAGGATGCCGAATATGAACTCAAATACGATTGGATTGCCGTAGAAAGCAAAACTGCCACCGAGTTTTGGGATCGCCTTGTAGAGAAGATATACTCCCAGAATGATCAACGGAATTCTGAATTTTTGAGGGAAAAACAGGCTGCCCAGAAAAACGATGTAGAATGCCATCTCATAATTAAGAGTCCATCCTACGGTCATCAACGGATACAAACCAATTTCGGACGGGTTCTGGGCAGGAATAAACATCAGACTCTTGAGCATGAATAGAGGCTCATAGAGTGTCAGGGGTACAGTTCCTGGTAAAAGTATCAGTATGGCTGCAGTGATAAGTGTGAATACCCAGTAGGCGGGCGCTACTCTTGCCAGGCGGTGGCGAATAAATGTCGATGGTGAAATATCTTTGCCGGTGGCAGACAAGTAAATCACAAAGCCGCTAATAACAAAAAACAGATCGACTCCCATAGCTCCGTACCTTTGCATTGAAACGGATATGGGGTCGGAGAGTTGAAAGTTATGCACCAATTGCATGTAATGGTGGAAGACCACCATCCATGCGGCGAGTGCGCGTAACGACTGTATTGAGTTAAGCATCGTCTGGGTTTCTGTCAAAAGCGGTGAGTATACCGATACCGACTCGTCGTCGCTAAATTTGCCGGTGACACTGGAATCGAGGATGCCCGGCTGCGTAGCCTCAGAGGGATCTTTCCTGACCTGGAATTTTGCTCGCGCCCAACACCATTGGCAGCAGTCCGGCCCGCAAATCCCCACCACTCGGCTGCTGATAGAGACTCAAGCCAAACTCCGGCAACACCGCCAGCAAGTAATCGAAAATATCCCCCTGAATCCGCTCGTAATCGGCCCACGCCGTGGTGCGGGTGAAGCAGTAGATTTCCAGCGGGATGCCTTGGGCGGTGGTCTGCATCTGGCGGACCATGCACGTCATGTTCGGCTGGACCTCCGGGTGACTCTTCAAATAGGCCAGCGCATAGGCGCGGAAGGTGCCGATGTTGGTCATCCGCCGACGGTTGGCGGACATCGCCGCCACATTGCCCTGAGCCTCGTTCCAGGCCTTGAGTTCGGCCTGTTTTCGGCTGATGTAGTCGGTCAGCAGGTGAACCTGCGAGAGCTTCAATTCTTCGTCATCGCGGATGAAGCGCACGCCACTGGCGTCGATGAACAGGCTGCGCTTGATCCGTCGACCGCCGGACTGTTGCATGCCGCGCCAGTTCTTGAACGACTCGGACATCAGGCGCCAGGTCGGAATGGAGACGATGGTCTTGTCAAAGTTTTGCACTTTCACCGTGTGCAGCGTGATGTCCACCACGTCACCGTCGGCACCGACTTGCGGCATCTCGATCCAGTCGCCGACCCGCAGCATGTCGTTGCTGGTCAGTTGCACGCTGGCAACGAACGACAGCAGGGTGTCCTTGTAGACCAACAGAATCACCGCCGACATGGCGCCCAGGCCAGACAGCAGCAACAGCGGCGAGCGGTCGATCAACGTGGCGACGATGATGATCGCGCCAAACACATACAGCACCATTTTCGTCAGTTGCACGTAGCCTTTGATCGAGCGGGTGCGGGCATGCTCGGTACGCGCGTAGATGTCCAGAAGGGCGCTGAGCAGGGCACTGACCGCCAGCAACAGGAACAGAATGGTGAACGACAGCGCGACATTGCCGAGGAAAATCAGGCTGGTCTTGCTCAATTCCGGCACCAGATGCAGGCCGAACTGGATCACCAGCGAGGGCGTCATCTGCGCCAGCCGATGAAACACTTTGTTGTGACGAAAGTCGTTGATCCAGTGCAGCGCTGGCTGGCGACCGAGGATTTTGGTCGCATGCAGAATGAGGTAGCGCGCCACTCGTCCGAGGACCAGCGCAATCATCAGCAGCAGGATCAGCGCCAGGCTGGAATGCAGGAGCGGGTGCTGATCGAGGGCACCCCAAAGGTCTTGGGCGTTGAGCCAGAGCTGTTTGATATCCATGGGCGAAAACGGTTCTTCTATAGGATGCGACGGGGCGATTAGAGCATTTAAGACGCAATGCATGATGTTTGGAGACAAATCAGGCAACAAAAAAGCCACTGTTTGCTGTCGTTTGTATAAAGACACTCGGCCTTAGCGCTCGAAACCGTTACCCTATGCAGCTGTTTTTTTGTATTTCTTCGAGGTAGCACCCGTGTTTTCCCAATTCGCCCTGCACGAACGCCTGCTCA
>Ga0182006_1002097_pt1 | contig 11141 bp, 9 predicted proteins | sample Sormic07211104_1_FD_123022 | JGI IMG/M metagenome (GOLD analysis project Ga0182006, IMG submission 123022) | Rhizosphere microbial communities from Sorghum bicolor, Mead, Nebraska, USA - 072115-104_1 MetaG | ecosystem: Host-associated > Plants > Roots > Rhizosphere | place: USA: Nebraska...
ATCTTTTTAGGGAGTGTTCGTTGTGCTCATTTGCTTCAACGAGAATTTGATCTATGGATTTCTTCAGCATAAAGAATATGAAAATAGTCGACAAAAGTAGTCGATGATCACTTATTAACAATGTAAAGATTCTGTATTAATTTTATTAGGCTGACTATCAAGTAATTATAGTTAAATACGCGATTAATACAGTACTATGTATTGCATATTACTATACTAAACATATATCTTTGTTATATGATAGCAGAAAATACGCAAACACAAATGCGCAAGGGCATACTCGAATATTGTGTGCTTCTCATAATATCGAAAGGAGAGATCTATGCCTCTGATATTATTGCGGAACTTAAAAAGGCCAAATTGCTGGTGGTAGAGGGTACACTTTATCCCTTATTAACCCGCTTAAAGAACAACGGACTGTTGAGTTATAACTGGGTAGAGTCCACCTCTGGACCACCGAGAAAATATTACCTGCTCACTGCAGAAGGAAAAGAAATTTTAAATAAACTGGACATCACCTGGATGGAGTTGTCTTATGCCATTGAAACCTCAAAACAAACGAAATCATGAAAAAGACGCTCAACATAAATATTGGAAATTCAATCATTCTGATTGAAGAGGATGCATATGAAATGTTAACGGCCTATTTAAATGAGATCAAACATCATTTCTCTAGCAATGCCGACCATTTTGAAATTGTAACGGATATTGAAAACCGGATTGCAGAGATGTTTCGCGAAATGCTAACACAGCAGCAAAAGCAGGTGATCAATATTGAGGATGTTAGCTCCGTAATTGCACAGATGGGTTCTGTTAAAGACTTTGAAAGCGCAGATGAAGCGGAAGGCGAGCTTTATGAAGAAACGATAAGTGGCGTGAAAAAGCTTTACCGGGACACCGATGAGGCCTATATCGCAGGTGTTTGTTCAGGCTTGGGCCATTATGCAAACATAGATGCAAAGTGGTTCAGACTGATGTTCCTGATCTCTTTGTTATTTGCGGGTTCCGGAATTGTTGTTTACCTGATCATGTGGATCCTGATTCCTCGTGCAGTAACACGCTCACAACGCATGTACATGAAAGGACAAGCGGTAAACCTGCAAGGCTTTATTCGTAACTTTGAAGAAGAGCTTGCCGGAAATCAATTGATCAGTCGCTCACGTGGATTTTTTGTAGAACTTGCTGAAGCCGCTGGTCGCATTATGCGCACACTCGGTAAAACATTCTTCAAGGTCATTGCCGGCATCATCATCGTCTTTGGAAGCTGTTTCTTTCTGGGTTTACTGGTCGCCATGGCCGTGTTCTTTGGCTTTTGGGATGCAAACCCGTCCGACTATTTCCCATTGAACATTGTCAATGACAATTACTTATCTTCAATGGTCATCGCTTTCTTTGTTGCTATTGCGATACCAATAATTGCCCTTGTTCTTTTTGCGATCCGTGTAGCGTTCAATAGTAGAGCCATCAATCGTACAGTATCCTTTGCATTGCTGGTGGTATGGCTTGGCGGTATTATGGTCAGCATTTTTTACATAACTAAAGTAGCATCGGAGTTTAAGGAAGAAGCCGAATTTTCCCAAGTTCGGGAACTGAAGAAGTATGATGCTTATACCTTAACAATCGACCGCTCACGCTTCTTTTCAAAAGAGGACAGCATTAAATACCAGATCAGTTCTGATAAATACCGTGGCAAGGTCATCCTGAATGATATGGATGATCCATTTAACCTGCCACGAAATGTACGTTTGAACATCGAGAAGAGTGAAAACGGGCTTGTTACCCTTACGCAGAACAACAGTTCGCATGGGAAGACCTTTGAAACTGCATTGAACCACGCGCAAAACATACATTACGATTTCAGCCAGCAGGACTCTCTGTTGAACTTCAGCCCTTTCCTGCAGTTGAACCGCAATACCAACTGGAGGGATCAGGAAGTGGAGTTAACCCTCAAAGTTCCGGTAGGTGTTAAACTCTATTTAGATGAGCGAATGGACTTCTTCAACTATAGCATCGATTATTGGTCATGCGAACCGGCAGATGGACGTAAAGCATGGGTAATGACAGAAGAAGGCCTGAAGTGCAGCATGCCTTAATACATCCCGGAATAGATACCAATAAAAAAGGAAGGCCAAACAGCCTTCCTTTTTTATTGGTAATATTTAACTAAGATTATTTCACCGTGTAGCGGTAAATAAAGCGTCCGGGATTTCCGTTTACATCCAGTCCTTCCACAATGGCTTTATAGGTACCTTTACCGTCTGCATTGTAGAACTCAAAAGAACTTACACCAGTGGTTGCATCGGTAACTACTTTAGGATTCCAGAATATGGTGCTTCGCAGATCGAGTGCATTGTAAGTTTTCCCAGGCAAATACTTTGGTGCATAGAACGTGCGCTCCTTGCTGAAGCCTTTGGGATTAAACTTAAGCATATTGCTTTCAGGAAGCATCTTCTTTAAATCCGCAATGCTCATCTTCGTTTTCTCCACTTTTTTCATGTTGATGGAGATTACACCATTGGTGCCGTACGTTCTGCTAACCGTACCAATTTCATCCCTCAGGAAAATCTCGATGGATTCAATCTCAGATACGTTTGCACCATTAATGGAAAACAGGTCTACTGGCGTTCCTGCCATAAAAATCCCCACCGGCACACGCTTTCCAGCGTTGTAGTCACGGGTAATGTAGAAGTTGTTTTCGTAGAAAGTAAGTCCGGTTGCCATCGTTTTAAGGCAATTGATCAGATCCCGGCAATTACCAAGGCGTTCACCATCAATTTGATGATCAGCCACCATGCTCAGGGTTGATAAGGCCGAATAGTCATTATGGGTTACCTTTTTCACGGCGGCACCTTTAATTACCACCTCTTTCAGGTTGTTTAAGAAACGATATTGTCTCTTGCTGTTTGCCAGGTAGTTGTTTAGTATGCTGTCGATATTCTGCACCTCATCCGGACGCTTCATGTTCCTCACAATTGCAGCCCCTGGCGACTGGTCAAGCATGATCATCATGTTGCTGGAATTCGTATTGTACTTTGCGCTGATCACCACCTCAGACGAATCCGGAATGTTCAGGTTTTTAAACGCAAACAGTCCTGAAGGGCTGGTGAGGATTTCCTGTGATATCGGCTTGTTCGTCACCGTTAACCGGAGTGCACCCTTTTTCACTGGCATACCTGTACGATCGCGTAGGGTACCGGTAATGTCCATTCCTTGCTCCGGATAAAATGAAATCGGGTTGTATTTGTTTGCCAGGATATCCTTGTACACAAATCTGCGGTAACCTTGCGTAAGCAGCAGGATATCCAGATCCGCCAATTTCTTATCATTCGGCTTGTTGAAGTAGTAGTTCGGCTTTTCTATATAGCCCTGCAGGTCTGAAGTTAAAAGCAGGGAGCTTAAGATGGTCGTTTCCGAATCATCGTTGAAAGGTACTTTCTGCTCATCGATGACAGTAACAGAGAAATCACCAGCTATTTTCTTAGTTGAATCTTGCGCCGTAACGGTCATCTTCACTTTCTGCCGTGGCTTATAGCTCGCCAGGTCTGTACTGATCTTTAGGTTCAGTGCATCTTTGTGCAGGATAAAAGCGAGGCGTTCTGATACAGGCTCACCAGCGGAAGAGAACAGCGTAAGCTGCACGATGCCTGAAGGGAACTTATCCTTCGGGATCTTAGCGGAAGTAACCTGATTCTGCAACATCGTTTGTGCGGCGTAATACACTACATTGTTATGCTGTGCAACCAAAAACAGGGGTTTACCCTTGTTCGCTTGAAAGTAGGACTCATTGGCTACAATTTTCACGTTAATTACGTCGGCAAGAGTGTTGGTCACCTGCAGGTTTAACCCTGAAGCTTTTGCTGCCGGAATCGGAAACACTTGCTTGCTGCCATCTTTAAAAGTAATGTTGGCCTTGTATGTTTTTGATGGCTCCGGATTAAGGTAAAAGGAACCCATACCGAGGTGGCTGGAGCTTACGGCGGTAACCTGATTACCATCGTTATCTGTCACATTTCCTGTATAATCAATGCCCAGTCCATTTGGCTGTACGGCTTTTATTGCAACCTGACTTGGTAGGCCCACATACAGTTCACCACCTTCAGGGAAGAACTGCAGGTCGTTATTTCCAACCTGTGGCTTGATGTTGAAGCTTGAACTTAGGATTTCTTTGTCTGCGAGCACCAGGTCCGTTAGCAGCTCTCCATTTTTGATGAAGTTGTCTTTTTTACTGCTGACTTCAACAGTCAGAAATCCATTCTGGTCCGTCGTCCCGCGACCTTTAGCCACAATGTCGTACGAAGAAACCATCCGCCAGTTGACCACCTTGTCGCTCAATGGTACTTTTTCTGCATTCCTGAACTGCACGCGTGCAGTAATCGTCTGTGCCTTGTCGTTCTGCGAAGTATTGTATTTAATGTTCGTATAAAGCTTTTTATCAATGGCATCACCAATCGGAATCGTTTTGGTAAAGTAGTATTCCTGCGGAAAGTTTAACATCCATACGGTATAAGCCTTCACGTAATAGTTGCCTTGTTTAAAAAGATCCATGTCCAATGGGATGTGCCCGGTAGCCACGCTGTTTGTAACCGGGAGCTTCAATGCCGTAACCAGGGAGTCGCGGTCATTGATAATGTCGACGTAAACAATCCTACTCAGCTGTGAAGCCAGGTTTTGTTCGGAGGTCAGGTAAGCCTTAAACCAAATGGTATCTGCAACGCTATAATAGGGTTTATCAAAGTGCAGGTAAACCTTCTCTATGGGTTGAGTTTGGGAAAGTCTTTTTGTTTTCTCAAGGATGTTTTGCAGTACAGCAGTGTCTTGTTGTGCCGTAGCGGAAAAATGTAAGCCCAGGGATAGCACAATAAGGGCCAATACAATTTTAATATACTTCATGGATTCGTTTTAACCTTTTAATCTGGCTAATATATTGATTTATAAAAGGTGTAGCCTTATTCGTTGGGTTAGTTTAACATAATTTGACATTTCTGAATATAAGGCTGGATTTGCGAACACCAACATCTGGTATAGACAAGAGCTAATTGGATCAGGACAAGGAAGAGGGTGTTAAAACTATACCTGTGCCGCAGATATTCTCAGTTCCATTCCCGAAAATTTTGCTAAAACTACACGGATATACCCAATTTTGAAATTTAATAAGATGCTCTATTTCAATATTTTAACTTAGGTGTTCATCTAATCGTAATTAAAAATGAAAGCGCTTCACCTCAAAACCTTAGTAGCGGTTGCCTTGGCAGTAACGCTCTCCTCCTGCGAAAAGAAAGCAGAAGAAATTTACACGATGTCTGATATGGCACCTGCAAAAACAGCGGCCGCGGTGTATCCGCTTATTGGTGCGGATCTGTCGAACAATATCCTTCCAAAAAGAGAACTTCCCCGCGCAGTGCTATCTAGAGACAGCTGGCAGCCCAAATTCAAGGTGAAGTTAATTGATACCGTTTGTGCGGAATACCTCGACATCACAAAGAACCTGGATTTTTCAGGGCTGAAGGAAGGTAAGTATGTTACCCGGTTCGGAAATAGTGACTTAACGATTGACACAGAGCCAGATTTTACCAGAACAGGCCTTATAAGACTGAGCAGTGGTGCAAAAGGGTGGTGGACACACTGGAACTATAGTCCATACACACAGTCTGAATATCCAGAGGTCTTATTAGCGCAAGATCGTAGCGGTAGAACGATAAATGCCATAAATCTCGCCTTTACCCGTAGTATTAAAGTTTTTGGTTTTGAGATCGCACCAAATATGTTAGGGAAAGACGTCAAGATTATAGTTGAATATAAAGATTTTACCTCCTATCGTTCGCCAACATTGTTTAAGGTAGAACAAACAATCAGCTCCCCATCTGGTGCAAGACTAATCGCGGTGAAATCGGACGTACCATTTGCAATGGTGATGATTACTGTAGCTCCTGGACAAGGTATAACGGATAGCGGGCTCGCAATTACAAACATCAGATATGGCGGTTTAAATTAAAAGGTACAGCTTTGACTATAATCACACAGTGATCAGATGCAGATCAAACAAACATTAAACACACCTAATTTGTGCCTTTAAAGTGGGTGTCAAGTGCGTTTGATGTGGGTCTCATGTGCGTTTGAACCGAAGCTGTTCCCTTCAGAATTTGTCGCTGTCCCGGCTATCCCACAAAAAAGCCTGTCTTCTAAAAAGGAGACAGGCTTTTTTGAAAATATATAATACCGGACTTAGTTCTCTGGGGTGATCACAAAGTTCTCCATTGGTTTACGTACCTTTTTAAGGTTAAACAACCAATCGCCAGCAGCATCACGGTAGCCTAATGGCAAAATGGTGGTGCTTTTCAGGTTGTACTTTTCAAGTCCAAGTAAAACATCCAGCTTTTCATTATCAAAGCCTTCCATTGGTGTTGCATCTACTTCCAGTTCCGCTGCTTGTGCTATAGCCATAGCAAACGCAATGTATGCTTGTTTTGCCGCGTGGTGGTGGTTTTCCGTTGCGGTTTTGTTCAGGTACACTCCCAATAAAGATTGTACATAGTTTTCCGTTGCCGAATCTGGTACGCCGCGCTCTGCATTCGTTCTGGAGAATACCGTTCTGATGCGTTCTTCGGTGTAGTTATCCCATGCTGCAAATACGAGTAAATGTGAGCAATCGTTGATTTGTGGCTGGTTGTTGGCGATGGTTGCGATTTCTGCTCTTAAAGCCGGATCTGTAATCACGATTACATTAAAAGGCTGCAAGCCGGAGGAAGTAGGGGCAAGGCGCGCGGCCTCTATAATCTTGTCTACTTTATCCTGTGATACGGCTTCTCCGTTCATCTTTTTGGTGGCATACCGCCAGTTTAACGATTCTATTAAGTTCATATGTTCAATTTGTCGATACTAATAATGGGCGGCAAAATTAGAAAGTAATGCGGAGTAAGTGCTGGGCTTTGTGAAGGTTGACTTTCAAATGATATGTAAAATATTGTTAACAATGTGAAAGGAAAATTGTTACTTTGCTATGCATGCATATATAATTACTTGCATGCGAAAACTTAACGTACCTTAATTATGAAAAAAATTCTACTAGGTTTATTGACCGTATTACCCTTGTGGGGATTCTCTCAATCCTTTCAGGTAAATCTTCAGGGGCAAAAACAAATTGCGATGGCGGGTGCTGGAACGGGCCTGGCTATAGATGAAGCAGCTGTATTTTTTAACCCGGGTGCTGTTTCTTTTCTGGAGCAAAATGGGGTTCAGGGCGGTGTAAGTGCACTGTATCTGAAGACCGCTTTCCGTGAAACCGGATCAAACATCACAGAGTACAATCAGGACAGAATTGCGCCGCCTTTCCAGGCTTACGCCGTTTGGGGTGCGCCACAAAGTAACCTTAAATTTGGATTGGGTGTGTACACGCCATTTGGTGGTGCCATGCACTGGGATGAGAACTGGTCCGGTAAATATGCAGTGACCTCTCTGGATCTTCAGGCGATTTACATCCAGCCTACAGCGAGTTATAAAATTACAGACAACATCGGTATTGGTGCCGGCTTGGTATATGCACTTGGAAAAGTAGATTTAAGACGTGCAGTTCCGATTACCTTAAATAATGGTCAGTCAAGCACAGCACAGCTGAAAGGCAGCAGTGCCGACCTGGGTTGGAATGCTGGTATATACATTAAAGATCTTTTCGGCGGCTTGTCGGTAGGTATTACCCACCGCTCACAAGTAACCGCAAAAGTTACTGATGGTGATGCGATCTTCGTTGTGCCAGAGGTATTGGCATCAGGTTTCCCGACAAAATTTAACGCTGAACTTCCATTGCCAGCAACAACCAGCATTGGTTTTGGTTACAGCGTTTCACCAAGCACGACTTTAGCATTGGATGTAAACTGGGTAGCATGGAACAAATACAAGGCGCTAGCTTTCCAATACAATAACAACGACCGTATAGAGAAAACCAACTCACCACGTAATTACAAAGATGCAGGTGCGATCCGTTTGGGAGTGCAACACCAGTATAACGAACAATTTACGGTAAGAGCTGGTGCTGGATATGCGATTACACCAGTTAAAGATGGTTATGTAACACCAGAGGTGCCAGATGCAAATCGTGTAATTCTGAGTGCAGGTTTCGGATACCAACCGACTGAAAAGTTCGCTATAGATTTTTCTTTCTTATATGAAAATGTAAAATCAAGAACCCAAACCAACATAGAAACCGGACTTGCAGGTGATTTCAAAACTGCAGTTTATATTCCTGGTCTTTCTGTTTCTTACAAATTCTAATCGTTCTCATACAATGAAAAACATGATGAAAAAAAATTATGTAACCAAAAGCCTTTTGGCGCTGGTTGCTGCCGGAGCAATTGCTTCCTGCAAGCCTAGCTTACAAGAAAATACACCAAGTAACGGTCAGGCTGATTTTAGCCGCTACATTGCTGTCGGAAACTCATTGACTGCAGGTTACGCTGATGGTGGTTTATATCTGGAGGGACAGCAGAATTCCTTTCCGGAAATTTTAGCCAGGCAGTTTAAAGCTGTAGGTGGGGGTGAATTCACTTCGCCTTTCTTCAGCGAAGCACAGGCTAATGGTTCCGGATACCTTCAATTAAGTGGTTTTACTGCAACGGGTACGCCAGTGACAACTCCTGTGACGACAAACCTTGCTTACGTTGCTCCCGGAAAATTTGCGAAATACGATGGAACGTTTAACAACTATGGTGTGCCTGATATGAAGGTCGGCCTTATGGAGTCTAATGGCTATGCCTCGAACAATCCATATTTTGCACGTATGCTCGGCGCATCAAGTGAGAATAGTCGTTATATAGACGTTGTTGAAGCCGCAATGAATGCGCAGAAAGCAACCTTCTTTACTTTATGGGATGGCCAGAACGATATTTTAGCTTTTGCTTACACTGGCGGTTCACAATCCCTAACACCAGTTGCTCAGTTCGAAGCGATATATAACCGAAGTGTAAATACGCTTATAGGTGCGACCAAGCGTAAAGGTGCGTTGGGTACAATAGGTGATATTTTAGGTCTGCCATACTTTAATGTGGTTACCCTGAAAGCACTTCAGGGTGCTGTGGCTGCCGTTGCTCCAAATGCTACTTTTTACGTTAGGACTGGTGCAAATACCGTTGTTCCGGCAGATTCTACCTTTAAGTTCACTTTGCCATTAAGTTCTTCCGGTTTAATCGGTGTGCCTGATGCGCAAAGACGGCCTTATGGCTTGCACCCGGGAAATCCTATAGCAAGCAATTGGGTGCTTGATCCTGCTGAACAAGCACAAATCAGGACCCGTACAAATGAATTTAACGCTAAGATCAAGGAAATTGCCTCCCGCAATCAGCTTGCTCTTGTAGATGCAGATGATTTGATGAGACAGTTTGCGACACCAAAAATGGTGAACGGCGCTGCAATCAGTACCGCATACATCACCGGAAACATATTTTCTCTTGATGGAATCCACTTGACACCAATTGGAAACGCGCTTACAGCGAATGCATTCATCAAAGCCATTAATCAGCAGTATAATGCCAATGTGCCAATTGTAAATATCGCACATTACGGCGGCGTGAAATTTCCGGCAGCAGCTGCGAAGTAAATTATAGCACAAACACATTACCTTAATACAAAGCAAAAAGCCCTGGTGGACTTTCCACCAAGGCTTTTTTGGTTATTGAAGAACGGGTCCGATGTAGGCTCGCTGCTTCGGGCTTATTTCTTCAGCTGTGCTTTAAAAACTTTTTCCAGTTTCTCCAATTTCGGCTGGATAACAAGACGACAATAAGGTTCATTCTTGTTTTTGTTGAAGTAGTTCTGGTGGTAGGGTTCTGCAACATAAAACTTTTGTGCTGCGGTAACTTCAGTGACCACCGGTTTTCCGTAAGCATTTGATTTATTCAGGGCAGCTTTGTACTTGGATGCAATGTCACGTTGTGTGGCATCATGATAAAAAACAACGGAACGATACTGTGTACCCACGTCGGCACCTTGTCTGTTCAGTGTTGTTGGATCATGACTTTTCCAGAACACGGCCAGTAATTCTTCATAGCTGATCTTCGCTGGGTTGAAAGTAATTTCAGTCACTTCCGCATGTCCGGTTGTTCCGGTACAAACGTCTTCATAGCTTGGGTTTGGCACGTCACCGCCTTCATAGCCAGATTTGATGCTTTGCACGCCATCCAACCGCTGAAACAAAGCTTCTGTGCACCAGAAACAGCCCATGCCAAAGGTTGCTTTCTGAAGTTTAGGTTGTTGTGCATTTGCGCTACCAAGGAAAAAAAAGAAGAGTACAATAAATGAAAGATATCTCATAATTTGTGTTTGGGTGTTTTATTTACCTGTATCAAAGTTACGTATACTGCTGGCCGGGAGTTTTCTAAATCCTGCCATTAGCTTAAACATGACACAATGTTGATCCAATTCGTTTTTGATGTAAAATGTTAATAACTTAAAGTGTTTAATTTCAAATATTTGGTGCCATGCAAAATGGAATGTTAACATTTTCGGGCATTGTTTTATAATTTCGACACACATTACTAACGAAGTAAAATTATGTCTACACCGTATATTCCATGCCTGGACCTTGGTTCTTATATCAATGGTACTGAGGAGCAGCGCAAGACCTTCTCTGATGAGCTTGGTCGCGCATTCAATGACTCCGGTTTTGTAACCATCACCAACCATGGTGTGCCTCAGGAGTTGATTGATCAGCTGTATGAAAACATCAAAGCGGCATTCGCCTTGACACCGGAACAAAAAAGTCAGTATGAGAAGCCGGAACTTGCGGGGCAGCGCGGTTATACCAGTGCTGGTAAAGAAACCGCAAAAGGCGCTAAAACTGCAGATTTAAAAGAATTCTGGCAAATTGGACAGGAAGTGACCGATGGCGATCCGATAAAGGAGAAGTACCCGGATAACGTTGTTTTAAAGGAGGTGCCTGATTTTAACCGTGTAACAGGAGAGATCTACAAAAAGCTGGAAGAGAATGGTAAACACCTTTTAAGAGCGATTGCGACTTACCTTGGATTGGATACCAATTATTTTGATCAGCATGTACATAATGGTAATTCCATCTTAAGAGGGATCCACTATTTCCCGATTGAAAACCCGGAAGCTATTGCACCAGATGCAGTACGTGCCGGTGCGCACGAGGA
>Ga0182006_1002098_pt1 | contig 11139 bp, 14 predicted proteins | sample Sormic07211104_1_FD_123022 | JGI IMG/M metagenome (GOLD analysis project Ga0182006, IMG submission 123022) | Rhizosphere microbial communities from Sorghum bicolor, Mead, Nebraska, USA - 072115-104_1 MetaG | ecosystem: Host-associated > Plants > Roots > Rhizosphere | place: USA: Nebraska...
AATCCCATGTGGGAGCGTGCTTGCTCGCGAAAACGGTGTGCCAACCACAAATGACCCACCTGACCTGACGCTTTCGTGAGCAAGCTCACTCCCACAGGTCTCGCGGCGGAACCCAAATTCAAGCCACCCCGCAAATCCCATGTGGGAGCGAGCCTGCTCGCGAAAACGGTGTGCCAACCACAAATGATCCACCTGAACTGACGCGTTCGTGAGCAAGCTCACTCCCACAGGTCTCGCGGCGGAACCCAAATTCAAGCCACCCCGCAAATCCACTGTGGGAGCGAGCTTGCTCGCGAAAACGGTATGCCAGCCACAAATGAGCCACCCGAACTGACGCCTTCGTGAGCAAGCTCACTCCCACAGGTTTCGCGGCGGAACCCAAATTCAAGGGCCCCCGCAAATCCCATGTGGGAGCGAGCTTGCTCGCGAAAACGGTATGTCAGACCCAGATGATCCACCTGACCTGACGCGTTCGTGAGCAAGCTCACTCCCACAGGTCTCGCGGCGGAACCCAAATTCAAGGGCCCCCGCAAATCCCATGTGGGAGCGAGCCTGCTCGCGAAAACGGCATGCCAGCCACAAATGACCCACCTGAACTGACGCCTTCATGAGCAAACCCACTCCCACAGGTCTCGCGGCGGAACCCAAATTCAAGGCACCCCGCAAACCTCATGTGGGAGCGAGCTTGCTCGCGAAGGCGTCGGGGCAGGCTCAGATCAGTTGCCTGACGCATGATGAGCTTCTGATATCGGCGATCAAGAAGCCTCAGTCACCTCGCACATGCGTTCGAGAAACATCGCCAGCGCCACTTCCTCGGCGCGCAGGCCTTTGCGTACGCGCGGGCGGGGCAGTTCGGCGAGGGCGCCGAGCATGAAGTGTTCGAGCACGGCGGGGTGGATGTAGCACTTGCGGCACACCGCCGGCGTGTTGCCCAGCTGTTTGGCGACGCTCTTCACGGCTTCCACCACATGACGCTTGGCTTCGGTTTCCGATTCATGCTGCAACTCGCGCAACACCGACAACGCCAACGCGCTGCCTGCCCAGGTGCGGTAGTCCTTGGCGGTAAACGCCGCGCCAGTGAGCTTTTGCAGGTAGGCATTGACGTCGGAAGAGGTAACGGTGTGCCGCTCGCCGTGTTCATCAAAATACTGGAACAGGTTCTGCCCGGGAATTTCCAGGCAGCGCTTGATGATTCGTGCCAGACGCCGATCCTTGACCGTGATCTGGTGCTCGATGCCGCTCTTGCCACGGAACTGGAACAGGATCGCGCTGCCATTGACCTCGACATGCCGGCTGCGCAACGTCGTCAAGCCATAGGAGCGATTGTCCCGCGCGTATTGGGTATTGCCGACGCGGATCAGCGTGGCGTCGAGCAACGTGATTACCGTCGCCATGACCTTGTCACGACTGAAGCCCGGCTTATCGAGCAGCGCCTCGAGCTGGCGCCGCAGTTTGGGCAGGGCCAGGCCGAAGTCGCGCAGGCGCGAGTATTTGTCGGCGTCGCGCACTTCGCGCCAGCGTGCGTGATAACGGTACTGTTTGCGCCCGCGTGCATCGCGGCCGGTGGCCTGCAAATGACCGCACGGGTCGGCGCAAATCCACACATCAGTGTAAGCCGGTGGTACCGCAAGGGCGTTGATGCGTTTGATTTCGTCCGGGTCGGTGATGCGCTGTCCCGACGGTTCGAAATAGACGAATTTGCCGCGCAGTTTTTTCCGGGTGATACCAGGCTGAGTGTCATCGACGTAATGCAGATCGGCGGGCAGAGCATCTGTCAGCACGGTATCGGGCATGGCGGTTTCCTTCGGTCATACGGCAGTCTGTAACTGATTGACCGCAGGCGCTGGCCGTCGTGCCGAATGTTTTACGCGAGCACCGCCACCGCCTTGATCTGCGCCCATAGCCGCTGGCCCGGGTGCACGGCCAATTGATCACGGGAGAAACGGGTGATCCGCGCCAGCAGCGGCGTGCCCCCCGCGTCCAGGCGGATCAGCACGTGAGCACTGTTGTCTGCCGCCTGTTCGCTGATGACGGTAACGGGCAGACGATTGAGAATGCTGCTGGCTGCATCATTGTTCAGCGCCAGGCTGATGTCGCGGGCGTGTACCTTGCAGCGCAGAGCCTGGCCCACGGCCATCGGCGCATGGGTGACGCGAATGTTCATTGCAGTGGCCGGCAGTTGCAGGCTGAGCAATTGATAGGTGGCGTCGTAGGCGCTGACCTGGCCTTCGATGATCACCCCAGCGTCATCGCCCAGCGCCAAAGGCAGATCCAGGCGCGCAAGGGTCTCGCCGATCGGTCCGCTGGCGAGGGCTTTGCCGTCACGCAGCAACACCAGATGATCGGCCAGACGCGCGACCTCATCCTGGGCATGACTGACGTACAGCAGCGGAATATCCAGCTCGTCGTGCAGGCGTTGCAGGTACGGCAAGATTTCGCTTTTGCGCCGGCTGTCGAGAGCCGCCAGCGGTTCGTCCATCAGCAACAGTTTCGGGCTGGTCAGCAGGGCGCGGGCGATGCCGACGCGCTGCCGTTCGCCGCCGGACAGATGCTGTGGATGACGCTCGAGCAAGTGGCTGATGCCGAGCAGTTCGGTGGCCTGGCTCAAATCGACCCGGCGCTGCGACCTGGCGATGCGTTTGAGACCAAACTCCAGATTGGCCAGCACCGACAGATGCGGGAACAGGCTGGCTTCCTGAAACACGTAGCCAAGCGCACGTTTATGCGGCGGGACGAAGATGCCCTTGGCGCTGTCCTGCCAAACCTCGTCGTTGATCTGCACAAAACCATGCTCTGCGCGCTCCAGCCCGGCGATGCAGCGCAGGCAGGTGGTCTTGCCGGAGCCGGAATCGCCAAACAGTGCGGTGACGCCGCGGCCCGGCACTTGCAGATCGACATCCAGTTCGAACCCCGGATAAGCGCGTTTCAGACGTACATCGATCATCGATCAGCTCCAGCCTGCGCGGGTCTTGCGGCTGGAATACAGCGCCAGCAACACCAGAAACGAGAACACCAGCATCGCCGCGGACAGCCAGTGCGCCTGGGCATATTCCAGTGCTTCAACGTGGTCATAAATTTGCACCGAGACCACGCGAGTCTTGTCGGGAATGTTGCCGCCGATCATCAGCACCACGCCGAATTCACCCACGGTGTGGGCGAAGCCGAGGATCGCTGCGGTGATGAAGCCGGGGCGCGCGAGCGGCAGGATCACGCTGAAAAACGTATCCCAGGGATTCGCGCGCAAGGTCGCGGCGACTTCAAGCGGGCGGGTGCCGATCGCCGAGAAAGCGTTTTGCAGCGGTTGCACCACGAACGGCATGGAGTAGATCACCGAACCGATGACCAGCCCGGTGAAACTGAACGTCAACGTGCCCAGCCCCAGCCACTGGGTGAACTGACCGAGAAAACCGTGCGGCCCCAGTGCCAACAGCAGATAAAAACCGATCACCGTTGGCGGCAGAACCAGCGGCAGGGCGACGATGGCGCCAATCGGGCCGCGCAACCAGGACGAAGTGCGCGCCAGCCATAAGGCGATCGGCGTACCGATCACCAGCAAGATCGCCGTGGTCAGCGACGCCAGTTTCAGGGTCAGCCAGATCGCGGCGAAGTCGGCACTGGTCAGCGACATTTACAGTTGATACCCGAAGGACTTGATCACTGCCGCGGCTTTCGGGCCTTTGAGGTAATCGACCAAAGCCTTGGCAGCGGCGCTGTCCTTGCCTTTGTTCAAGATCACCGCGTCCTGTTTGATCGGATCATGCAGGGTGGCCGGAACAATCCACGCCGAGCCGCTGCTCACTTGGCCGTTCTTGTAGATTTGCGACAGCGCGACAAAACCCAGTTCGGCGTTGCCGGTGGAGACGAACTGGTAGGCCTGTGTGATGTTCTGGCCTTCGACGATTTTCGCTTTGGTAGCGTCGGTCAGTTTGAGTTTTTCCAGAACCTGGGTGGCGGCCAGACCGTACGGCGCAGCTTTCGGATTGGCGATGGACAAGTGCTGGTATTGGTTGGTTTTCAGCACGTCACCCTGTGCATCGACATAACCTTCTTTTGCCGACCACAGCGCCAGGGTGCCGATGGCGTAGGTGAAGCGCGACCCTTTGACGGTCTCGCCTTCTTTTTCGAGTTTCTCTGGCGTGGTGTCGTCAGCTGCGAGAAAAACTTGGAAGGGCGCGCCGTTTTTGATCTGGGTGTAGAACTGGCCGGTTGCGCCGTAAGCAGCGACCAATTTGTGACCGGTGTCTTTTTCGAAGTCGGCCGCGATGGCCTGGATGGGCGCGGTGAAATTGGCGGCGACCGCCACTTGCACTTCGTCAGCCTGCGCGGCGCCAATGCTGAAAAATGCGAGGAATGAGGCGAGGCAGGCAGGGGCGAGGCGTGTGGCAGCAAGTGTCATGTAAAGGCTCCGTGATCGGCGGTAAGTGCTTGGATTGGGACAGCGCCGATACACGGGCGCAATCGCTGTATACGGAAATATATAGCGATACGCCGCCAAGTGGCGAGGGAATAAATCCGCCCGCCCCATGAATTTAACGAAGGTGCAGTTTCGCCAGTGCGCCCTCGGCCAATTGCCGGGTCAGTTCAGCACTGCCGATGTCCTTGCCCAAGGTCAACGCCTGACCGGCCCACAGATTGGCAAAGTCCGCGTCATCCTTGGCACGCAGGGGCATCAGCGCACCGCCGGCCAACGGAAAAGCCGGCGCCTGCGCCGAGATCGGGCCGAGCTCACGCATCGCCCGATTGACGATGCCCCGCGCCGGACGCCCTGTGAAGATGTTGGTTATAGCCGTCTCGCTGTCCTTTGCGGTGCGCAGGGCCTTGTGATGTGAGGCGCTGACTTTGGCTTCCGGCGTGAACAGGTACGCCGTGCCGACTTGTACCGCCGAGGCGCCGAGCATCAACGCCGCTGCAACGCCCCGCGCATCGCTGATCGCACCGGCTGCAATCACCGGCACTTTCACCGCGTCGACCACCTGTGGCACCAAGGCGAAAGTGCCGACCTGCGTGCTCAGATCATCACTGAGAAACATCCCGCGATGGCCGCCCGCCTCGTAACCCATGGCGATGATTGCATCGCAGCCGTGTTGCTCCAGCCAGATCGCTTCTTCGACCGTAGTCGCAGACGAAAGGATTTTCGCCCCGGTGGCCTTGACCCGATCGAGCAAAGATTTTCCCGGCAGCCCGAAATGAAAACTCACCACTTCGGGCCGGAATTCTTCGAGCACGGCACAGGCGGCTTCGTCGAACGGTGCACGGTTAGACACGGGCGTCGGCGCTTCGAAATCGGCACCCAATTCGCGGTAGTAAGGTTCGAGCAGGTTTTTCCAGTCACGGGCGCGCTGTTCATCAGGCGCCGGTGGCTGATGGCAGAAGAAATTGACGTTGAATGGCTTGGTGGTGTGCTGGCGTATGGTTTTCAGTTCTTCGCGCAGTTGCTCGATGCTCAGCATCGCCGCCGGCATCGAACCGAGTCCGCCAGCGTTGCACACCGCGATCACCATCGAAGAATTAGTCGCGCCGGCCATCGGGCCCTGGATGATCGGCAGTTCGATTCCGAGAAGATCAAGGATGCGGGTGTCTGGCCACTGGCTCATATAGCGATTCTCCGAACGATGAAACGGACAGGGACGGCATTCGGTTTTAGCAGCAAAACCGGCTGCGGAGCCAGTCTGAAATTCTGAACATGACGTGCAGTTTTTCAGCGTCGATCCGAGTGGTTCAGCGAAGGTCGAGTGTGGCAATGTGTTGCGATGTGCTATTTCAAGGTACGCATTCTTTCAATCATCTTCGAGAGGCCGTCATGTTCAACGCCATTCTGATCGACAAAGACGACAGCGGTTATCGCGCCAACCTGCAGCAGATCGATGAGCAGCAACTGCCCGAAGGCAACGTCAGCGTGAACGTCGCGTACAGCACCCTGAATTTCAAAGACGGCCTGGCGATCACTGGCAGCAGCCCAGTGGTACGCAAGTTTCCCATGGTGCCGGGGATCGATCTGGCGGGGACTGTAGAGTCCAGTTCGCATGCCGATTTCAAGGCGGGCGATCGGGTTCTGCTCAACGGTTGGGGCGTCGGCGAAAGCCATTGGGGCGGCCTGGCGCAAAAGGCGCGGCTCAATGGCGACTGGCTGATTCCACTGCCTGCAGCTTTTACCCCGGCGCAAGCCATGGCCATCGGCACCGCCGGCTACACCGCGATGCTGTGCATTCTGGCGCTGGAGAGGCATGGCCTGACACCTGATCAGGGCGAAGTGCTGGTCACCGGCGCCAATGGCGGGGTCGGCAGCTTTGCCATCGCCTTGCTCAGCAAGTCGGGATACCGGGTTGTGGCATCCACCGGCCGCGTGTCCGAGCATGAATACCTGGAGCAATTGGGCGCTGCCGAAATCATCGATCGAGCCACCCTGTCCGAACCGGGCAAGCCATTGGCGAAGGAACGTTGGGCGGCGGTGATCGATTCGGTCGGCAGCCATACACTGGCCAACGCTTGCGCCAGCACGCGCTCGGAAGGCGTGGTTGCGGCGTGCGGGTTGGCGCAAGGCATGGATTTCCCGGCCTCGGTAGCACCGTTCATTCTGCGCGGCGTAACGCTGGCCGGGATCAACAGCGTGACCCAGCCCAAGGCGCGCCGTATCGAGGCCTGGGACCGGCTGGCCAAGGATCTGGATTTCTCCTTGCTGCAATTGATCAGTCACGAAATCAGTCTGAGCGAAGCCCTGGAGGCCGCGCCCAAACTGCTTGCCGGGCAGCTGCGGGGCAGGGTGGTGGTCGACGTCAATCGTTGAGTTCGCGCGCCAGCAACTGGCGCTTGCGCTCGACGCCCCAGCGATAACCAGAAAGGTTGCCATCGCTGCGCACGACGCGGTGGCAGGGAATCGCCACCGCCAAACGGTTGGCCCCGCAAGCCTGGGCCACGGCGCGCATCGAAGTCGGCGCGCCTATGCGTTGCGCGATCTCGGCGTAACTGGCGGTGCTGCCTGGCGGAATCTCGCGAAGCGCCTGCCAGACGCGCTCCTGAAAGGCTGTGCCGCGTATATCCAGCGGCAGGTTCAGGTCCGTTGCGGGTGCTTCGATAAAACCGACGACGCTGGCGATCAACTGTTCAAATTCGCGGTCGGCACCGATCAGGTTGGCCTTGCGAAACTGATCCTGCAGGTCGCAGACCAGTTGGTGCGGGTCGTCTCCCAGCAGGATCGCGCAAATCCCCCGTTCACTCTGCGCCACCAGAATCGCCCCGAGCGAGCATTGCCCGACGGCGAAGCGAATATCGTTGTTCTGCCCGGCGGCGCGGTAATCGGTGGGTTTCATGCCCAGCAATCGATCGGCTGATGCGTAGAAGCGGCTGTTGGAATTGAAACCGGCGTCATACAGCGCATCGGTCACCGAACCGCCGTCCGCCAGCCGCGCGCGCATCTTGCGCGAACGTTGCGCGGTGGCGTAAGCCTTGGGTGTCAGGCCTGTTGCGGCTTTGAATAGCCGATGGAAATGGAACGGGCTGAGGCCAGCGCCGGCCGCGAGGCTGTTGAGCGCCGGCAGCGTCTCGCAGTCCTCGATTTGCCGACAGGCTGCGGCAATGATCGCTGCATGCTGCGCATCATTCTGATCCTTGCTGGCCCGTTTGCTTGGCCGATATCCAGCCGCTTCAGCCAGTTCGGCGGTGGCGAAAAACTCGACATTCTGCGGTTTCGGCAGGCGCGCAAAACTGCTCGGTCTGCAGTAGATGCCAGTGGTCTTTACCGCGTAGACAAACTGCCCGTCAGCACGCGGATCGCGGGCGACCACAGCGGCCCAGCGAGGATCGTCTTCAGTGCTGATTGTTTTCGAAAGCGTGTCCATGGGGAGGAAATCCGTTGACCTGTTTGACTCAGGTTAACCAGCATCGTAACTCGCCACACTCCGCGCCTTGCGGTCAAACTTTTACTGATCGCCGGCGACGCGGAAGGTGATGTTGACGCGCCGCTCACCCAACAACGGGTGATGGCCGGGTTTGATTGGCAGCACGCCGTGATAGCGCAGACGGTCCACGCCGCCCCAGACCACCATGTCGCCATGCAGCAGCGGGATGCGCTGGGTTTTATCGCTGCGTTCGAAGCCGCCAAACAGAAACATCCCCGGCAACCCCAGCGACAACGAAACGATGGGCGCGGCATAACCCTTTTCGTCCTTGTCCTGATGCAGCGACATCTTGGCGCCGGGGACGTATTGGTTGATCAGGCAGGAGTCGGCACGGAAATCCTTGAAGCCGGCTTGCTCCGCCGCCTCGCGCGCCAGTTCGGCAAACACCGCCGGCATCGACGGCCACGGCGATCCACTCAATGGATCGACGCCGGAATAGCGGTAACCGCTGCGATCGGTGATCCAGCCCAACTGCCCGCAGCTACTGGTGCCGACCGACATGCTGAAACCGCCGGGCGTGACCATGTGGCGTAGCGGGGCAGCGGCAAGAATGGCTTCGAGCTCGGTCAACAGCTGCTCGACCTGCGGCAAGGCGAATCCGCGCAGCACCCACGATTGCTCGCCGATCTGCTCGGCGCGGGGTTGCTGCACGGGTTCGTTGTCGGCGAACAGGTCAAACGTGGTCGGTTGCATGGTTTGGTTACAGCGCTTTGCTGACCTTGATGTCACTGAGTTCTTCGTCAGCATGCATTTTCTTCAACGCCGCTTTCGCTTCCTCGTCAGTGCCGGTTTCCAGTTCGGCGAACTCGAAACGCTGTTCACCGTCCAGTTTGTACTTGATCACGTATTTGGTTTTTTGCGCCACAGTCGTGTTTCCCTTTCAGAATAGGCTGCGCGTCTCAGCTCAGTTTGGTGCTGGAGCGACGGATGATCATGATCGAATGGGTCAGCGTCGGCTTGCGCGTCACGCTGATCGCGCGGCGGTTGACGGTGTCGATGGTGATGTTCCAGAAACCGGTGCTCGGGGCCGTGATGCGTGCCGGGAAGGTGTCGAACGCGCCGCCGTGATAAGTGTGACGGCCGCCGTTTTTGAAGCTGCGGAAGTTGGCGTCGTTCATCAAACGGATATTGCACATCTGCGAGCACTGAATGACGACGATGTCGTCTTCGTTGAGGTGCTCGCGCTGGTGAATGAATTTCATGGGCGCCTCCAGAAGGGCTTTTTCTACTAAATCAAAACGATAGCTTGTCGATGGGCGCAGTTTATCAGCCCGCACGGGTTATTATCTGGCCGTCGGGCGTTGCTTTGACAAATTTTGAACAGAACTTCGCCATGGCGGGCGGGTTAAATGCACAAGGCCTCGGAGAAAAGCGGCATTTGTGCTGTCGGACGGTCTTTAACGGAGGATTTATATGAAGTGGGGTGTGGCGTGTGTGCCGTTGATTCTGGCGATGGCCGGTTGCGCAAATGTTTCCGAAATCAATGAGACGCTGCCAACCATGAGCGTGATCTCCGGCAAAAAGCCTCAGGAGTACGCGCAGTGCCTGACTGATAAGCTCGCTGATAGCCGCGGTGCATTGCAGGTACAGCCGCAGAAAGATGGTGTAAGAGTGATCGTTCCCGGCAAACTTTCTTCGGGTCCGGCGGCAGTGTTTGATATCGAAGATCGCGCGGGCGGCAGCAGTATCAAGCTGCATGAGCGCATGTCCAATGTGCCGGTTCGCCCACGCGATGTGCAGAAAGCCGCGAACGCCTGCATTTCCGGCTGATAGACTACCGAGCATCAGCACCCGATGCCGTCACAGTCCTGCTGTGACGGCATTGTCATTTTTGGAGTTGCGATGAAGCGAGAGCACGTGCGCGAACGCCACGCAGAGGGCCTTATCTCTGCCACCCACGTCATCCAGAACCCGGCGAATCCCGGTGAGTGGATCGTGTTTTTCAAGAAGAGCGCAGGGCGCAGTTACTTCCTGGTGGATGACAATGATGAAGTCGAGTCCTTCAGTCGGCTCGACGATCTGATCGAGGTCGTCCGTGGCCTCGGGATCAAATTCGCCGAAATCCACATGTAAGGCTTATTTGCAGACGACCACGACGTTGCGGGTTTTGTAATTGCCAACGTCGACGCCCAGGGTTTTGTCTTCTTCCTCTGGGGCTGGAGTGCCGTCGGTGCCGACGATCCGATAACCAGTGCCTGCGCAAGAGGCGTCGGCCTTTTCATAGCACATGGCCCATGAGTTGGCTTCGCCGGAGCAATCAATGCTCAGCCCCTGTTCGCCATTGTTGAGGTAAGTGGGCTGCGAGGTGGCACAGCCGCTCAGTACCAATACCGCGAAAAGCGGCTGCAGTTTGTTCAGGTTCATGGTTGCGAGGTCTTCAAGTGGGGGACTGGTTGCTCTGACAACGCCGTGATGAAAAGGTTATAGCGATTGGCCACTTGTTTGCCAACAAGGCACAAAAAAGCCCTGCGTGCTGGCAGGGCTTGGCGCAAGTGCTGACAGGATCAGTCCTGATCCTTGCCTCGGCGCTTGGATGAAGCAGGCGTATCGGTGAACACCGAGGCGACATCCGTCGCCATCTGCTCGCTGTCGAAAGGCCCGGCGATGTGTTCGCCATTGGTGGTGGTCAGCGTCCACTTACCGTCTTTCTTGTCGATCACATACCCGTTGATGATTTTTACCGCGGCCATCTAGTCTGTCTCATTCGCTGGTTCAAAGGCGCCATGATAGCGGCAAATGCTCGCATTGGGGGCTGATAAGCGTATGGTGATCCAGTTTGCCCGGATCTTGAGCTACGCTGAATTCGCCGCTGAAAAAACCGCAAGGAACTATCCGCGCGAATATTTCTCTATGTTGGCATCGGTTAGCCAGCGCGGGGCATTGTAAGGCGCACGCCGCCTGATTAGACTGCCCCGAAACTCGTACACACAGCCTTTTCAAGGACTTATATGATCAAGAAATGCTTGTTTCCAGCAGCCGGTTACGGCACTCGCTTCCTTCCAGCGACCAAAGCCATGCCTAAAGAAATGCTGCCGGTGGTAAACAAGCCACTGATCCAGTACGGCGTTGAAGAAGCACTGGACGCGGGCCTGACTGAAATCTCCATCGTCACCGGCCGAGGCAAGCGTGCTCTGGAAGACCACTTCGACATCAGCTACGAGCTGGAAAACCAGATCAAGGGCACCGACAAGGAAAAATACCTGGTCGGTATCCGCAAGCTGTTGGACGAGTGCTCGTTCTCCTA
>Ga0182006_1002099_pt1 | contig 11139 bp, 7 predicted proteins | sample Sormic07211104_1_FD_123022 | JGI IMG/M metagenome (GOLD analysis project Ga0182006, IMG submission 123022) | Rhizosphere microbial communities from Sorghum bicolor, Mead, Nebraska, USA - 072115-104_1 MetaG | ecosystem: Host-associated > Plants > Roots > Rhizosphere | place: USA: Nebraska...
GTCTCCTGCGCCTGCGCAGCCTGGGCCATCAGCCCGATACCCATCGCGACGCCGCCGGTAAAAAACACCTGGCGCAGCAACTGTGGCAACTTCCGTTCCCTGATCATAAGCAACACTCCCTATCGATAATTTTAGAGTTGAGAATTTAATTATTTGTGTAATCAAACCAGACTGATTAAATCGCCTTGTGGACGACGTAACTTGCGTTTTGACCTCTGCCACGATTCCGTACAGACAGACAAACCTAAGAATCCACCGACGTACCCGACGGCTTTTTCATCATCTGGCTCCCCAGGGATTGCCGTCATTCGTTTCGCTTGTATGCATCGCGGACAACGGCAACGCAATGTCTTCCGGTACGGGCTATTGCCATGCACCAAGACATTGCCGTGTTAATCTATCTTAAACATAATATTTTTTGTTACAAATAATTCGGCCGAGTTACAAATAGTCATATTTCGTTACAAATTTACGACAGCGTGTTGTCAAAAAACGCCAGGAATGTCGTAAAAGCACAATATTGAATAAACAAATACACTGAAATAGTGGTTCGATCGCGTAATTTGCCGGCATTTGTTGTGCTTTGCAGCATTCGCCCTGGATTCGCCGCTTCAAGGCTGAAAAAATTGTTACAAATGGATTGCGGGAAAGTTACAAACCTTGGCGTCGGCAGTTGTAACATTGTTGCGAAATTGGCCATGGAAAACCGCAGCCGTGGATGGCAAACCGGGCGGGAAAGCCTGATGCTTTTCGGTTAATATCACCTACTTTCATTTAAGGGCGTCCCACAAACGCGATCAGGCCTTCTTTGCTCCGGGCAAATCGCGAGGCCTGCCCTGCCGCATCATGATTTGCGCAAACATCTAGATTTCCGGACGTCGATTTTTCGTTGAATTTGAGTATGCATATAGCAGTTTTCAGTTGGTTCGGATGGTCCTTGCTGTGGCTTGTCCCTATGGTTTTACGTGTGCTCAAGGCGCGCCGGACAGGCACGAATCCGTTGCGCGGCCCGGGCTCCATCCGCCTGTGGCTAGGCACGCTCCTGATACTCTGCAGCAGCAGCGCCCTGGAAGCCGTCATGCGCACGCGCGAATCGACGCCGCCCGACGGCGACCGGCTGGGTTATGCCTTGGCCCATGGCTTCATGAGCGTGCTGGGCACAGCCGGCGGCGTGCTGGCGCTGGCGGCGCTCGGCGCGCTGGCGTTATCGTGGCTGTTTGGCAGCGCATGGCTGAAACCAATCGTCGCCATGCCTCTGCTGCAGCGGATCTTCCCAGTTAAAAAACAGCAATCGGAAACCTCGCCCGAGCCGCGCAAGCCGCGTATCAGCGCTGCCGCCGCACCGGTCCAATCCGTATCCAGGCAGGCGCGGCCGCGCGAAAGCATTGCCATCCCGCCGCGCAGCAGAAAATCCTGGCAATTGCCTTCCAGCTCCGAGCTGGCTGAAATCTTTGGCAAGCAACAGAAGCCCCTGGCCAAGCCGGCTGACATGAAAACCAGCGCCAGAAGCATGGCGGAATGGGCCACGGTCGAACAAATCATCCCGACTCCGGCAATGCGCGCGCGCGCCGACACAGTGCGGGCCGCAAGCAACGCGCGCAAAGACGCGATGCATACGCGCCAGGCAGAACGCGGCCAGCATCGCACCGGGCCGCTGACCACCACAATCAGCACCCGCCCCGCTCCTGTTGCGCCGGCCCGCGCACCCATCGCCATACAAGCCCCGATGCCGGCGGCGCCCAAGCCGGTCAACCAGCATGTGCATGCTGTCGAAGCGCAATCCGGCGCATCCGTGGCCGAACCGGCAAATTCCTCACTGGCGCCAGCGCCGCCCCTGGCAGCGATGCCCTTGCCTGCGGTTGCCGAGCCGATTGCCCCGATCAATATCATCCGTCAGGAAGCCGTCCTGCCTGATCCTGCTTCGACAAGCCCGCGGCTTCGGCCGGCGCAGCCCGTGCCGCCGGAAACCGCGCCTGCCTACGCTGCCGCAGACAGGGCGGCAGTTCAGCAAACCGCACCAGCTCCGCTTGTATCGAACGTGGCCTCCGCACCGCCTGCCGGCAGCAACGAAGAGGATTTTTCATTTCATCCGCTGCATCAACTGCGTATTGATTTGCCGGGACTCGACTTGCTGGACCCGGCTGTCAACGAGCAGGTCGACATTCCGCTTGAACGCCTGGCGGAAACCGGTTTGCTGATCGAGCAGCGCTTGAAAGAATTCAAGGTGCCGGTGACGGTGCTGGGCGCCGACGCCGGGCCGGTGATTACCCGCTTCGAGGTGGAGCCGGCGCTGGGCGTGCGCGGCAGCCAGATCGTCGGCCTGATGAAAGACTTGTCGCGCGCGCTGGGACTGACGTCGATCCGGGTGGTGGAAACCATTCCAGGCAAGACCTGCATGGGGCTTGAGTTGCCCAATCCGAAGCGGCAGATGATCCGGCTGTCGGAAATACTGGAGTCGCCGGCCTACCAGGATTCCGCATCGCACCTGACGCTGGCCTTGGGCAAGGACATTACCGGCACTCCGGTAGTCGCCGACCTGGCCCGCGCGCCGCACATGCTGGTGGCCGGCACTACCGGCTCCGGCAAGTCGGTGGCGATCAATGCGATGATCCTGTCGCTGCTGTACAAAGCCACGCCGGAAGAAGTGCGGCTGATCATGATCGATCCCAAGATGCTGGAACTGTCGGTATACGAAGGCATTCCGCACCTGCTGGCGCCGGTGGTCACCGACATGAAGCTGGCGTCGAATGCGCTGACCTGGTGCGTGGCCGAGATGGACAAGCGCTACCGCCTGATGTCCGCGCTCGGGGTGCGCAACCTGGCCGGCTTCAACCAGAAAATCCGCGACGGCGAAATGCGCGGCAAGAAAGTCAGCAATCCGTTCTCGCTCACCCCTGATGCGCCGGAACCGCTATCCACCCTGCCGCTGATCGTCGTCATCATCGACGAGCTGGCGGACCTGATGATGGTGACCGGCAAGAAGATCGAGGAGCTGATCGCGCGCCTGGCGCAAAAAGCCCGCGCCGCCGGCATCCACCTGATCCTGGCGACGCAGCGCCCTTCGGTGGATGTGATCACCGGGCTGATCAAGGCCAACATCCCGACCCGGGTCGCGTTCCAGGTATCGTCCAAAATCGATTCCAGGACCATCCTCGACCAGATGGGCGCCGAAGCCTTGCTCGGCCACGGCGACATGCTGTTCCTGCCGCCGGGATCGGGTTATCCGCAACGCGTGCATGGCGCGTTTGTCTCGGATGCCGAAGTGCACCGCGTGGTCGAGCACCTGAAACAATTCGGCGAGCCGGAATATGAAGAAGCGATCCTGGCCGGCGTGCCTGCCGAAGGCGCCAGCGCGGACCTGCTGGGCGACACCCAGGATGTCGAAGCCGATCCGCTTTACGACGAAGCGGTGGCTTTTGTGGTGCGTACCCGGCGCGCTTCGATTTCATCGGTGCAGCGGCAATTCCGCGTCGGCTACAATCGCGCGGCGCGGCTGGTGGAGCAGATGGAGTCGGCGGGGATTGTTTCTTCGGTGGCGACCAATGGCAGCCGCGAAGTATTGACGCCAGTGCAGGCGGAGTAAAACACACGCTGCGCCCGGCCGCATTTGCCGTCGGGCGCAGTCCAGCAATCTCAATCAAGCCTGAAGCGCAGCCCCAGCGCCAGCACACTGTTGCGCAAGCCGCCGTTGCCCAGCTGCGCATCGTAGTTCAAGTACCAGCCCCAGCGGCTATCGACCGCCGTACTCAAGCCCAGACCGGCCCAGCCCGAACTGCGCGCCAGACCGATCCCCTGCACCGTGAAACGCGCCGCCGGCGCTCCCACATACGCTGCCCCGAAATCCAGGCTGCCATCGCTGAACGCATGCTGCCACGCCGCATAGGCCTGCAGCACGCTCAAGCCGCCAGCCCATTGGAAACTGCTGTCACCCCGCACACCCAGCAAACCCGCCGTCTGTTTGTAAGCCTGGCTGCCGGCCGTCAAGCCGAACACGCCGCCGCTTTCGGTAAAGCCACCGCGCTTGAGGCGGTCGTAGGCTAGCCCGGCGTAGGGCGTCAGCCGCATGTCGCTCGATAACGGCAGCACATAACCGCCTTCCGCATAAGCCGACCACAGGCTATCGCTGTGGCTGGTCCCCAGGTTCTGCTCGCTATTGCCGATCACCGCGCTGCGCGTCACCGTGCTGTCGATGCTGGCTGCGCCGGCCCGTCCCGCTACATACCAGCCGTCCGCACCGAACCCATGGCGGCCATACAGGGAGACGCCGGTGCTGTGCCCCTTGGACTGGCCGCCCAGCCGGTCAAAGCTGGCCTTGCTGTCCGCATACGCCAGCGCCGCGCCAACGATGGTGGCGGCACCGAGCCGGGTGTCGACGCCGAACTGCCCGCCCCACAAGGAAGTATCGCCGCTGGCATAACCGCTCTCGCGCAAGGTGCCTGAAGCGCCGATGGCGCTGACCCATAACCCGGTGCCGTCATGCGCCTGGCTGCCCAGGGACGCCAGGCGGTTGCCCAGGTCGCGGTTCAAAGCCTGCGACTGCTGGAAAGTCAGCGCCTGGGCCGAGGCGTGGATCTGCCCCGACAGGCTATCCAGCACCTGCCCCGCCACCGCGATGCTGGCGCTCTTCTGCAACGCCGCGGCGCTGGCCAGGAATTCGCCGTTCACCCCCGCCGTATTGCCGCTGGCGACCATCTGGTCCGCCGCCTGCAAGCCGGCCTCCAGGTTCGCCGCCGCATTGTTGCGGGTCGCGTCCCCTTTAAAAGCGGCCGCCGCCATGACGACGGCATTGGTGCGGCTGATCTGCAAGTCCACTTCCCTGGCCTGGTAGGACAGGTTCGCTGCAATGAACACGCCTGGCGTAAAAGCAACGCCATCGGCCTCGAAGCTGATATCGCTGAACTGGCCGCTGACGCCGCCTGCCGCGGTCAGCACCTTGCCGGTCACGCCCGCCTGCTGCGTCACATACCCGGAAGGATCCGCGCTGCCGCCGGGCGTGGTCGCGACCAGGTGCGAATTGCCCAGGATCGCCGCACCGCCCACCGTCAGCGTGGTGTTGAGCTGGTTCGCCAGCACCGCGCCCGGCGTGGCGACGTAATTGCCGCCGATGGCAAGGCCGGCGCCGCGGTTGTCGACCCGGCCGCTGTTGCTGACATTGCCATGGATGCGGCCGCCATCGCCGCCCAGCCGGCCTGCCGCGCTGACATTGACGCTGGAAGCGACCGAACCGGTGATGTTCAGGCTGCCGCCGAGGATGTTGCTGGCGCCCTGGTAGGTATTGTTGCCGGCCAGGGTCAGCTGGCCGCTGCCGCTCTTGTTGAGGCCGGCGTCGCCGCCGATATCGTTCCTGAACACCGAAACGGCGTTGTCGAACTGGACGTTGACGCTGGGCCCCAGCGCCAGGCGCGTATCGAACAGCGCCGGTCCGTTGGCCGCCTTGCTGGCGTTGAGCAGGCCCCAGCCGTAGGTGGCCGGATCGTGCATGTCGGTCGCCGTCGACAGGATGGTCTGGCGGATCAGGTCGGCGTTCATCCAGGGATAGGCCTGCTGCACCAGCACCGCGGCGCCGGTCACCGCCGGCGCCGCGAAGGAGGTGCCGAAGACCCGGACGCCGCTGACGCTGGAGATGAAATCGCCGGCTGCGGCCAGGCACCAGTTGGCGGCCACGCCGCAGCGGTTGGCGTAGCTGGAGATGACGCCCGGCACCGTATCGCTGGCGCTATAGCCATTGCTGCCGCCGGCGGCGTTGACCGCGGTCACCGCCAGCCAGCCGCTTTGCAGGTCGCCGAACAGCGACGGCAGGCTGGCGTTCAGGTTCGGCTGCGCCCCGCCGTCATTGCCGGTGGACCAGACGAACAGCCCTTTCTGGGCCACATAAGGGTGGTACAGGTTGTACAGGGCCAGCGCCTGGGCCACCGAGGCGCCGGTGGCGCTGATGCCGTTGGACTGGTTGAAGATGCGCACGCCCTTGGCGAACAGGTCCTGGTAGATCTGGCTGTTGAGCAGCAGGCTGTTGCCGGTGGTGCCGGCGGCTGCGGCCTGCACGAATACGCCGGGGGCGATCCCCAGGGTGCTGCCGGCCAAGGCCTGCGCCACTTCGGCGCCGTGCATGTTGCCGTTGGCGCCGCCGCTGCTGTAGACGGTCTTGCTGATGCGGCCGGCCAATTGGGGATCGCTGACATCGAAATCGGTATCGACCACGCCCACCGTGATGCCGGCGCCGGTCAGGCCTTGCGCGTGGGCAGCCTTGGCGTTGCTGGGATCGAGTACGTCCAGCATGGCTGGCGGCGCCACTGTCGGCGGCGTTATCGCATTGCCGTTGTTGTCAGTTGCGGGAGGCGGGGTGGTCGGCACCGCCGGCGCCGGCGGATTAGCGTTGCCGCTGCCGCCGCCTCCTCCACCGCAGCCTGAAACCATGACCGACACGGCCATGGCGATCACCGACAATGAATATCCGGCAGACAGTTCCTTGTTCATGACATCCTCAGAATATTTGCTTCAATCATTGGCCAGGCAGGCCATCCGTTTACTGTATTAACGGACGTCGCCTGGCTTTCTTGAACGGCAAATCACGAGTTTGTCGGAGCTGTCTTCCTACATTTTCATCTCAAAAAATAACGCATTCCAGCGTCGGTCAAACAGGCAAGCTTCGCGTCACCAGGCCGACCCAGTGCGAAGTCGATTCATCCACGCCCGGCGAATTTTTCCTGGCGCCGCCGCCCTTGCCCAGCGATGAGTTGTAAACCACTTTATTGGCGCGCCGCGCCAGCCTTTGCCTGATGCGCCCGGTCTGCCGGTCGCCGTATTCAACGATCTCGCGGAACATCGATTTCAACAGCGGATCGTCGTACATGTCTTGCTCCAGCTGGCGCCAGACGTCGCACTCGTTCCAGCGCCGGAAACGCATGTAAGTAGTATTCCATTTGCCGAATTCGGCAGGCAGGCTGCGCCAGATGGATTTACTGCTGATGATCCAAAGCACGGCATCGATAAACAAGCGGTTGTCCCGGCCCTTGGCGCCGGGATCGCCTTGCTTGCCGATCAACAGGGGCTCCAGTTTCTGCCATTGGCTGTCTAGAAGTTTCATTTTTGATTTCCTGTCTTTGCCTATCTCGCCGTTGCCTCAGGCAAGTTCAGCGTTGTCAAACAAAGCCATGTCGGCGCTGCACATGAGTTTTTCTATATCGATCAGGATCAGCATGCGCTGTTCCACCGTGCCCAGGCCGCTGAGATACTCCGCCGACAGCGCCGCCCCGAATTCAGGCGGCGGCTTGATTTCGTCGCGGCTCAACGTCAGCACATCGGATACGCCGTCCACCAATATGCCGACCACACGCTCGGCGATATTCAAGATGATCACGACGGTCTGGTGGTTGTACTGGATGTTTTCAAGGCGGAACTTGATGCGCAGGTCGACGATAGGCACGATGATGCCGCGCAGGTTGGTGACGCCCTTGATGAATTCCGGCGCATGGGCAATCCGCGTCACGGCTTCGTAATCGCGGATTTCCTGCACTTTCAATATGTCGATTCCATATTCTTCGCTGCCAAGCGTGAACACCAGGAATTTCTGTCCTTCCGACTCATCCTGTCCTGCCAGAATTTTATTGTGATCGTTGACCATTTGATTTTCTCTATCCTTTCAAAATTTCTTGCCAGGCGCCTGCCGGCGCCATGCTTCAGGCCGCTGCCAGCAACGGCGCCTTCTCGCGGCCGGCGCGCTGCAGCGCTGCTACATCGACAATCAGGGCAACGCTGCCGTCGCCAAGGATGGTGGCGGCGGAAATGCCCGCGACCTTGCGGTAATTGGTTTCCAGGTTCTTCACCACCACCTGGTGCTGCCCGACCAGCTGGTCCACCAGCAAGGCGAAGCGTTTTCCCTCGCCGTGCAAGATCACCACGATGCCTTGGGTCGGATCGGTGCGCGCATCGGCGACGCTGAATACCCGGTGCAATTCGGTCAGCGGCAAATATTCGCCGCGCACGTGCAGCACCTGTTCTTCATTGCTCACGGAATGGATGTCTTCAGCACGCGGCTGCAAGGATTCGATCACGTAATTCAGAGGCAGGATGTAGACTTCATTGCCGACCTTGACCGACATGCCGTCCAGGATCGCCAGCGTCAGCGGCAATACGATCTTGGTGGTGGTGCCGTTGCCCTGGCGCGACGCGATTTCGACATGGCCGCCCATCTCCTGGATGTTGCGTTTGACCACGTCCATGCCGACGCCGCGTCCCGAGACATCGGTAATTTTTTCAGCGGTGGAGAATCCCGGCGCAAAGATCAGTTGCCAGACTTCGTCGTCGCTGATCGTGTCGCTGATCGCCATCCCTTGCTGGATCGCCTTTGCCACGATCTTTTCGCGGTTCAAGCCGGCGCCGTCGTCGCTGACTTCGATCACGATATTGCCGCCCTGGTGCTGGGCCGACAACAGCAGCTCGCCGACCGGATCCTTGCCGGCGGCGATGCGCTGCTCCGGCTGTTCGATGCCATGGTCCAGGCTGTTGCGCACCAGGTGGGTCAAGGGATCGATGATGCGTTCGATCAGGCTCTTGTCCAGTTCCGTGGCCTTGCCGAAAGTCACCAGCTGCACCTGCTTGCCGAGCTTATCGGTCAAGTCCCTGACCAGGCGCGGGAAACGGCTGAATACGTAATCCATCTGCATCATGCGGATCGACATGACCGATTCCTGCAGGTCGCGCGCGTTGCGTTCGAGCTGCCCCATGCCGTTCAGCAGGCGCTCATGCAGCACCGGATCCAGCGTCGCCGCGGTCTGCGCCAGCATCGACTGGGTGATCACCAGTTCTCCCACCAGGTTGATGATCTGGTCGACCTTTTCCACGTCGACGCGAATCGAACTGGATTCCTTGGCGGCTGCCGGCGCCGCCGCAACGGTTGCAGCGGCGGCAACCTTCGGCGGCGCCGTGGCTGCCGTGATGGCAACCACCTTCGCCGGCGCCGGTTCTGGCGGCTCAACCGGAAGCGGTTCGGCTGCCGGCAGCGCTGGCGTTGCCGCTTCCTGCGTGATGTCGATCTGGTCGATGTCGATGATGAAACAGCACACGGCGATGATGTCGTCCGCCTCGCAGCTGGTTTCCAGCCACAGGGTCAGGCTGTCCTCGCTTTGCGTCTGCGCGGCCACGGTTCCCAGGTTTTCCAGCTCCGCGCTCAGCAGTTTGCGGTCGCTCTCGGATATCCGGGAAAAACGTACGCGCAGCTGCGCGTTGCCGGCAGCAGCGGCAGCCGGCGCCGGCACTGCCGCCGCCACTGGCGCCGGCGCCGCAGGCTTGGCGCCGGCGCTTTCCTCCTGCGCCAGCTGTTGCAGCACCGCGCAAATCCGCGCGACCATGTCGGGATCGGGCTCGGCGCCGGCCCGGTAAGCACTTATCTGTTCTTGTAGCACGTCTTTGGTTTCCAAAAAGGCATCGATCATTTCCTTGCGCAGTCGTATTTCCTGATGACGGGCACGGTCCAGTAAATTTTCCAAGAGATGCGTGGTATCGGTCAGCGCGACAAACCCGAAGGTAGCTGCGCCGCCCTTGATCGAATGCGCGGCGCGGAATATGGCGTTCAGGTGCTCGCTGTCGGGCGCGTCCATATCGAGCCCCAGCAGCAACTGTTCCATTTCGGCCAGCAGTTCATCCGCTTCTTCAAAGAAGGTCTGGTAAAACTCGGTGATATCCATATCGTTTGTGATCTCCTTACTGCGTTCTTTGATTGTCTGGCTTATCGCTAATCGGCCACCATGCTGGCGACCACTTCGAGCAAGGTTGCAGGTTCTATCGGCTTTCTCAGCCAGCCGCTGGCGCCTGCCGTGCGCGCGCCGGCTTTTTCGGCGTCGCTGGCTTCGGTGGTCAGCACCAGGATCGGCGTCTCGGCATGGTTTTCCAGCTGCCGCAATTCGCGAATCAGCTGGTGGCCGCCCATCGCCGGCATGTTCCAGTCGGTCAGCACCAGGTCGACCGCCGCCGTCCGGGCATGCAGCATCGCAGCCGCGCCGTCCGCCGCCAGCAGGACCTGGTAGTCGCCCTCGGCCAAGGCTGCTGCAATCAGCTTGCGCATGACCGCCGAGTCGTCCACCACCAGTATTGTCCTAGTCGTCATATGGCTCCTGTGTCATGGCTGGGCTGCGGCAGCAGGCTTGGGCACGCTGTCCCGCAGCTGGCCGGCGCTGTCCTTCTGTCCGTCGAGCTTGACGCCGGCGTTGCTGCCGCTGCTGTTTTCCTGTTCGATCTGCGCCTGCGCGCGCCGGTTCAGCACCACGATGCTGATGCGGCGGTTGATCGGATCGAGCGGGTCGGCCTTGTTCAAATCCATGGTCGACGCCACGCCCATCACGCGCAGCACCTTTTGTTCCGTCATGCCGCCGCTGACCAGTTCGCGCCGCGATGCATTCGCCCTGTCGGCCGACAGCTCCCAGTTGCTGTACGACTTCGAACCGGGCACATAAGGCGTTGCATCGGTGTGTCCGGCCAGGGTGATCTTGTTCGGCAATTCATTGAGCACCGGCCCGATCTCGTGCAGGATGGTGCTCATGTACGGCTGCACCTTGGCGCTGGAAAGATCGAACATCGGCCGGTTGCGGTTATCGACGATCTGGATCCGCAATCCTTCGCTGGTGATGTCGATCAGCAGCTGCGGCCGGAACTGCTTGAGCACCGGATTCGCTTCGATCACCTGCTCCAGCCGTTTCTTCAGCTGCTTCAGCCGGTCGGCATCGGCGCTATCCGGGTTGCTGCGCTTGTCGTCGCCGTCGACCTGGGTAAAATCGGTGCCGCCGCCGGGAATCACGCTGCTGCTGGTGCTGCTTTTTTCACCGCCGCTGATGGCGACCTTGAGCGGCATCTTGAAATACTCGGCGATTCCTTCCCTTTGCTTGGGAGAAGAAATCGACAGCAGCCACATCACCAGGAAAAAAGCCATCATCGCCGTCATGAAATCGGCGTAGGCGATCTTCCAGCTGCCGCCATGCGCCTGGTGCTTGGCGGCGCTTATCCGCTTGACGACAATGCGCTGCTTGAGCTTGCTCATGCGGCCTCCGCGCCGGGCCGGCAGGCGCTAGCGGCTTTTGACTTGGCGCACATGGTCATCCAGCTCCGTGAACGATGGGCGTTCGGTCGAGTACAGCACCTTGCGGCCGA
>Ga0182006_1002106_pt1 | contig 11109 bp, 7 predicted proteins | sample Sormic07211104_1_FD_123022 | JGI IMG/M metagenome (GOLD analysis project Ga0182006, IMG submission 123022) | Rhizosphere microbial communities from Sorghum bicolor, Mead, Nebraska, USA - 072115-104_1 MetaG | ecosystem: Host-associated > Plants > Roots > Rhizosphere | place: USA: Nebraska...
GATAAAGCGATGGTATCTCTTTTTACCTTTTCTTCGTTGACAATCTTAAAGGCTTTATCTTCCTCGCCTTCCGTCTTTTTCTTTCCAAAAATTTTACTAAAAAAACTTCTCGGCTTCTCTTCTGAGGGTATCACTGTGGTGGTAGAGGTTCTTTTTTCAGAAGTCACCACAGTACTGTCTGCCTCTGCCGAATTTTTATTGACCAGATCATTGAACTTCTGTACCTGGGTAGAGAAAGACTTGTTGTTGATCAGTTTTTCACGAACTTTTAAATAATTTACAAATTGTTTATCTCTAACCGTTAAAAGACCATCGATAGAAGCAATCCTCCGGAGCTGAACAGAATCGCCCGCATATAAGCCTGCAAGTGTATCCAGTAATGTTCTCAATTGCTTTGAATCTTTAAAGAACTTATTGTAATTGCCCGGATCATTCAGGGCCTGTTTTTTCTGTACCTGGTCCAGTGCAGAAATTCTCCGCGACAATTCATTAACCACACGAAGCTTCTCATTTGGCGAAGAGATGTTCTCCACCGTATTCATCATTTCCCTAAAAGCAACCTTACTCACCAGCCAGGCCATAAAAAGGGCAAAGCAGGCCAGTACAAGTGCCAAAATCACCTTACCTCTTATGGCATGAATAAAACCTTCCTTAGAAACACGCATCATAGGCATTTATTACAGGAAAAATGATGCCAAGCTCTGAGATCTGCGTTAATCCAGCCAAATTAGCGGATATTTTACCGGAAGATTCCTGATGATTTCTTCCCCTTTCGGATCGTGGTCCAGCTTTACCCAGGTGGCCAGCCACTCTTCATTCCGGTAAGCAGCTGCGCCCAGCACTAAAAATGGCTGCGCCACAGGCCATTCCTCCCAATGCATCACATCTGACTTCAACTTCCACAAGGATTTATCAGCAACGTAGGGAAACATATATTGAATTCCCTTTTTAATGGATCTCCCGTCTGGTGTAGAATAATTCCACAGGTTGTTCTCGGGCGTAGACAATACCTGGCATAAGGTGGTCATTACATCCAGGTTAAAAAGCGAGTACCCATAGGGTTTGGTTCTGGCCAGCTCCAGCGGAAAGCTTCCATCTGCTGCCATCTGGTCTGGCAGAAGTACATTTTTATACCGGTCAATACAGAATTTCTGCAATGCCGTATTATTGGTCAGCCTGGAAAAAGCAGCAATCTGTAGCACAAAACAAGTCCCGTGATTATTTTTCGCATTCATTTCTGCCTTGCCATTGGGATGTTCCATAAGCCAGGTGGTATAATCAGCAAACCATTGTTTAATTTTCTGCAGGTCCTCACCGCGCATACCGCTGTGCATCACATGAATCCCCATCACCACGTCCAGCAAATGAATGGTATCAATAATTCCAATTCCCCTTCCTGTATACAATCCTTTTATGGCCTGTGCATACAAAAGATTAGGATTCATCCGGGTCTGCTCATCAATAAACCAGGCCCTCAAATGTCTCTCCGCAGCATGAACGTACTTCGCATTCCCGGTGATTTTATAGGCTGAAGCCAATGCTCCAATGATCCGGCTAAACCGGATCATGGCCAACCTGTGCGCAGTAAAATTCTCCGGATTGGTCATACCATCCCTTTGGATATAAGGTCCGTCTGGATTTTTTGGGTCCGGCCACCAGTAATCACCCTCAGAAAAGAAATCATGTTTTCCTCCCGCGCTTCTTGGAGAAGAAGCCGCAGTTACAGTGATCGGATCTGCCTTCAGGGCAGCATTGGCTTCCCGTAATATTTGTTCCTTAAGCACGAATTCAGCGGACTGAAATGCTTGTGAAGAATTTGTGCTGTTCTTTATAGCGGAGCATCCTGATAAGATAAGACTGAGTATCAACAGGAGCCTGCCTCTGCGTAAAAACATAGATAATTTGGTTAGATAAATCGAAGTTAAGATATCAGGATCAAAACCACTATACAAATTGTAACACATTTGTTATTTCAAATTAATTTATATCTGAACTATTTATTCATTAAGCATTAAAACTATCTTAGTCTTTCTTTTTCCAGCTCATGAATTATATAAAGTTCTCTACCTCTTACCATACCGGAAAGCTCCAGTCAGAATTAGCAGAGGTTCTAAAAGAAGAATGGCCTTTACATTTTAATGCAAGGGATTTTAATGGCGATTGGAGGAGTATTTCCCTTCGTTCGGCCAGTGGACAAAGCAAAGACATCTACGCCCATCCGGACGTCACCTATCAGGATACACCTGCTCTCGGTCTGATGCCCTATGTAAAAGAGATTCTTGATTCCTGGAAATGCGATAAAGAAGCCGTACGCCTGCTGTCACTGGCACCCGGGAGTTTCATCAAACCTCATCAGGACCAGGGATGCAGTTACGCAAATGGACAATTCAGGATTCATATCCCGATTGTAACCAATCCAGAGGTATACTTTACCATTGAAGACGAAAGACTCCATTTGGCCCAGGGAGAATGCTGGTATATGGATTTCAGTGCCACACACAGCATCGTTAATGCCGGCAGTTCCGCAAGAGTACACCTGATCATTGATGGGATACGCAACGACTGGACAGACCATTACTTTGCCCAACATGGTTATGACCTCAGCGAAAAATCAGCCGGATTGGTCTATGATGAAGCGACAAGAAATGGCATGATCAGGGAACTGGAACAAATGAATACGGAAACTGCAAGACGTTTAATTGCTCAATTAAGAAAAGAGATATAATGCAGATCACCCCAATAGCCAATTGGATCCCCTATCAGATGAACTATACCAGTGGAAACGGCTGGCTGCTCAAATGGCTTGAGCTTGGAAAAAAAATCATAGACGAACCTTTTTTTGACGAGACCATACAAATTTGTCGTTCCAAACAAAGAGAACGATCTGCTTTACAAAGCCTTTCCAACCCAGACTTTATGATTGAGGCTTGCAAAGGATTACATTTTCTGACGCCCTCAGCTTTCATCTTTCATGTATCCAGATGCGGTTCGACTTTACTTTCACAAGCTTTTTCGCAGTCAGACGAAAACATCGTCATTGCAGAAGCACCCTTGCTCGACGAGATTTTAAGGGCCGGGGAAAAGCAACCTGAAATCCAATTACCTGTTCTGGAAACCTGGTTCAAATCTGCACTCCACTTCATGGGGCAGCACCGGAATTTTAAGGAAAGCAATTATCTCATCAAACTGGACAGCTGGCATATTCACTTCTATCAAACCTTACGTCAATGGTTTCCAACAACTCCCTTTTTCTTCCTTTACCGCAAACCAGAAGAAGTAATTGCCTCCCACGATAAGCGAAGAGGTATCCACAGTGTTCCGGGAATGATCAATAATACCCTGCTTAAAACCGAAAGACCGGACCATTATGGCAGTGACTTTAACCGTTATACAGCAGAAGTTTTACAACGGTATTACCAAAAACTGGCCGGGATACATCAGTTGAAATGTTCGGAAAACCTGTTTTTCGATTATGCAACAGGTGTAAAAGAAATGGTATGCACTTTCAGTTCCTTTACAGGAATACCAGTACATCAGGAGCTGTTTGGGCGGCTAAATTACCACAGTAAATCTTCAAATGAGTTATTCAGGTCCGAAACCAAACCAGAGCCGGGAAGATTCTACTTCAGGGATTGTCACCACAGTTACGAACATTTAAGGTCCATCAATAGCTAAGTACAACTCACCAAGCTTTTCTTTTTCCGCAAGGTTTAATGTTGTAGATTGCAATTCAGATTTAAACTAGAATACACCAGCTAAAAATATCCTATTAAAATGACAGAGTGCACTTTCCTTCGCGTTTTTTATGAAGTTCATCAAAGTAAAAAGCAACGGGACCTTACGCCTGAGTATCCCGATTTTGATCACCTCGAAAACATTTTGCTGGGTATTTTTGGTCTGGGAAAGTATGAAACCTATCATTTTATATACGCAGAATGCAGACATTTTAATCATTTCAATCAATGGTTAAACCAACTTAAGGGGAATGATTTCCTTGAAAAGGCAGCAATTCAGTTCAACAACTGGTTAACACAACCACCAGATGCAGATTCAGCACCTATACAAAAGCAGCTGCTCAATGAAGAGCAATTGCAGTTCTGGGAGCAATATGGCTACCTCAAAATAAGCGATCTCGTTGAGCCAGAACTTTGTGATGAAGTAAAAGAACTGATCTGCACACATCTGGGCATCAATTTATCAAATCCATATACCTGGTATACGCCACATCCAGACTGGCAAGGGCTTATGGTACAAGTTTATCAGGACACCAGACAGGAAGCGATCAGGAAACATCCAAATGTACATCAGCTGTTTTCAGAACTTTACGCCGGCCGGCAAATCATTGCCAATACAGAAAAACTGAGTTTTAACCCGCCGGAAACTCCATACTGGCCTTTTAAAAGTGGTAATCTTCATTGGGATATAGATCTGGACAAGCCAATAGAATATGCCATACAAGGACTCATTTATCTTGATGACGTGCCAGCAGACCGGGGACCATTAACTTTGGTTCCCGGAGTACACCATCAATTTAACGAATGGATAAAATCGTTCAAAACTCTTGAAGACGCGCACCATGCCATGCGAAGCCAGGTACAAGGCACTCCTGTGCCCGGAAAAAAAGGAGATGTCATTGTCTGGCTCAATACGCTTCCTCATGCAGCAAGTGCCAACCACTCTACGTTGCCAAGATTTGTTCAATACCTCAGTTTCTCAACATTATAATGGGTCATATTGTTCAGTTTACAGGTTTATCCGGTAGCGGGAAAACAACTTTATCAAATGCCCTTCTTCAATGGGGAAAGCAATCTGGCCTAAGAATTAAACTCATAGACGGAGACGTTTATCGTCAAACCCTCTGCAAGGATCTGGGCTTTAGCAAGGCAGACCGACTCGAGAACATCTCCCGTCTGGGTAAATATGCTTCAAGTCTTTTACCAGATTATGATTTCATCTGCATAGCCGCGATTAATCCATATGAAGAAGGAAGGCTGCAGCTAAAATTAAAATACGGCGCCTTATTAATCTGGCTCAGGTGTGATTTGGAAACACTTATTCTTAGAGATCCCAAGGGTTTATACAAAAAAGCAATGCTCCCAAATGGCCATCCCGACAAAATATACAATTTTACCGGCCTCAGCGACAATTTTGAGACACCGCAACTACCTGATTTAACCCTGGACACCAGTATTTTAAGTCCTGATCAATGCCTGCAGTTAACCGTTGATTTTCTGAGCAGCAGAGAGACTCCTTAACACCATATGTGCCTGAGCAAACTGATCTTTATGAGCTAAACCGGAAATAAGATATTTGTGATGAAAATCAATTCTTTGTTTATTTTCATTAAAACCAAACCTGGTCTTTCCTATGATCATCCCATTTTCTCCAGCCTGACTTAACACCACATCATGCCTATCTTTATTTTTTAAGATCATCGCCCCCTGCAAAACCTTATTGCTGCTGCCGCTGGCTATAAAATCAATGTGAACAGAGACCTCTGCCAATTCTTTACTGTTAAATTTATCCTTATCAAGACCCAGTTGAGACAAGCAGATCACCAGATCACAATCAAGCTCCTGCTTTAGATATTCCGCAGTTTTGTTGGCTGCAGCATACGGATTTTCAAACAAAACCCCTTCTATACCCAGCTGCGGGCCGACACCTGTTACACCAACTTTCAGTCCCTTTGTTTTGATTATGATATAAGGTTTAATTGCAGAACTCAATACAGAATGGCTAAACCTATAATTGCAATTTACCAGGGAAAAATTCATCTGTGGGATCAATTCCGAAAAACAGGACTGCCCCATAGACAACTCATTAATTCCAATAGTTACTGCATGGTAACCAATTTTGTTCATCAGACCAACTGTTTTTTCTGGCTTTTCCCTGCTTTGCTGCTGACCCAGGAAATTACCTGCATCGATAATCAATCCGGACACGTCCTCACCGGCAATCAAAGCCTGAACTTTTTCCAGGCCTCCAAAACCGTCCAGATTACTTTTGATCCGACTGTTCAAATCATTGGTCTGAAAGATATTGATGCACTTTCCTGCATCAATAGTATTGATCTTTTTACTAACATCAGCCAATGCCTGTAAGGGCCTACCAAGCACCGTAACTCCAGCGAAAATGCCCGAGCTTTTCAAAAATGATCTTCTGGGAGAGGACATAATTAATAGTTTTATAAAGTAATTATAGGGAAAAAAAGCAGGCAACGCAACATTTGTATAAATATTATATTTTTATTGAAATTCTATTTGAAAGAATTTAATATTGTTTTACATTTAAATTTAATTTTGTTGAGTGAATTAACCAATCAGCAAAATTAAATTTTTGACATACCAAATTAACGGGCCTTTTGAATTGTTTTATGAAAGCAATCTTCTCTATCACTGGTTTATCTTCTGTCCATAGTGAGATACTTCGCCTGTTAAATCCAATCGGCATATTCGTTTTATTCACTACACATATCAAAATCAAATTTTATGGATCCTATACTAGGAACAATTATCATTTTCGCTGGTAATTTTGCCCCGCGAGGCTGGGCATTTTGCAATGGCCAACTCATGGCAATTTCTCAAAACACAGCCCTTTTTTCCATTTTGGGCACTACTTATGGCGGAAATGGAACTCAAACATTCGCACTACCTGATCTGAGGGGAAGAGTACCGATTGGGAGTGGACAAGGGCCTGGACTTTCCGATTACGTTTTAGGCCAATTATCTGGCACAGAAAACACCACTTTAACCGTCAATCAAATGCCTTCGCACAACCATGTAGCAACAACAACTGTAAAAGTAAACAGCCAGCAAGGTGATCAGGTAACACCAGTAGCAGCCAGCTCTATTTCGGCCGTTAAAGACATCAATGGAGACCCGGCCAAGGGATTCAGTTCTCAACCTTCCAGTGTAAATCTAGATAATTCTGCAACTACAAACGTTGCTGTTAGCGGTGGTAACCAACCTTTCTCTATCCTCCAACCGGTTCTTTGTGTGAACTATATCATCGCCTTGCAAGGCATTTTCCCATCAAGGAACTAATTCAAAAGATATAAAGTCCATGAAACAGTCATCTTCATTACGTCTCATTCTCACCACATTTTTATTCATTGTTCTTTGCTCTTTAAGAACTTTTGCGCAACTCAGTCCGGGAGACATCGCTATTGTCGGCTTTAATTCTGACACAGAACCCGATGAACTGGCTTTGGTTACCCTGGCCAGCATTCCCTCAGGCCAGGTTATTAAAATAACCGACAGGGCATGGACTGGGTCCAATGCATTTGAGGTGAGCAATACCACGGCCGAAGGGCTGTTAACATGGACAACAACTTCGGTTATTCCTGCCGGGACCTTGCTTAAACTCACCATTGCTGCAGGCGGGAGTACCGGAGGTACACTGACCTCCTACGGAACAGTAAGTCATTCTGGCTGGACGGATTTTGCAGTAGCCAGCGGAGGAGACAATTGGTTCATTTACACTGGAACCGAAGCCGCTCCCACTTTTATTTATGGCTTTGCAAACTGGTCTACAGACTTTGCCGGGGGAGGAAACTGGTTAAGTTCCGGAACACCTTCTGCGACCACCTCTTATAAACCATCTGGCCTTACTTCAGGAACCACAGCTGTGGCCCTGACCGGTACCGCATTGCATGGAGACAATACAGTTTATACAGGTATTATCAGTGGTACCAAAGCACAAATTCTCGCTGCCATAGGAACGACCAGCTCCTGGCAAAGCAGCGAAGACACGCCAAAAAATCTGAATCCTGGAGGGACGATATTTACACAGCCCAACCCTTCCTTCACCATTACCGCACCAGGTGTTCTTTTATCCACCGCACCAACGCTTACATTTTCAAATGCAACTGGTTTTGGAGACCATATCGCACAAGATGGAGACGGAGGGTCCGTAACCATAACAGATCTTGACCTCCAGGCCTACCCGATCAACAGTTCAGCCGTGCTGTTAACCGCAGATCCCCTGCAATATCACGATTCGACACAACCCAATTGGCCAGGGTATCCGCCTATTATTACCTACGGTGATCTCAACGCCAGTTATGGCTGGACCATTAAATCTTCAGGCGGAACGAATTTCTCCCTTGAATCTTTAAATTTCATGGATTGGGGCGATCAAACTGCTGGAATCGTGTTCAAAATAGAAGGTTTTGATGGAGGCGTTTCCAAAGGCTTTTTTACCTTCCCCGGAAACACAAGTGTTGTGTATATTCCACTTTCACAGGCTTCCGGCAACCCCTCCTTTAAATTACCGGCCTTATTTAAAAACATTGATGAAGTAAGACTTTCCCGTGCAGATGGTGCAGGCGCTTACATTGCCCTAAATGATATTAAAGTAAATACACCATCTGTTGTATTAAGCAATAATGCAGATTTAAATGCCCTTGTTTTAAGTTCCGGAGCATTAACGCCTGTTTTTGCAGCGGGAACAATAAACTATACGGCAAGCGTGCCTAACTCCACTGCAAGTGTAACCATAACCCCTACTGTTGCCGAGAGTCATGCAACCATAAAAGTAAACGGAACTACGGTGGCAAGCGGAGCAGCTTCCGGAGCCATAGCACTTGCAGTTGGCACCAATACGATTACAACGGTTGTAACCGCACAAGATGGCTCTACAACCAAAACATACAACATTATCGTTACAAAAGCAGGCTCTGCGGTTATTGCTCTGACGCCTGCAACGCTAACAAATCCACAAATAGGGGCTGCTTATAGTACAACTTTAACTTCATCAGGAGGAACAGCTCCATACTCCTATACTGTAACAACAGGTACTTTGCCCACTGGGTTGACCTTGACTTCTGGTGGGGTACTGAGTGGTACACCTACAGCCTCTGGTACATTCAATTTTACCATCAAAAGTACAGATGCCAATTCCTTTACTGGATCACAAGCTTATACTGTAATAACGCTAATACCTGTAATTGCAGTTAATCCGGCCAGCCTTCCAAATGGAAGTATGAGCACCGCATACAGCCAAACGATAACAGCATCAGGAGGAACAGCTCCTTATTCCTACACTATAACAGCTGGAAGTTTACCTCCGGGGATCAACTTGCTTTCCGGAACCCTTTCCGGCACGCCGACTGCCGATGGTGATTATAATTTTACCGTGTCTGCAACAGATGCTTCTACCGGAACCGGCAGCCCTTTTATAGGCAGTAAATCTTATGTCGTGACCATTACTAAACAAACGCAAAGTATTACCTTAGCAACAACTGCTTCAGCCATTTACGGAACACCAGATTTTGATCCTGGGGCAACCAGCACAAGCCTCCTTCCTGTTACCTACAGCACAAGTGATCCTGCAGTTGCTACAGTTATCGCCGGAAAAATCCATATTGTTGGAAAAGGTACAGTAACTGTTTTTGCGGATCAGCCAGGTGACAACCAGTACCTTGCTGCACCACAAGTATCTCAAACTTTAACCATCACAGCAAAACCAATCACGGTGACCGCAACGTCGGGGCAAAGCAAAGTTTATGGAACAGCTGATCCAATATTCGCTTATACCATCACCAGTGGAGGACCACTGAAAACAGGTGACACTTTCACAGGCGCACTCGCAAGAGCTACCGGTGAAAACACAGGAACTACTTATGCCATTAACCAGGGAACTTTAAGCGCGGGCAGTAATTACACCATCACTTTTGTTCCTGATAATTTTGCCATCACTGTAAAACCAATCACAGTTACTGCAACGTCGGGGCAAAGCAAGGTATATGGTGCAGCTGATCCCGTATTGGCTTACACTATCACCAGTGGAGGACCACTTCTAAGCGGAGATACCTTTACAGGTACACTTGGAAGAACTGCCGGCGAAAACATCGGTACCACCTATGCCATTAACCAGGGAACTTTAAGCGCGGGCAGTAATTACATCATTACTTTTGTTCCTGATAATTTTGCCATCACCGCAAAACCAATTACGGTAACCGCAACTGCGGGACAAAGTAAAGTATATGGTTCAGTAGATCCATTATTCGCTTACACGATCACCAGTGGAGGACCACTGAAAACAGGCGATGCTTTCACGGGCGCACTCGCAAGAGCAGCTGGTGAAAACATAGGAGCCACCTATGCCATTAATCAGGGAACTTTAAGTGCAGGCACAAACTACACCATTACTTTTGTGCCGAATAATTTTGCCATCACTGCAAAAGCAATTACGGTAACTGCAACGGCTGGTCAAAGCAAAATATATGGTTCAACGGATCCAACATTCGCTTATACCATTACCAGTGGAGGTTCTTTGCAAACCGGTGATTCCTTTACGGGAACATTGGAAAGAGCAACCGGAGAAACCGTTGGATCTACTTATGCCATCAACCAGGGAACCCTGAGTGCAGGTAATAACTACACCATCACTTTTGTTCCTGATAATTTTGCCATCACTCCAAAACCGATAACGATAACGGCAACGGCTGGACAAAGCAAGGTATATGGTGCAGCTGATCCAACATTCGCTTATACCATCACCAGTGGAGGCCCACTTCTAAGCGGAGATGCCTTTACAGGTACACTTGGAAGAACTGCCGGCGAAAACATAGGTACCACCTATGCCATCAATCAAGGAACTTTAAGTGCGGGTAGCAACTACACCATTACTTTCGTACCTGATAACTTTGCCATTACTGCAAAAGCAATTACCGTCACTGCAACAGCAGGACAAAACAAGGTATATGGTTCAACTGATCCAATATTCGCTTATACCATCACCAGTGGAGGACCACTGAAAACAGGCGATACTTTCACAGGTGCACTCGCAAGAGCACCAGGTGAAAACATAGGTACTACCTATGCCATCAATCAAGGAACTTTAAGTGCGGGTAGCAACTACACCATTACTTTCGTACCTGATAACTTTGCCATTACTGCAAAAGCAATTACCGTCACTGTAACAGCAGGGCAAAGCAAAGTATATGGTTCTGCAGATCCAACATTAGCTTACACCATCACCAGCGGAGGACCACTGAAAACAGGCGATACTTTCACAGGTGCACTCGCAAGAGCTGCCGGTGAAAACATAGGAACTACTTATGCCATTAACCAGGGAACTTTAAGTGCAGGTACAAACTACAGCATC
>Ga0182006_1002109_pt1 | contig 11104 bp, 9 predicted proteins | sample Sormic07211104_1_FD_123022 | JGI IMG/M metagenome (GOLD analysis project Ga0182006, IMG submission 123022) | Rhizosphere microbial communities from Sorghum bicolor, Mead, Nebraska, USA - 072115-104_1 MetaG | ecosystem: Host-associated > Plants > Roots > Rhizosphere | place: USA: Nebraska...
TCACCCTGCTGGCAGTGCTGACCTTCAACCCGCAACACGCGGCGTTGCGCAAACCGGGCTGAGGCCGGCAAAACTACTACTTTGGTACTGGTTTTGCTGTCTATCGTCGCATTCCCAAGGGCGTGGGACTCACGTGTAATGGGCGCATAACGATAAGGATTGCCCCGCCATGCTGCCCGCCCGATTACCCCTGCTGGCCCTGCTGTGCCTGCTCACCGCCCAGGTCCAGGCCGACACGCCACTGTTTTCCGCCGACGGCTACCGCATCAGCCTGTACCGCAGCCCTACGCCCGAGCATGTGTCGGGAGCGACCATCGTCGACACTCCCGCCCTGCAAGCCTTGCTCGGCCAGGTGCCCGCACCGGTGCTGATCGACGTTTACCGTCGCCAATGGCTGCAAGGCCGCTTTATCGAAGACCAACCCCACGCCAACCTGCCCGGCAGCCGTTGGCTGGCCAATACCGGCGACGGCGACCTGACGCCGGAATGGCAAGGTTATTTCGTGCGGCACCTGTACAAGTACACCGGCGGCGACCTGTCGCGCCCGCTGGTGTTCTATTGCCGCTCCGATTGCTGGCTGAGTTGGAACGCGGTAAAACGTGCCGCCAACCTGGGCTATACCTCTGTGTATTGGTACCGCGACGGCTTGGATGCGTGGGAAGCGGCAAACCTGCCAGTGACGGCTGCGACACCCGAGCCTTTTCAATAACCACTACAAGAAGGTGAACGGCCATGTACAAAATCCTGATTGCCGACGATCACCCGCTGTTTCGCGAGGCGATCCATAACGTCATCAGCGACGGCTTCCCCGGCAGCGAAGTGATGGAAACCGCCGACCTGGACAGTGCCCTGGCCCTGACCCAGGAACACGACGACCTCGACCTGATCCTGCTCGATCTGAACATGCCGGGCATGCACGGGCTCAACGGCCTGATCAACCTGCGCAATGAGTCGCCAACCATCCCGGTGGTGATCGTTTCTGCCGAGCAGGACAAGCAGATCGTGCTGCAAGCCATCACCTATGGCGCGGTGGGGTTTATCACCAAGTCCTCGCCGCGCCTGCAAATGACCGAGGCGATCCAGCAAATTCTCAACGGCAATGTGTACCTGCCGCCGGACATCATCCGCACCCAAAAACCCGGCGCCCAGCGCCGCCTCAACGAAAACCCGGGCTTCGCCCCCGAACTGCTGCAAGCCCTGACCCGCAAACAATTGCTGGTGCTCGAACGCATGACTAAAGGCGAGTCGAACAAACAGATCGCCTACACATTGGAAATCGCCGAGACCACGGTGAAAGCCCATGTATCGGCCATCTTGCGCAAGCTCAATGTACACAACCGCGTACAGGCCATCCTCAGCGCCGGCGACATCGACTTCGGCTCCTACCTGCGCCGCTGAGCATCGAGACAAACGAGAGGCAAAAGGTGAGAGGGGGCTTGCCCCCGATAGCAGCGGTTCAGTCAATGCAGGAGCTGGCTGACCGGCCGCCATCGGGGGCAAGCCCCCTCCCACATTGATCTGTGTGGATCAGCGCCGATTATGCTCAATCCTGGCTCATGCCTGCGCCGCTGAGCCTCCAGGCAACCGAGAGGCAAAAGGTGGGAGGGGGCTTGCCCCCGATAGCGGTGGTTCAGTCAATGCATGAGCTGGCTGACAATCCGCCATCGGGGGCAAGCCTCCCCACATCTTTATCTGTGTGGATCAGCGCCGATTATGCTCAATCTTGGCTCATGCCTGCGCCGCTGACCTTCCAGACAAACGAAAGGCAAAAGGTGGGAGGGGGCTTGCCCCCGATAGCGGTGGTTCAGTCAATGCATGAGCTGGCTGACAATCCGCCATCGGGGGCAAGCCCCCTCCCACATCTTGATCTGTGTGGATCAGCGCCGATTATCTTGGCTCATGCCTGCGCCGCTGAGCCTCCAGACAAACGAGGGGCAAAAGGTGGGAGGGGGCCTGCCCCGATAGCAGTGCTTCAGTCAATGCATGGGCTGGCTGACAGGCCGCCATCGGGGGCAAGCCCCCTCCCACATCTTGATCTGTGTAGATCTGCACCGATTATGCTCAATCCTGGCTCATGCCTGCGCCGCTGAGTCTCCAGGCAACCGAGGGGCAAAAGGTGGGAGGGGGCTTGCCCCCGATAGCGGTGGTTCAGTCAATGCATGAGCTGGCTGACAGGCCGCCATCAGGGGCTTGCCCCCTCCTCCCCTTGCCCAGTAGATGGCTCATGGCAGTTTTCAGCTTCATCGGCCGTACCGGTTTGTGCATCAAGGTGTGCCCCTGTTCGCGGATCTGTTGCTTGAGTTCGTTGCTGTAGTTGGCGGTGATCATCAGCGCCGGTATCGGACGACCGCGGCGGGCGTTGATGCGGGCCACGGCGTCGACGCCGTTCTGGTCATTGTCCAGGTGGTAGTCGGCGATCAGCAGGTCGGCCTCGGCGTGGTAGTTGTCCACCTGGCCGGCCAGGTCCTGTTCCGATAAGGCGGTGACCACCTGGCAGCCCCAGCCTTCGAGCAGGGTGCGCATGCCGGCGCAGATCGCCGCGTCGTTATCCAGCACCCATACCCGGGCGCCCTGTAAACGCTCCAGCATCGGTTCGCTCATGCTCGGTGCGGGCAAGGTCTTGGGCGCGGTGGCGCTCAAGGGCACCTCCACGGCAAACATCGAGCCCTTGCCGGGTATGGATTTGACGCTGATGCGATGGCCCAGGATGCCGGCGATCTTTTCCACAATGGCCAGGCCCAACCCCAGCCCGCGATCCTGATCGCGACGCTGCACATCGCCGCGTTTGAACTCCTGGAAAATCTCCTCCAGGCGCTCCTCGGCGATGCCCATGCCACTGTCCCACACCTGGACCGACAAGCGCTGATGCTGGCGACGACAGCCCAACACCACACGGCCGCTATAGGTGTAGCGGATCGCATTGCTCAACAGGTTGCGCAGAATCCGCGCCAGCAGCTGGATATCGCTGTGCACCAACGCCGAACACCCGATGAAATGCAATTCCAGCCCTTCGCTGCGGGCCAGTTCGGTGTATTCGGCCGCCAGGTTGTCCAGCAGCTCGCTCAGGGCGAACGGCGCGATATCGGCCTTGATCACGCCGGCGTCCAGCTTGGAAATATCCACCAGGGTGCCCAGCAGGTTTTCTACGTCTTCAAGGGAGTTGCTCACATTGCGCACCAGGGTTTCATTGGCCTGGGGCTCGCGACGCTCCAGCAAGGCGCCGGTGAACAGACGCGCGGCGTTCAGCGGTTGCAGCAGGTCGTGGCTGACGGCGGCTAGGAACTTGGTCTTCGACAGGTTGGCCTGTTCGGCTTCGCGCTTGGCCTCGCGCAGACGGGTTTCCATGCGGCGGCGCTCATCGATTTCCTTGAGCAACTGGTCGTTGAGCGCGGTGAGTTCCGAGGTGCGCTGGGCGACACGCTGCTCCAGGTTCTGATAGGCCTGATGCAGGGCCTCGGCGGTGCGTCGACGCTCGGTGATGTCGCGGATCAGCACGAAAATCCCCACCACTTCACCCGTGGCCAGGCGGTTAGGCACGTAGGAGCGCAGCATGTAGCGCTCCTGGTTGTTGATATTGGTTTCGGCGAATTCAAAGGTCACGCTCTCCCCCGCCAGAGCGCGCGCGACATACGCATCGAGACGCTGGCAGTGCTGCTCGCTGTGGACCTCGCGCAAGCTCTGGCCGAGCATCATGCCCGGAGGCCAGCAGTACCATTGTTCGTAGACTTTATTGGTGAACTCATACACCAGGTCGGCATTCAGGTAGCCGATCAGCGCGGGGACGTGGTCGGTGATCAGGCGAATCCAGCGTTCGCTTTCCTGGGCCTTTTGCGCGGCGGCCTGCTCACGGCGCAGGGTTTCGGCGCGCAGGCGGGCATTGATCAACAAGTGGTTGCTGGCGCGCAGTTCGGCCATTGCCTGGTTCAAGGCGTCGGTGCGCTCACGTACTTGCTCGGCCAACACCACCGAGTGCTGGAACGTGGTGTACGGGTCATTGCCCTGGGACACACCGGACTCGATGCGTTCGATCAGCGCCGCGTTGATCCGCGCCAGCTTGTGGTTGTCCACCCGCAGGCGCGCCAGTTCGGCCAGCAGTTCAGTGCGGCCCAGGCGCGCGTCCTCGGGCAATGGCGACCCCGGTAAAGGTCTGGTTGATGTGCATGCCATTGAACTGTTCTCCGTAGGTGTTGAAGCCCAGCACGCGTTGGTCCTGCAGGAAACCGCCGATCTGTTCCAGGGTGTCGGCGTCTTCCAGCTCCAGGCGCCGCAGGAAACAGTCGCAGCCGATGGTCAGCAATAGGTCGCCGAGGCGCGTGTGCAGGCCGTCGAACAGGTTTTGCAGGTTTGGCAGGATCGGCCCGGGTTCCATCACGGTGAGCACGATGCCGTTTTCCACCGCGCAGTAGAAACTCAGGCTGAGATCGTCATGCACTTGCTGGATCGCGCGCACGTAATACTGGTCGTGGATGCGCACTGCCAGCGGGTGGGCAGCGAAGATGCGGTGATCGAGGTCGGCCACCGCCACGCCGATATGCCGCGCGTATTCTTCAGCGGCAGGTTCGGCATTGAGTTCGAATACCCGGCGGGACGGGCTGTCGGCCGCGGTCACCACCAGTTTTTCCGCACGCGGCAGGATATGGTGGGTGGTGAACACTTCAAAATCCAGCCAGGTGTTGACCAACACCACCACCGCCGCGCCGCTGTGAAACGCACCGTTGAAATACACATGGGTGTGGGTCAGGAAGTTGTCGTCACCGGCCGAGCCGCCGAAGTGCGGGATATCCCCCAGGGCCGCGCTGAGGGCAGCGAGCACCATTTCTTCGCGGCTGGACAGGCCATCGAGCAAGGTCAGGGCAAAGGTGTTGCCTTTGATCGGCGCCAGGGTGTTGCTGCGGCAACCGCCCACCAGGCGTTCGACCATGTGCTGGGCATCGATCAGGCTGAAGTGCTCGACCTGGTCGATCAGTTCAGTGGCAATGGAAAAGTGCGCATGGTTAAAGCCCATAGCGGTCACGCAATTGCGCCCATAGCCCTGGGGCGTGATCTCGCCGGCGCTGGTGCAGCCGACCACGCGCACGCTGCCGAAGCAGTGCTGCAAGGCATTGCCCAGGGCCTGCAAATCGTAGGAGGCCGAGCAGAAAAACAGCACGAAACCCAGGTACGGATGCAGCAGCTGTCGCGCCAACTCTTCGGCGGCCTGCCCGGCATCGGTTGCCTGGGACATGGCGCTCACTACGCCTTCGTGGTTGTGCATCGTCGACTCTCCCCTCAGAGGCTTGAGTGTACGAAGGCAGAGGCGGCGGCCCTATGCTACTTGGGTACTGGGTGGGGGATGCGATGGGATGAAAGTGCGCAAACGCACAGAGGATTCAAATGTGGCAGGGGGCTTGCCCTCGATCGCGGCCTGACAGCCGACCAGGAGGTTGGATCAAACTGAGTACATATTCGTTGCCGCGGTAACGGCGGCTATGGGTTCCGCCCTTACGGCGGGTCACTTTTGGAAGAGCGCCAAAAGTAACCAAAAACGCTTTGCCCCACCGCTCGGCACCTCGCCTAGGCTCGGTGTGCCCGTAATTCGACATTGATTTGGGGGGCCGCCGCCACGCGCCATCCATGGCGCGGGGCGGCTAAACCGGCATCCCTGCCGGTTCACCCCCCAAATCAATGCCGAATTCCGGCCAGCGTGGTTAACGGGGCGCATGAGATCAAAAGCAAGAGCGGCTCGCTTCACATCGTGGTGACTGGGAGTTGCTACCCAGTTGTATAGAGAGCTATGCCAATCAAGAGCCCTCCTCGCACATTGCAATTGCATTTCAAGTTCAGCGTAAAGCGTTCAAAAGCATTCCCGCTGCAACCACGACACACAGGCTGGCGAACCCCACCTGCAAGGTGCGTGCGGCAATCACCGAGCATAGGCGCCGGCCGATCAGCATGCCGACGATGCTCGCGGCGATAAACACCCAGCCCACGGCGTCTATACGGACGCCGGCATGGAACGCGCCGACCACACTGATCAACGAGATCAGGCTGATTACCATCAATGACGTGGCGACGATGCCGCGCATCTGCACGTCGGTGAGTTGCTTGAACGCTGGCACGATCAGAAAGCCGCCGCCGACGCCGAGCAAGCCCGACACCGCACCGGTGATGGCGCCCAGCGCAGCCAGGGTGGCGGTGCATCTGGCGGTCCAGGCCAGGCGCCCGGTCTGCTGGTTGAGCATGCAGTTCTTCTGGCCCCAGGAGGCAGCGCCATGGTCGCTCGGCCCGGCCTGGTTTTTTTCCCGTTGCAGCATGCGCCAGGCCACCACCACCATCAACGCGCTGAACAGGCCCTTGAGCAACGCTTCGGGCATCTGGTGAGCGACGAACACCCCCAGCGGTGAAAACAACGCGCCGAGCAAGGCGATCAGCAAGGCGGCGCGATAGCGCACCAGACCATGGCGCAAACCGTCTATCGCCCCCACTGCCGCAGCCGCGCCCACCGCGAGCAACGACACCGGCGCGGCCTGGGTCATGCTCAAGCCCAGGCCCAGCACCAACGCGGGCACGCCGAGGATGCCGCCGCCCGCGCCGGTCAGGCCCATGACCAGGCCCATCAACACCCCCAACACACTGGCCAGTAGCATTCAGTCCACCTTGCTCAGACGGGTCAGCCACTCGCGGCCCTTGAGCATGCCGTTCCAGTAGAACCACGGCAGCAAGGTCGCCTTGAGCCACCACATGGAGCGGCGCGCTTGGGTCGGGTCGAGGGCGAAGGTCGGCAGCAATTTGCCGCCGTAGCCGAACTCAGCCAGCACCACTTTGCCCTTCTCCACCGTCAGCGGGCAGGAGCCATAACCGTCGTACTTGAGCGGCAACGGCGCCTGCTTGCGCAGGGCCAGCAGGTTTTCGGCGACCACCACGATCTGCTTGCGCACGGCCGCGGCGGTCTTGGCGTTGCTGGTGCCGCACACATCGCCCAAGCCAAAGATGGGCGCATAGCGCTGATGCTGCAGGCTGTGCGGGTGCACATCGCACCAGCCGGCGGCGTCGGCCAGCGGGCTGTGGCGGATAAATTCCGGGGCCAGTTGCGGCGGCACTACGTGCAGCAGGTCGAAGGTTTTTTCCACAAGCGTGACGTTGCCCTCGGCATCCTTGACCTCGAACCAGGCTTTGCGCGCCGGGCCGTCGACCTTCACCAGGTTGGCATTGAAGGCCAGGCGCGCGTTGTATTTCTCCACGTATTTCATCAACGGCGGCACAAAGGTCGCCACGCCGAACAGCGCCGCGCCGGCCAGGTTGAATTCCACCTCGATGTTTTGCAAATGGCCCTGCTTGAGCCAGTGGTCGCACGACAGATACATAGCCTTCTGGGGCGCGCCGGCGCATTTGATCGGCATGGCCGGCTGGGTGAACAGTGCCTTGCCGGCCTTGAGTTGCTTGACTTGCTGCCAGGTATAAGCGGCGTGCTCGTAGCTGTAGTTGGAAGTCACGCCGTGCTGGCCGAGGGTGTCCTGCAAGCCTTCGATTTTTTCCCAGGCCAGGCGCAGGCCAGGGCAGACAATGAGGTTGTTCCAGGTCACGCGCTGGCCGTTGTCGAGCACCAGGCTCTGGCTGTCCGGCAGCACCTCGGTCACGGCGGCCTGCACCCAGGTCACGCCATTGGGCAGCACATCGGCCAAAGGGCGGCGGGTCTTTTTCAGGTCGTACGCGCCGCCGCCCACCAGAGTCCAGGCCGGTTGGTAGCAGTGGTAGTCGCTGGGTTCGATCAGGGTGATGTTCAGGTCGGGGTCGCGCTTGAGCAGGCTGGCCAGCAAGCCAATGCCTGCCGAACCGCCGCCGATGACAACGATGTCGCCACTGATGGTCTGGCCCCAGTGTTGGTCGGTCATGGTCTATCGCCTTTTTTTGTCAATGCACACAAGGGTCGCTGCCGGATGGCGTCACGCCCAGCTTTTTATGACCGCGCCGCAGTAAAGGCCGGACAGGGTCTTCATCACTTGGATCACTTCGTGGCTGGCCAGTCCGTAGAAAATGTATTTGCCTTCGCGACGGGTGGCCACCAGCCCTTCGTCGCGCAGGATGCCCAGCTGTTGCGACAGCGTCGGCTGGCGCACGCCGGTCATGGTTTCCAGCTCGCCCACATTGCGTTCGCCCTGGGTCAACTGGCACAGGATCAACAGGCGGTCTTCGTTGGCCAACGCCTTGAGCAAGGCACAGGCCTTGGACGCGGAAGCACGCAGTTGGGCGACTTCGCCCTCACTCAAGGTAGATTCCATTTGCTTCGGGTCCTGTGTGTCACTTAATCTGAAAACATTATGTGTAAACATAAAGTGATTGTAATCACTTTTTTCCAGCATCAGGGGCTACCGCCATGCCAGCGTTGATTCAATCCTTTCTGGACGAGGCGTCGTCGACCTACACCTACGTGGTCTACGAAGCGGACGGCGGCCCCTGTGCCATCGTCGATTCGGTGCTCAACTACGACCCGGCTTCCGGTCGCACCGACACCGCCCAGGCTGACAAGGTGATCGCATTCGTGCACGAGCACGGGTTGCAGGTGCAGTGGTTGCTGGAAACCCATGCCCACGCCGACCACCTGTCCGCCGCGCCGTACCTGCGCCGTACGCTGGGCGGCAAGATCGCCATCGGCCAGTGCATCAGCCAGGTGCAAAACGTGTTTAAAAACCTGTTTAACCTGGAGCCGGAATTTCGCGTCGACGGTTCGCAGTTCGATCATTTGTTCGCGCCGGACGAAATCTTCCACATCGGCCGTTTGAAAGCCCAGGCGTTGCATGTGCCCGGGCATACCCCGGCGGACATGGCCTACCTGATCGACGGCAAGCTGATCCTGGTGGGCGACACACTGTTCATGCCGGATGTGGGCACCGCCCGCTGCGACTTCCCCGGCGGCGATGCGCATCAGTTGTACGCGTCGATGCGCAAGTTGTTGGCCTTCCCCCTGGAAACCCAGTTGTACGTGTGCCACGACTACCCGCCCCAGGGGCGCGAGGCGAAATGCCTGACCACGGTGGCCGAACAGCGCGCAAGCAATATTCATGTGCATGACGGCGTGGATGAAGCCGCGTTCGTGGCGATGCGCACCCAACGCGACGCCGGGTTGGGAATGCCGACGCTGCTGCTGCCGGCGATCCAGGTGAACGTACGGGCGGGGAATATGCCGCCTGCGGAAGATAACGGGGTGATCTACCTGAAGATCCCCCTCAACCAGCTGTGAAATGCGGGATTCGACTTGCCCAAGATGGCGGTGTGACAGGCAACTTAGTGCTAGCTGATTCACCGCCATCGGGGGCAAGCCCCCTCCCACCTGTGTACGTGGGTTGCATCAGCTACCCAGGCTGATGCCGTTACCAGGGCATGGGCATCTACTAAAGGCCGACCCATCACTGTGTGGTGAGCGGGCTTGCCCCGCGCTGGGCTGCGCAGCAGCCCCATCCCAGGCGATGTTGTTTTACCTGGCCCACCGAGGCGGCTGGATTAGGGCCGCTGCGCGCCCCAGCGCGGGGCAAGCCCGCTCACCACAAAAACATTGTGCTTTCACTGAAGAGGGCAAGCCCCTTCCCACCTATGTGCCTGGGTGCATCAGCGACCCAGGCTGATGCCGTACCAGGGCATGGGCATCTACTAAAGGCTGACCCATCACTTTGTGGTGAGCGGGCTTGCCCCGCGCTGGGCTGCGCAGCAGCCCCATTCCAGGCAATGTTGTTTTATCTGGCCCACCGAGGCGGCTGGATTAGGGCCGCTGCGCAGCCCAGCGCGGGGCAAGCCCGCTCACTACAAAAACCTTGTGCTTTCACTGAAGAGGGCAAGCCACCTCCCACCTATATGCCTGGGTGCATCAGCGACCCAGGCTGATGCCGTTACCAGGGCATGGGCCTACTAAAGGCCGACCCATCACTGTGTGGTGAGCGGGCTTGCCCCGCGCTGGGCTGCGCAGCAGCCCCATTCCAGGCAATGTTGTTTTATCTGGCCCATCGAGGCGGCTGGATTAGGGCCGCTGCGCGCCCCAGCGCGGGGCAAGCCCGCTCACTACAAAAACCTTGTGCTTTCACTGAAGAGGGCAAGCGCCCTCCCACCTGTGTGCATGGGTGGCATCAGCTACCCAGGCTGATGCCGTTGGAGGGCAATGGCAACGCGGTCTTGTAGCGCACCTGCTTGAGCGCAAAGCTGGAGCGGATATTCGCCACGCCCGGCACTTTGGTCAGAAAGTCCATCATGAAGCGTTCCAGCGCCTGGATCGTCGGCACCAGTACGCGGATCAGGTAGTCGGGGTCGCCGGCCATCAGGTAGCACTCCATCACCTCGGGGCGATCGGCAATGGCGCTCTCGAACTGTTGCAGGGCCAGTTCGTTCTGCTTTTCCAGGCTGACGTGAATGAACACATTGACGTGCAAGCCCAGCAGATCGGCGTCCAACAGGGTGACCTGCTCGCGGATCAGGCCCAGTTCTTCCATGGCCTTGACCCGGTTGAAGCACGGGGTGGGCGACAGGTTGACCGAGCGCGCCAGGTCGGCGTTGGTGATGCGCGCATTCTCTTGAAGAGCGTTGAGAATGCCGATATCGGTACGGTCCAGTTTGCGCATGAGACAAAATCACCTGTTTATTATGTTTATGCAGTTTTTTTATCCGCAAATGGTCCCGAGCGCAACGAAACACAGATAAATATTCTTCTACGCCCCGCCTATGATTGTTGTAGGACAAGATTTCTCCTACCCGGAGACTGACTGTCAGCTAGCGCGCCCACTACAAGAAATTCACAAGATAGAGCGTAGAAAGCCATGACCCAGCAGTACGAACCACTGCGCCTGCACGTTCCCGAACCCTCGGGCCGCCCAGGCTGCAAGACCGATTTCACCTACCTGCGCCTGAACGACGCCGGCCTGGTGCGCAAACCCGCCATCGACGTAGAACCCGCCGACACCGCCGACCTGGCCAAGGGCCTGATCCGCGTGCTCGATGACCAGGGTCAGGCCCTGGGGCCGTGGGCCGAAGGGGTTCCCGTGGAGGTTCTGCGCAAGGGCATGCGCGCCATGCTTAAGACGCGGATCTTCGACAACCGCATGGTGGTCGCCCAGCGTCAGAAAAAAATGTCGTTCTACATGCA
>Ga0182006_1002116_pt1 | contig 11079 bp, 6 predicted proteins | sample Sormic07211104_1_FD_123022 | JGI IMG/M metagenome (GOLD analysis project Ga0182006, IMG submission 123022) | Rhizosphere microbial communities from Sorghum bicolor, Mead, Nebraska, USA - 072115-104_1 MetaG | ecosystem: Host-associated > Plants > Roots > Rhizosphere | place: USA: Nebraska...
AAATTTTAAATTAGATGGCGGTGCTATGTTTGGTGTTGTTCCAAAGACAATATGGAACAAAACAAATCCTGCTGACTCTAATAATCTCATTGATATTGCCGCACGCTGTTTATTGATCGAAGACGGAAATCGTTTGATTTTAATTGATACAGGAATGGGCGATAAGCAATCGGAAAAGTTTTTTGGCTATTACTCACTTTGGGGTTCGCATTCTATAGATAAATCCTTAGCAAAATACGGTTTTAACCGAGATGATATTACAGATGTTTTTATGACACATCTTCATTTTGATCATTGCGGCGGAAGCGTTCAATGGAATTCTGATAAAACAGGATATGAACCAGCTTTTAAAAATGCAAAATATTGGACAAACGAAAATCATTGGGAATGGGCTACAAAACCCAATCCAAGAGAAAAAGCGTCTTTTTTATCTGAAAATATTCTACCAATGCAGGAGAGCGGACAATTGAATTTCATCGAAAGACGAGAAACCGATTTTGGATTTTCAAAAGAAATGGGCTTTGAAATTTTCTACGTAGACGGTCACACCGAAAAACAAATGATTCCTTATATCAAATACGAAGATAAAACAATCGTTTTTTGTGCCGATTTATTAGCGACTGCCGGACACATTCCACTTCCTTATGTTATGGGCTACGATACAAGACCTTTGCTAACAATGCCTGAAAAATCAAAATTCTTGAATTTGGCAGCAGACCAAAATCATTATTTGTTTTTAGAGCACGATGCACACAATCAAATAATAACAGTTGAACATACGGATAAAGGAGTTCGATTAAAAGAGGTTTTTACCTGCGAGGAGATTTTTTAAGCGGAGGTTTATTTACTAATAGATTACGTTTTATATTCATTCATTTTTTTAAATATGATTCTCTAAATCATTTAATATAGTTGTAAGCTTTTTTGATAAGTGGACAATTATTCACGTTATTCTTTTTTTAATATAGAGTTTTTAATATGTAGATGCTTTACAATGATTTGAATTTTAATTGTTTATGCTAATTTTCATGATGGTAAATTTTAATTAAAATTTCATAACACATTGTTAACAGTTAGTTTTTTGTAACAAAAAAGCATAATTTAGACCCATCTTTTAACTTTACTTATATAATAGATACATGAGTCATATAAAACCTCTTAAATTATCTGCTTTTGCATTACTTGTTTTAGCAGGATGCAGTGCAAGTTTGCAAGCGCAAAAATCAGTGCCAAAACAACCAATTGTTGCTCCTTTAGCAGTTGTTAAAAAAGCACCAGTTAGTGAAAACGAACTAAAAAGATGGAGTCATCTTGATTTAGTAAAAGATTCTATCCCAGGAATGAGTGTTGATAGAGCTTTAACTGAATTGCTTCAAGGTAAAAAAGGCAATAAAGTTATTGTTGGTATTGTAGACTCTGGTGTAGATATCGAACATGAAGATCTGCAGGGAATGATCTGGACTAATGCAAAAGAAATTCCTGGAAACGGAATCGATGATGATAAAAACGGATTTATTGATGATGTTCACGGATGGAATTTCCTTGGAAATGCTGTTAATGAAAATCTTGAAATGACACGTATTGTCAAAAAAGGAGACGATGGTTCTGCTCAATACAAAGAAGCTTTAGCCCAATACAACGAGAAATACGAAAAAGCTCTAAAAGATAAAGAACAAGTTGATTTTTTATTAGATATTCATAATACTATCAAAAAAGAACTAAATAAAACAGATTATAAAGTTGAGGATTTAGCATCTATTACGTCAACAGATTCAAAAATTGCTAGAGCAAAAGCAATAATGACTCAAATTTTTACAAATGCTGGTCCAACTTTTAACCCAGAAGCTGATTTTGGAGAATATAAAGAGCAAGTTTACGATCAATTGAATTATAATTTAAATAAAGAATTTGACGGAAGAAAAGTCGTAGGCGATAATCCAGAAGATATTAAAGACAATCATTATGGAAATAATGTTGTTTTTGGTCCAGATAAAGAAAAAGCACTTCACGGAACTCACGTTGCTGGAATCATTGCACAAATCCGTGGAAACAATTTAGGAGGAGACGGAGTTGCTTCGCCAAACGTTGAGATTTTAACTGTGAGAGCTGTGCCAGACGGTGATGAGTATGATAAAGATATTGCTTTAGCAATTCGTTATGCAGTAGATAATGGTGCAAAAGTAATTAACGGAAGTTTCGGAAAAAGCTTTTCTCCACACAAACAATGGGTTTACGATGCTATTAAATATGCAGCTAAAAAAGACGTTTTAATTGTACATGCTGCTGGAAACGACGGATATAATATTGATGAGACAAAAAACATCAATTATCCAAATGACTCAGAAGACAACGTAAAAGAATTTGCTGATAATGTAATCACAATTGGAGCAATTAATAAAGAATACGGAGAAACGGTTGTTGCACCATTTTCTAACTTCGGAAAAATTAATGTTGACGTTTTTGCTCCAGGTGAAGAAATCTACGCAACAGTTCCAAACAATAAATACAAATATTTACAAGGAACTTCGATGGCATCTCCAAATGCAGCGGGTGTTGCGGCTTTAATTCGTTCTTACTACCCAAAATTAAAAGCTGCTCAAGTTAAGAAGATTTTGATGGATTCTGGAGTTGCACTTCCTTCTAAAGTCATTTTGGGAGAAAATCCAAATCCAAATGAAAAACCAGTAGCGGTTTCTTCTGCAGAATCATCAAAAACTGCAAAAATGGTAAATGCTTATAACGCTTTATTAATGGCAGAGAAGATGTCTAAAAAATAAAGAATAACACACTATTAATCTAATGGAAGAGTTCGCGCTCTTCCATTTTCTATTACATATAAACATGCGAAAAATTATTTTACTTTCTTTCCTGAGCTTTGGTTTAAACACAGCTTTTGCCCAAAACACCTCATATTGGCAGCAACACGCCGATTACAAAATGGAGGTTTCAATGGATGTAAAAAACTATCAGTATAAAGGAAAACAAGAATTGGTTTACACCAATAATTCTCCTGATACTTTAAGAAAAGTATTCTATCATTTGTTTCCAAATGCTTTTCAGCCAGGAAGTGAAATGGATGCGCGTCTTCATTTTATCAAAGATCCAGACGGAAGAATGGTAAATAAAGTAAAAGGTGCAGACGGAAAAGATGTAAAACAAAGCCGAATTGAAACTTTAAAACCAAATGAAATTGGATTTTTAAAAATCACAAACTTTAAACAGGATGGTACTGCAGCTCAAACAAGAGTTTCAGGAACTATTCTAGAAGTTACTTTGGCTAAACCAATTTTACCAAATTCAAAAACTACCTTCACATTAGATTTTGACGGACAAGTTCCAGTGCAAATTCGTCGTTCGGGAAGAAACAATTCTGAAGGGATTGAACTTTCGATGTCACAATGGTATCCAAAATTAGCAGAATTTGATTTCGAAGGCTGGCACGCAGATCCGTATATTGCGAGAGAATTTCACGGTGTTTGGGGAAATTTTGATGTAAAAATTACAATCGATAAAGAATACACAATTGGAGGTTCTGGATATTTACAAGACAAAAATTCAATTGGACACGGTTACGAAGATGCTGGTGTGACGGTTACTTATCCTAAAAAAGCAAAAACGTTGACATGGCATTTTATTGCTCCAAATGTTCACGATTTTACATGGGCAGCAGACAAAGAATATGCACATGATATTGTAAAAGGACCAAATGATGTTGATTTGCATTTCTTCTATAAAAACACTCCAAAAGTGGCAGAAAACTGGAAACAATTAGAGCCATTAATGGTAAAAGTAATGGATTATTACAACCAAAGAGTTGGAGCTTACCCGTACAAACAATATTCATTTATTCAAGGTGGAGACGGTGGAATGGAGTATGCAATGTGTACTTTAATGCTAGGAAACGGAAAACTGGAAGGAATTCTTGGAACTGCAACACACGAATTAGGACACTCTTGGTTTCAGCATATTTTGGCATCAAACGAGTCCAAACATCCTTGGATGGATGAAGGTTTTACAACTTACATCGAAGACAGCGCTTTGAACGAATTAAAGGGAGATAAAAAAGAAGTAAATCCATTTAAAGGAAATTATGCTGCTTATTATAGTTTAGTAAATTCTGGAAAAGAACAGCCGCAAAGTACACATGGAGATCGCTATGACGAAAATCGTCCTTACAGTATTTCTTCTTACGTAAAAGGAAGTATTTTTCTTTCTCAATTAGAATATGTAATTGGAAAAGAAAATGTTGATGCTACTTTAAAAAGATATTTCAACGATTTTAAATTCAAACATCCAACTCCAAATGACATCAAAAGAACAGCAGAAAGAGTTTCTGGAGCTGAGCTAGATTGGTATTTAACAGATTGGACGCAAACATTAAATACGATTGATTACGGAATTAAAGACGTTGCTGATAATGCAGGAAAAACAACTGTAACTTTGGAGAGAATTGGAAGAATGCCAATGCCAATCGACTTAAAAGTAGATTATACTGACGGAACCTCTGAGAACTTCTACATTCCGTTAAGAATGATGAATTTTATTAAACCGAATCCAAATCCAAATCAAAAAAGAACTGTTTTAGAAGACTGGGCTTGGGCACAGCAAAACTATAGTTTTACAATCGATAAAAACAAAACTGCAATCAAAAAAATCACTATTGACCCAAGCGGATTAATGGCTGATGTAAAAGCTGCAAACAATGTTTTTGACGTGAAATAATCTTCATTTAAAGAATAAAAAAAGTCCCGTTTAATTTAATAAACGGGACTTTTTATTTTTAGATCATTAAGGTTTAACTCAAATGCTCGATCATATCTTTTGTCATAGATTCCAGATCAAATTTATGATTCCAGTTCCAGTCTTCTCTGGCAGAACTGTCGTCAATACTTGCCGGCCAGCTGTCAGCAATTTTTTGACGGAAATCGGGGTTATAAGTGATTTCAAAATCAGGAATATGTTTCTTAATTTCATTTGCAATTTCTGTCGGAGTAAAACTCATTGCAGCCAAATTATAAGAAGAATGTATTTTAATCTGTTCAGCAGGAGCTTTCATAATATTGATCGTGGCATCAATAGCGTCATCCATATACATCATCGGCATTTTGGTTTCAGACGATAGAAAGCATTCGTATTTTTTATCAGCAATCGCTTTGTAAAAAATATCAACAGCATAATCTGTAGTTCCGCCGCCTGGAGGAGTAGACCAGCTGATTAAACCAGGATAACGAATACTTCGAACATCAACACCATAAATATTATGATAATACTCGCACCATCTTTCTCCAGCTTGCTTGCTGATTCCGTAAACTGTTGAAGGTTCCATTACAGTATATTGTGGAGTGTTTTCTTTTGGAGTCGTTGGTCCGAAAACTGCAATACTCGAAGGCCAGAAAATTTTCTGAATCTTTTTTGCTTTCGCTAAATTCAAAACATGAAAAAGAGAATTCATATTTAAATCCCAGGCAAAAGCAGGATTTTTTTCAGCAGTAGCAGATAAAAGTGCCGCCATTAAATAGATATCAGTAATTTGATGAACTTCTACCAAATGTTCAATTTGATTAAAATCTAAAGCATTGACCACTTCAAAAGGTCCCGAATTAACAACATCAGTATTTAATTTTCGAATATCAGAAGCGATTACATTTTCGGTTCCGTATAATTTGCGCAGTTTTTGCGTCAGCTCTGTTCCAATCTGACCGCAGGCACCAATGATCAATATTTTAGGATTCATTTTTCGATGATTTTTAGAGATACAAATATAACGTTTTCGCAATTACTTGCGCTTTTTTGAAGAATAAATTATAAATTCAACAATTAAAAAGTTTGTTTGTTGGATAATTCTCTTTTACAAGGGTGTGTCTTTGTGCCTTTCAAAAATCTATGTAAAAGATCATTTTTATTGATAATAAAACCAAAGAAAATTATTTTAAATCTGCATAATCTGTCGTAAAAAAAAGACAGTAATTTATGTGAATCAAAGGCAAAAATCAGAATTCGTAATTGTAAATTTACTTTGTAACTTTGTAGCTTAATGTTTTACCAAATGAAATATAAGATATCTCTTTTTCTGCTTTTTGTTTTTGTGTTGAATTCATGTCAAAATCAAGATGAAAAACGTCTTGCTGAAAATGAAAAAGAAGCAAAAAAGAAAGAAGCTATTTTTAATAATATAAATAAAGGCTGGACGTTTATTGATGAACCTATCAATGAAATCTCAGAACAAAAATTAAATTCTTGGACAGAATGGCGAGAGTTTATGAAAGAGATTGGAGATAAGCCAAGAAAAACAATTGGAGCATTTCAGAAAAAATCGGCTGCTATTTCTAAAAAAGCGATGGCTTTAAATAACAATATTCCGCCAGAATTTAATGTGCCTCAAATAAAAAGCCGTATTTCTATTTTAATTACCAAAATAAAAATGATGGATTTATTTATTCATTTAAATAAAGTTCCAGATGATAAAGTGGTTTTTTTGATACAAGAAATCAACAAAGAATTAATTTCGCTGGAAAGACAAATGGATAAAATTGTCGAAAAAGCCAAAATTCCGAAAGAAGAAGGAGAAGCAGATTTCCTTAGAATGTTAGACACTACGCGCGCGATACCGAGTTCTACGCCGCCATTAGATCAAAATAAACCTAGAATTGAGTAAAAACGCCTTATACACGATATACGACAATCTGCCAAAAGCACAGCAGATTGCATCAAATTTACTGGAAGGAAATCAGATAAAAATGCATCTCAGCGGATTGCTGGGATCTGCCGTTTCATTTGTTGTCCGCTCTGTTTTTAAAAAAACCGAATTGCCTTTTTTAATTGTTTTAGACAATAAAGAAGAGGCTGCGTATTACCTAAACGATTTAGAGCAGATGATTGGCGAGCAGGATGTATTGTTTTATCCCGCTTCATTCCGTCGTCCCTATCAAGTTGATGAAACAGACAATGCAAATGTTTTGCTTCGCGCTGAGGTTTTAAACCGAATAAATTCCCGAAAAAAACCGGCCATAATTGTTACGTATCCAGAAGCACTTTTTGAGAAAGTAGTGACGCGCCAGCAATTGGATAAAAACACTTTAAAAGTTTCTTTAAACGATAAAATTTCAATTGATTTCATTAATGAAGTTTTGTTTGAATATGAATTCAAAAGAGTAGATTTTATTACAGAACCCGGAGAATTTTCGGTTCGTGGAGGTATTGTCGATGTATTCTCATTTTCAAATGATCATCCGTATAGAATTGAATTTTTCGGAAATGAAGTAGACAGTATCAGAAGTTTTGATGTAGAAACACAATTATCTGTTGAAACGCATAAAAAAATCACCATTATCCCTAATGTCGAAAACAAGATATTTCAGGAAAACCGTGAAAGCTTTTTAGATTATATTGCTGAGAAAACAGTACTTTTTATTCAAAATACTGATGGACTTTTTAGTCAGTTAGACAAACAATTTGCGAGGGCAGAAGAAGCTTTTTCAAAACTTTCAGGAGAAATAAAACACGCCGAACCAGAACAATTATTTTTAAATCAGGCTTCGTTTATCAAACGAGCTTTAGATTTTTCGATAGTAGAATTGGCTTCAAAACCAATTTTTAAAACCACTAAAAAATTCGAATTTCATATTCAGCCTCAGCCCTCGTTCAATAAACAATTTGATTTGCTGCTGAATAATCTGAGCGATAATCATTTTAACGGATACAAAAATTATTTGTTCTGTTCGAATGAAACGCAGGCCAAACGTTTTCATGATATTTTTGAATCGCTGGACGAAGCGAATTCTGAGAATATCAGAAAACAATACAACACTATTGTACTGCCTTTATACCAAGGTTTTATTGATGAAGAAAATCAGATAACGGCTTATACCGATCACCAGATTTTTGAACGTTATCACAAATTCAACATCAAAAACGGTTATTCTAAAAAGCAGAATATTACGCTTAAGGAATTAACAGCACTTTCTGTTGGTGATTATGTAACGCACATCGATCACGGAATTGGGAAGTTTGGCGGATTGCAGAAAATTCAAGTAGAAGGCAAAACGCAAGAAGCCATAAAATTGGTTTATGCGGATAATGACATTGTGTATGTGAGCATTCACTCGCTTCATAAAATTTCCAAATACAACGGAAAAGACGGAACGCCGCCGAAAATATACAAATTAGGGTCTAACGCCTGGAAAGTTTTAAAACAAAAAACCAAAGCGCGTGTCAAACATATTGCATTCAATTTAATTCAGTTGTATGCAAAACGTCGTTTAGAAAAAGGTTTTCAGTTTGCGCCGGACAGTTATCTTCAGAACGAATTAGAAAGTTCGTTTATTTATGAAGATACGCCAGATCAAACTAAATCGACACAAGAAGTAAAAGCCGACATGGAAAGTGATCGCCCCATGGATCGTTTGGTTTGCGGTGATGTTGGTTTCGGAAAAACAGAGGTTGCCATTCGCGCTGCTTTTAAAGCGGTTGACAATAGCAAACAAGTTGCCGTTTTGGTTCCGACGACTATTTTGGCTTATCAGCATTATAGAACTTTTTCGGAACGATTGAAAGATATGCCAGTTTCTATTGGTTATTTAAACCGATTTAGAACGGCAAAACAAAAAGCACAAACTTTAAAAGATTTAGCCGAAGGTAAATTGGATATTGTAATTGGAACGCATCAATTGGTCAACAAAAATGTAGTTTTTAAAGACTTAGGTTTGTTGATTGTTGATGAGGAACAAAAGTTTGGAGTTAACGTAAAAGATAAATTAAAAACTATTGCAGCAAATGTTGATACGTTGACATTAACAGCAACGCCAATTCCGAGAACTTTACAATTCTCTTTAATGGCGGCAAGAGATTTATCTGTTATTACAACGCCTCCGCCAAATCGTTATCCTATTGAAACGAATGTTGTTGGTTTTAATGAAGAAATAATTCGTGATGCAATTTCGTATGAAATTCAGCGAAACGGACAAGTTTTTTTCATTAATAACCGAATAGAAAATATAAAAGAAGTTGCTGGAATGATTCAGCGTTTGGTTCCAAATGCAAGAGTTGGAATTGGGCACGGACAAATGGACGGAGCAAAACTCGAAGAATTGATGTTAGGTTTCATGAACGGAGATTTCGACGTTTTAGTGGCAACGACAATCATCGAAAGTGGTTTGGACGTTCCAAATGCGAACACAATTTTCATTAATAACGCCAATAATTTCGGATTATCAGATTTGCATCAAATGCGCGGTCGAGTAGGGCGAAGCAACAAAAAAGCATTCTGTTATTTCATTTGTCCGCCATATTCATCTATGACAGAAGATGCAAGAAAACGTATTCAGGCTTTGGAACAATTCAGCGAACTGGGAAGCGGTTTCAATATTGCAATGAAAGATCTGGAAATTCGTGGAGCAGGAGATTTATTAGGTGGAGAACAAAGCGGCTTCATCAATGAAATTGGTTTTGATACGTACCAAAAAATCATGAATGAAGCGATTGAAGAATTGAAAGAAAACGAGTTCAAAGATTTATATCCGGAAGAAAATAATATTGATGCTAAGGAATATGTAAAAGATATTCAAATCGATGCCGATTTTGAGTTATTATTTCCAGATGAATATATCAATAACGTTTCGGAACGTTTGGTTTTATACAACGAATTAGGCGCTATAAAAGACGAAGCTGGTTTACAGGAATTCGAAAGAAAGCTAATTGACCGTTTCGGACCTTTGCCAAAACAAGCAACTGCCTTACTAAACAGCATCCGCATAAAATGGATTGCAACGCGTGTTGGAATCGAGAAATTAGTTTTGAAACAAGGCAAAATGATAGGCTATTTCGTTTCAGACCAGCAATCTGATTATTATCAGTCGGTGAAGTTTAGAAATGTTTTAAATTTTGTTCAGAAGCATAGTAATCTTTGCAAAATGAAAGAAAAACAAACCGTAAACGGATTACGTTTATTATTGACTTTTGAAAATGTGAAGTCGATAAAACGGTCGCTGGAATTGATGGAGTTGTTTGAGGAGTAATATAATCAATATAAGATACTAAAACGCATGTGTTCTCTTTTGAAATACAAATGGGTTTTTGATTATTAATATAATATAATCAATTTTGAATAAATTTGCAGAAAAATCCTATTTTTAAGAAATCAAGATTTATGGAGAGTGAAATTAAAATACTTAAAGATTTTGTTGAAGGAAATATTTCTGCTGAAGATTTTGAAAAATGCCTTTTTGAAAATCCAAATTTTGCAGAACTGCTTTCAGATGAAACATTAAACTTAAGGCAAACCTATATTGGAAACTCTACAATATTTCTATACTTGGCAGAACTAAAAATACAAAGTATTAGTGGAAGATTAGATGCACAAGGAGCAGTACAATTATTTTTGACTAAAAAAGGAATTAGCTTTAATAAGTTTACAAAATATAGCGATGACTACAGTCTTATATTAGATTCTCAACCAAAATATATTGATGCAAATCTGGCATTTATTGAAAAGTATATTTTACCTAATGATCTAACGAAATCGAAGACAGAATTAAAAAAAGAAATTAAGGAGAAGTTTTTACATCTTTTTAAATATCAAACAAAACCGCCAAAGTGGATACAAAGCCCAAATTGGATTATTAAGAATGACAAACCTCTTTTCTTTTTAGGACAATTTGAAATTAAGAATTGCGATATTTTTCATGATGACGGTGCTGTTTACTTATTTGTTAATGATGAAACAGGAGATATAGAAACGGTAAAGCAATTTTATTAAAATGAATTATATTAATTCATGTCTATAAAAATTAAGTTTTCTTTATCTTTTATTTAAGAAAAACCTTAGAACTAAAAAGTTTTCTTTGAACCAAAATTTTCAAAGACACTTTATATGCAGAATCAACTTCTTGTTCTTTTTTTATTTCTTGGATTTACTTCAATTTTCGCTCAGGGAAAAGATAGAATTATTTCTAATGATTCCTTAAAATCAGAAACAATCGATCCGCTTCGTCCAGCAAAAGCAGCTTTTTATTCGGCAGTTTTGCCTGGTTTAGGACAGATTTATAATAAAAAATATTGGAAACTTCCTTTGGTATATGGTGC
>Ga0182006_1002117_pt1 | contig 11070 bp, 10 predicted proteins | sample Sormic07211104_1_FD_123022 | JGI IMG/M metagenome (GOLD analysis project Ga0182006, IMG submission 123022) | Rhizosphere microbial communities from Sorghum bicolor, Mead, Nebraska, USA - 072115-104_1 MetaG | ecosystem: Host-associated > Plants > Roots > Rhizosphere | place: USA: Nebraska...
AACATTTAACCGCTCCATTTCTTTCAATAATTCGCGACCGATCGCCGTCATTTTGCCTGTTGCATTGGTACCCTGTGCATAACGTCCGGGTCCGTAATGCGCCGGACCAACGGCCCTCAGGCCATTTTGCCAGGCTTTTTCTAAATGGCCAACCGTTACAAGAGAATCAGCCCCTTCCAAGCTTAAAATATAACCCACAGGCTTTTTATCGTTAACACGTCCGTCATTCCATAATTCGAGGTGTTGCTCAAGGCTTTCCAGGTTGTTCACCTGGAACATTTCACCGGCATCTTCCATTGCTTTATACCAGGCCAGCTGACCCTGCGTTTGCGCCCAGGCTTGTTCAGGAGAATGCCAGCCGGGTAAGTGATTATCCGGACCGACATAACGGGCAATCTGCGTGGCCACCACCAGACCGATATTACCCTTACGCAGTTCGGGGAGTGAGACTGTTCCGTTACTGCGATCGGGTTTATCTGTTAATCCGGCTTCCCTTTCATTGATATCGGCGATATTTTTGGTCAGGTCGCGATTCCACTCCAGGGCATTCATACTTAAATCTAAATGGGCATCTATGATAAACATGGCTATAATTAAATGGTGATTTTTCTTTTCCTGGAGATGATGTCCCAGTATTTTAGTGATTGATCAGTGGCCACACAAAGCGCTTTTTCATACAGGGCAACTGTCGGGCAAATGTGATAAGGCAAGCCATAAAGCATGTCGCCCACCTTATAATTGGCAGGATTTTCTACTTTTAAAACCAAATGTTCTTCGCTCTGACTTTGAACGTCGAGCTGAGGCGCATTCAGGAAGAATACCCGGTTTTTCAAGTCCTTTTCGGCAGCAACGGCTTTATGCCCTAAATCTGTACAAATTAAATCTTCTGTAGGTTTAGATACGATGCGGCTGATCACAAGCGCAGCCGTATTAAATTGCTGTTCGGCGAAAGCGTCCTGGTAGCCTTTGTCCCATAAAATAAAAGTGCCGGGGCTACAATCAAAATTGGTATGCCTGGCATATACCGGAAAAGTGGGTGTTCCACCGGCGATAACCGCTAAATGTTCAATTCCTAAAGCTTCTTTTAAACGATGAAGCTGAGCAATAATAGGTTTTGCTTTTTGATAGCGAACATCAATGGATGAATCATGAATGTGGCCATCATAAGCATGTAAGCCTTTTACATTGATGTGAGGGAGGTTAAGTAATGCTGCAACTAAACCGTGAGCAAGTTCAGGCAAAACTCCTGTCCTGTTCATGCCTACATTTAAATCGATATATACCTCAATAACTATATTTTTCGAAACCGCCATTTCAGATATTGCTTTTGCGGTTTCGATATTATCAAGCAAACAGCTGAAACTGGTGCCTGAATATTGATCTATGAGTTTAAAGAAACGGTTAATATTTTCGCCAACCGGCTGGTAGGCCAATAAAACATCTTTTGCTTTAGCTAAGCCAAGCATTTCCGCTTCGGCGATGGTGGCGCATTTGAATTTATGAATGCCGGCATCGATTAACATATGGGTAATTTCCAGACATTTATGCGTTTTAATGTGCGGCCGAAGCCTGCCGGCATCATTAATCATGCCTTTCAGTATGCCAATGTTTTCACGGATTCTTGTTTCGTAAAAAACAAGCGCAGGTGTTTCCAGCGCCTCCTCATTTGGGATTAAATACCAGTCTTGCTGCTGCATCATTAAAAAAGTTCGAACAATGCTTCAATTTCTACCGGAATATTATCGGGCAAAGAGCCAAAACCAACAGCGCTTCTTACACCAATGCCATTTTCCTCACCCCAAACTTTTGCAAAAAGCTCACTGCAACCGTTAATAATATAGGGATGCTTTTCAAACTCAGGCGTACAATTTACCATGCCTAAAACCTTAATTACCCGTTTAACTTTGTTTAAACTGCCGATGTTTGTTTTTATGGTTGAAAGCATGGTTAAGCCCACCTGCAGAGCGGCAATTTTGCCTTCTTCCTGAGATAAATCAGAACCGATCCGTCCAATGATTAATGATTTATCATCCTGAACCGGACCATGGCCGCTTAGGTAAAGGTATTTTCCATCAACTAAACAAGGTTTGTAAACGCCAAGTGGCGCAGGTGCGGGTGGTAAATTAAGTTTCAGTTGTTCGAAGCGTTCGTCGGGAGTTAAATTTTCCATATGATGTATTTATTATTTTATTCGATGATTATTTTAAGCAAAAGTACACCCAAAAGGCCTGCTAGGCCAACAATAGATTCCATTAATGCCCAGGATTTGAATGTATCTTTCAAAGTTAAACCGAAATATTCTTTAAACATCCAGAATCCGGCGTCGTTAACATGAGAAAACATTAAACTCCCGGCACCAACCGCTAAAACCATCAGGTTGGGATTGGTATGCGTATGCTCCATTAAAGGGACAATAATACCGGCCGTGGTTAAACCGGCAACGGTTGCCGAACCCACACAAAACCGGATGATTGCGGCAATCATCCAAGCCAGAAACAATGGTTCTGCTTTAACATGTTGCAAATAAGCGGCAATTTGATTGCTTACACCACTCTCTGTTAAAACCTGCTTTAAAGCGCCTGAACCTGCAATGATCAACAGAATTAAGGCGATATCTTTAATGGCATCAGCATAAATATGCATGATCTCCGTAATTTTTTTTCCCTGTGTGATGCCCAGCAACCATGTGGCAACAATCAATACAGTAAGCATTACAACAGATGGATTTCCGGCAAATAAAATATAGGGCAAGATAACAGCATCAGGCCTTAAAAGCATGGGGATGACGTACGCAACTGCCAGCAACAATACAGGAAGTAAAGCCGTAAAAAAGCTTTTAAATCCACTGGGGAGTTGCTCTTCAGTTAATTCTTTTGGGCTGAAAGAGGCCAACGGATTTGCAGGGATTGCTTTGAGCGTACGGGCGAAAATGGGCCCGCCTAATATGATTGCAGGAATGGCAACAGCTAAACCATAAAATAGTGTCAAACCCATATCAGCCTGGAATTGAACCACTAATGCCGCTGGAGAAGGGTGCGGCGGCAAGAATCCATGTGTTACAGATAAGGCGGCTAACATGGGTAAGCCGATATACAAGGCAGGCAATTTATAACGGTAAACTACGGAGAATATTAAGGGAACCATCAGCACGAAACCTATACCGTAATACAAAGGAATACCAATTAAAAAGCCGGTTAAAACCATAGCCCATTGAATGTATTTTTCACCGAAAATAGTCATGCTCACCTGGGCGATCTTTTGCGCTGCGCCACTTTCGGCCACCAGTTTACCAAGCATTGCCCCTGCCGTAATGATAATGGCCAAGGAGCCTAAAACATCGCCCATACCTTTTTCGATACTTGATGGGATTTTTGAAGGTGGTAGACCTAAAGCCAGGCCTGCCAGAAAAGATACTGCTAAAAAGGCTAAAAAAGCATTGATCTTAAATACAGAAATCAGTACAATTAATAATGCAATGCAAATAAAAACAATGAGTATAGTCATTTAATTTACGATAATTTCATCAACCATTAACCAGGCTTTTGTGCCTGTACCATAAAAACCGTCGGGGATAGTCCCGATATTGGTGGCCTTAATCCCATTTATTTGATTACTCAAAATTGTTTGCTGTTATGTTTATCAGAAGGCATAAACCAAAATGCAATGATCAACTTGCATCGCAGCTAACCGTTTCCATTTCGGCAAGTTCGAAGGTAAGGTTCACCGAACGTCCACCAAGCGGTCTGGTACAATGCTTAACCATTGCAGGAATGGTAAATAGCTGTCCTGGTTTCAGCTCAACCGTACGGTCCTCAAGATCAATTAACAAAGTGCCTTCAATGCCCATAAAGGTTTCATCACTATTTGGATGGTAGTGCCAGTAAAAGGGCTCCGTCATTACCCCTACCCTTACAACATGGTCATTAAAGATAGAAAGCGGAATATTTTTGTAGCTGCTTACACTGGCGGTTTCCTGCTCAATATCAATCACGGTAAGCTGAGGTATGGTCCTGATCATTTTTAAAATTACATATTTTCTGATTTAAAGCCTATTAATAGGTCACTACATCTTTAGTATCAGAGTCATCACTGACTGAAAGGTAGCGGGACACCCGGTGCTCATGATACTTATGATACCCACTGTTCCGATTTATACAATTTTTTCTATAAAGCATCGGTTAGCTTTGTGAAATTCTTTAATTTTAAATTATAACCAAATACGTTATGGAACAGAACCAATTGATCAGAATGGATAATATGGGCATTGTTGTGGCATCGCTTGATAATGCAATCTCTTTTTTCAGTGAAATCGGACTGAAGCTTGAAGGCCGGGCAACAATAGAGGGAGAATGGGCAGGTAAGGTTACCGGGCTGGGTAACCAGCACGTGGAAGTGGCCATGATGGTGACTCCCGACGGCCATAGCCGACTTGAAATTTCACAGTTTCTTAGTCCGCTTACCATTTCTGACCACCGCGAAGCACCGGTTAATTCCCTTGGCTACCTGCGTGTAATGTTTACGGTTTCAGATATCGACGAGTTGTTACCAAGGCTGCAAAAACACGGCGCCACATTGGTTGGTGAAGTTGTTCAATATGAAGACACCTATAAACTTTGTTACATCAGGGGATCAGAAGGTCTCTTAATCGGCCTTGCGCAGGAGCTTCACAAAAAATGATGAAATTGATAACCCATGGCTTCTTTTAAAGGATAGGGCTTCGGTCCCATCCTTATAAAGACCACACGGCAAGCTCATAACCATCCGGATCAGTCAATGGTACAGACTGCCTTTGCCTGTACCTTTAACCATCTCATCTTAGGCTTTCAGGCTCATACCCCCGTCCATTACGATTTCTGCCCCTGTAATATAAGTGGCAGCATCACCACAAAAGAAGGCAACCATTTTGGCCACATCCTCAGATTTTCCGATTTTGCCGAGCGGAATACGGCCGATCAACCACTGGTTAATCCCTGCTAACTGTTCTTCGCTAAGTCCCATTTTGTTCATGATTTCTGTAGCGGTAGGGCCTGGACTCACGCTGTTCACCCGGATCTGGCGCGGTGCAAGCTCTACCGCTGCAATACGCATCACTGAGTTTAGTGCTGCTTTGCTTGAAGAGTAGATTGAACTGTTCACCCCGTCCATGTGTGCAGTGTTCGAAGAAAGGAATACCACAGAACCACCATCATTCAGCAATGGGATAAATTTGCTCAAAGTAAAGTAGGCACCTTTAAAATTAACACCAAAAATGTTATCAAAACTTTTTTCAGTGGCATCCGCAATGCTGCTCTGCTCCACTACACCCGCATTGATAAACAGGATGTCAATTTTACCAAAGATTGTTCCTACCTCACTTGCCAACCCTTCAATTGCGGTAATCTGGCTCTGATCTGCCACCAATCCTATCACACCAAGGCCTGAAGCAGCCTTTTCAACGGCATCTTTTCTCCTTCCGGTAATAATCACCTCTGCACCCTGTGCTTTTAATTCTTTTGCGGTGGCATAACCGATGCCGCTATTTCCGCCGGTTATCAGCGCTTTTTTTCCTGTTAAATTGTTCATGATAAAAAAATAAATTTTATAGCTCCAAAAATATGGTTGTATTGGTATACTTTTGTAGTCAGTATAACAGAGTATACCAGTTATGGAAACAGAAAAAATAATTCAGATTGCAACAGAGGTGCTGTCCAATCCACGCAACCAAAAAGAAGAGGTACAGGCTTTACAGGATACGCTTTATGTACTTGGGGGCAAATGGAAACTGCCGATCATCAATTCCATCTGTAATGGCAATAAAAGATTCCGGGATATTGAAAGAAGCATTCCGGGAATTACCACGCGGATGCTGAGTAAGGAATTGAAGGAAATGACGGCAAACCAGCTGATCAAAAGAACAGTGATAGACGATACTCCTGTAAGTATTGAATATACGTCCACTGAATACTGCCAGTCTTTTGGTGGTATTATACTGGAAATGATCAGGTGGGGCAAAAGCCACAGGCAACGCTTGAAGGAAACTGCTGATTAGGTTAATGGATAACAATTTTTGTCGATGCAAAGTTCCGTGGTCTTAAAAGAACGAGCCTAAGCAAATCTATCTTTATCTTAGCCAAATTGACCAAGAGAAAATTATCTTATTGAGATCAATTTTATCGGGCCAAATGAAAATTGTATTTTTCCAAAAAAAATGGCTGACAAATTAAGCACAGCTTAATGCACCAAATACCCTATAAATAACATATGAATAAAGCATTTTTAATTCTTCTTTTAACTTTTTTTACGGCAGTAGTTTTTGGACAAAAAAACAGGCCAAATGAAAGTGATAAAAGTAAACCCTTTGTCTTGGGCCGAATAGACGAAATCCAATCAAAAGAACTGGCTGAGAAAAGAATCCTGAACATTTACCTTCCCGATGGCTATCAACAAAACGATACCACAAAATATCCGGTAATTTATCTGCTTGATGGTTCTGCCGACGAAGATTTTATCCATATTGCAGGGCTGGTACAGTTTAACAGTTTCGAATGGGTAAATCAGGTTCCAAAATCAATTGTGGTGGGCATTGCCACTGTAGATCGGAAACGGGATTTTACTTTCCCTACCTCAATCGGGGGCGACAAGAAAAGGTATCCTACAACAGGCCATTCGGATAAATTTATTTCGTTCATTGAAAAGGAGCTTCAACCCTATATTCAGGCAAAATATAAAACGGATGCAAACAAAACCCTTATTGGTCAATCTTTAGGCGGTTTGCTGGCTACTGAAATCCTGATCAAAAAACCTACACTTTTTAATAAATACATTATCATTAGTCCGAGTTTATGGTGGGATAACGCTTCGTTGCTAAATCAGAATTCCGAAATAAAGGAAAATAGGTTTAAGCAACAAACCGATGTTTACATTGCTGTTGGTAAAGAAGGCCTTACACCAACTGAAATACCCAGGGTGATGGAAGTGGATGCAAATTTACTGACTGAAAAAATTAAAGGTTTCAAAAACAAAAATGTAAAAGTATATTTTGATTTTTTGCCACTGGAGAACCATGCAACGATTATGCATCAGGCAGTATCCAATTCTTTTAAGTTTCTCTACCCGACAGTGAAGAAAGAATAGGTTTTAAAAAAATATCCACCACGGGTGGATACAAAAACCGATATACAAATTCATGCTGCTAAAACGTTAAAATGAAGGTTTTTGATTAAAAAAGCAATAAAATTTTTTAATTCAAATAAATAAACGTTAATTAGACATTTATTTATTGTTATGAGCACAGCAAACTATGTAATTGGAGTGGATTACGGGACAGATTCTGTCCGGTCAGTTCTAGTCGATACCGCAAACGGAAAGGAAATAGCATCATCTGTTTTTCTTTATCCAAGATGGCAGAAAGGTTTATATTGTAAACCGGCTGTTAATCAGTTCCGCCAGCATCCGTTAGATTATATTGAAGGTTTAACACACACTATAAAAGATTGTTTAACAAAAGCAGGTGGTGCCGATATTGCACATCTGGTAAAGGGGATTTCGGTTGATACCACCGGATCAAGTCCGGTAGCTGTTGATGCAACAGGTACTCCACTTGCCCTGACCAAAGGTTTTGAAGAAAATCCAAATGCCATGTTTGTGCTTTGGAAAGACCATACATCAGTTAAAGAAGCTGCAGAAATTAATGAACACGCTACAAAATTCAGTACCAATTACCTTAAATATGTAGGTGGCATTTATTCATCAGAATGGTTCTGGTCTAAATTATTACACATATTAAGGGTCGATCCGACTATTAAAAAAGGTGCTGCATCGTGGGTAGAACATTGCGACTGGGTTCCGTTTTTACTTTGTGGTGGAAACGATATTACAGCAATGAAACGTAGCCGTTGTGCCGCCGGGCATAAAGCACTTTGGGCAGAAGAGTTTAACGGCTTACCCCCTGAAGATTTCTTTAGCAGTCTTGATCCGCTTTTAGCAGGTTTCAGAGATCAATTATTCACCGATACCTATACTTCTGATGTTGCTGCGGGAACACTGAGCGAGGAATGGGCAACTAAACTGGGCTTAAGTACAGCTGTAGTAGTTGGTGTTGGTGCATTTGATGCACACATGGGCGCAGTTGGTGGACAGATTGAACCTTACTACCTGAGTAAAGTAATGGGTACAAGTACCTGTGATATCTTGGTTGCGCCCAATCAGGATTTACATGGAAAATTGATTAATGGTATCTGTGGACAGGTTAATGGTTCGGTAATTCCGGGTATGGCAGGTTTAGAGGCCGGTCAATCTGCTTTCGGTGATGTTTATGCCTGGTTCAAGAATTTAATCAGCTGGCCATTAAATCATTTGCTTACTGAATCTGATGTAATTGATGAAGCTACAGCTACTGCATTAAAGGCAGAGCTAGAAGGAAAAATAATCGCTCATTTAAGTAACGAAGCTGCAGCTTTACCTGAAGGAGACTACGCCGAGCTGGCTATTGATTGGCTGAACGGCCGTAGAACACCAGATGCCAATCAGGAACTAAAAGGTGCCATAACAGGTTTAGGTTTAGGAACCGATGCCCCACGGTTTTTCCGTGCCTTAGCTGCTGCCACCTGTTTTGGTGCCAAAGCCATTGTAGATCGCTTTAAGGAACAGGGTGTTCCGGTAAAAGGAATTATCGGTATTGGTGGTGTAGCAAAAAAATCGACTTATATTATGCAAATGATGGCAGATGTATTGGAAATGCCCATTAGAATCCATCGTTTTGAGCATACCTGCGCATTAGGTGCGGCGATGTTCGCTGCTGTAGCAGCTGGTGTTTATCCAAATATCGAAGCAGCAATGGCGGCCATGGGAACAGGTTTTGAGAAAGAATATAAACCAAATATTAAAAAACAAAAACTTTACCGCCAGCATTACCAACAATATTTGGGGTTAGGCAGGTATCTGGAGAAATACAATAAAAAAGATGTAAAACCTTACTTATCATGAGCAACTATCAGGATATAAAAGAGCAGGCTTACCAGGCCAACATGCAGTTGCCCAAATTGGGGCTGGTACTTTTTACCTTTGGCAATGTGAGTGCTGCGGATCGATCAAAAGGTGTTTTTGCCATTAAACCAAGCGGTGTACCTTACGAAGATTTATCACCGGAGAAAATGGTGATTGTAGATTTCGAAGGAAATACTGTTGAAGGCAATTTACGTCCCTCTTCAGATACTAAAACCCATGCGGTTTTATATAAACACTGGGCAGAGATTGGCGGGATTGTACATACACATTCTACTTATGGCACAGCCTGGGCACAGGCACAAAGGGCTATTCCAATTTTCGGAACTACCCATGCCGACCATTTAACAGTAGATATTCCATGTGCACCACCAATGGCTGATGAAATGATTAAAGGGAATTACGAGTACGAAACGGGTTTTCAGATCATGAACCATTTTGAAAGTTTGAGTTTAAGCTATAAAGAAGTTGAGATGATTTTGGTGGGTAACCACGCACCTTTTACCTGGGGAAAAACGGCCGAGAAAGCCGTTTATAACAGTGCGGTTTTAGAAACTGTGGCGCAGATGGCTTTGTTAACCGAACAGATCAACCCGCAGGCCCCAAAGCTGAAAGATTCGTTAATAGATAAACATTACGAGCGTAAACATGGTGATGGTGCTTATTATGGACAGCGTTAAGGTAGTCTTTAGTCACGAGTCTAAAGTCTTTAGTCTTGGGTGCAGAGATAGCGTTGCATAATAAGTTTGGAAAGCAAGTACAGTGGTACTTAGGAAACGATAGCCCCGCCATTCGCTATAGCTCCGATAGAAAAAATCGGAGGCTGCCGCTACTGTCGGGTTTAACCTAGTTAGGTTTACCTAAGTAACCTAAACCTGATTGGAGTGGACATGAACCCAACCGCAGGTGGGTGAATAAAACGGAAAGCAGGACTACCCTAACCGATGGAATACGGAGCCTTGCTTTTCAAAAAAAAGAATAGGGATAATGGTCTGTGAGGACACAGACCATGTCATTGAATAAATTAAAAATAACATAAATAGTAATGATTGATTTAAAAAAGTTACAAGTTTGGTTCATCACGGGTACGCAACATTTGTACGGTGAAGAAACCTTAAAACAAGTAGCGGAGCACGCCCAACAAGTGGCCGATTCGTTAAACCAGAACGGAAGTATTTCTGTTTCGGTCGTGTACAAGCCGATTGTAAAAACAACCGAAGAGATTTTTGAAACCCTGCAACAAGCCAATATTGATGAGAACTGTATCGGCGTAATTACCTGGATGCATACGTTCTCCCCTGCTAAAATGTGGATCAGGGGCTTAAATGTTTTGCAGAAACCATTATTACACTTACACACGCAGTTTAATCGCGATATCCCATGGAATACCATTGATATGGATTTCATGAACCTGAACCAAAGTGCACATGGCGACCGTGAATTTGGTTTTATGGTTTCGCGCATGCGTAAAGACCGTAAGGTAGTTGTTGGGCATTGGCAAGATGAAGAAGTAGCTAAACAGATCGATACCTGGTGCAGGGCTGCTGCCGGATGGCACGATTGGCAAGGTGCTAAATTCGCCCGCTTTGGCGATAATATGCGTTATGTTGCGGTTACAGATGGCGATAAGGTAGAAGCTGAAATGAAATTTGGTTTTGCAGTAAACACTTATGGTATAGGCGATTTAGTAGCGGTAATTAATGGAATAAGTGAGGAGTCTATTCAAGCGTTATTAAAAGAGTATGAAGAGACTTACGAAATGACTGCTGATTTAAAAGTTGGCGGTGCCAGGCATTCATCTGTTTACGAAGCGGCTAAAATCGAACTGGGTTTAAGGAAGTTCCTGGAAGACGGAGGTTTTAAAGGTTTCTCTGATACTTTTGAAGATTTACATGGTATGATCCAGTTACCTGGAATTGCAGCACAACGTTTAATGGCCGATGGTTATGGTTTTGCGGGTGAAGGCGACTGGAAAACGGCAGCTTTGGTACGTGCCTGTAAAGTAATGGGTGCTGGTTTAGCGGGTGGAAATGCATTTATGGAAGATTATACGTATCACTTCGATCCGGCAAACTCGATGGTTTTAGG
>Ga0182006_1002119_pt1 | contig 11058 bp, 8 predicted proteins | sample Sormic07211104_1_FD_123022 | JGI IMG/M metagenome (GOLD analysis project Ga0182006, IMG submission 123022) | Rhizosphere microbial communities from Sorghum bicolor, Mead, Nebraska, USA - 072115-104_1 MetaG | ecosystem: Host-associated > Plants > Roots > Rhizosphere | place: USA: Nebraska...
TGGGCTCGAAATGACGGATGATTGGATGGAGAAACTATGGGCTAAGTTCAAACAGGCAAATTATTACATAAAAAGGTCGTCATTTCGACTGAAGTGTACCGATTTTTCATCGGTAGCGTAATGGAGAAATCTTTGAACTTGGTTTTATAGCATCTTTAAAAGATTTCTCGACTTCGCTGCGCTCCGGCCGAAATGACGAACTATAATCTTTACTCATCCCACTCATTTATAATTTTTGTCAAATCATCCCAGTTTTCATTAAAACCATTAATTAGCGCATCTTTTTTCGCCCTACTCCATTTTTTTAGTTGCTTTTCCCGATCAATAGCTTCTTCAGTTGATAGAAAAGATTCATAATAAACGCAATAGATCAAATTGTACTTGGCTGTAAATGAGTTGGGATAAGTTTTATTCTGATGTTCGTAAATACGGCTTCTTAAATTAGAAGTTACACCAATATATAAAGTTGTTTTTTGATAATTGGTCATAATGTAAATGCATCCTCCGCGTTCCATAACAATGAATTTAAGAAGAAAAATTGTCATTTCGGCCGCAGTGTTCCAAAGGAACCTTCGGAGGAGGAATCTTTGGAAATAGCATCTTTAAAAGATTTCTCGACTTCACTGCGCTCCGCTCGAAATGACGAACTAGGGGCTAAGTTCAAAAAGGCAAGTTATTACATAAAAAGATCGTCATTTCGACTGGAGCTAGCCGATTTTTCATCGGTAGCGTAATGGAGAAATCTTTAGAAATAGCATCTTTAAAAGATTTCTCGACTTCGCTACGCTCCGCTCGAAATGACGAAACTATGGGACTAAGTTCAAAATGGCAAATTATTACATAAAAAGGTCGTCATTTCAACTGTAGGCGTGCCGATTTTTTATCGGTAGCGTAATGGAAAAATCTTTAGAAATAGCACCTTTAAAAGATTTCTCGACTTCGCTGTGCACCGCTCGAAATGACGGATGATTGGATGGAGAAATCTCTCTAGCTGCATCGTCATTTCGACTGGAGCTAGCCGATTTTTCATTGGTAGCGTAATGGAGAAATCATTGAATTTGGTTTTATAGCACCTTTAAAAGATTTCTCGACTACGCTGCGCTCCGCTCGAAATGACGAACCGACTGAGGAACCCGATCTCAATGCCCATTTACCTCGTTAACACCGCCAGTTTCTGTTTAAACAGGTCGATTGTTCTGCTCCAGGCTAGTTTTGCGGCGGCTTCGTTATACCTCGTAGGTGAGGTATTGTTGTTAAAAGCATGGTTTACACCCTCGTAGATGTAAATTTTGTAATCAATTTTATTGTCTTTTAAAGCTTGCTCATAAGCTGGAATTCCGGCATTAATGCGTTCATCCAGGCCGCCATAGTGCAGCATTAAACTCGCTTTAATTTTAGGAACATCTGCCACATTGGCCTGCGCGCCGTAATAAGCAACAGCTGCCTGCAGTTTAGGGTCGTTAACCGCTAATTTATTGGCCATTCCACCTCCCCAGCAAAAGCCAACACAACCTACTTTACCATTTCCGTCTTTTCTATTGCGTAAATAGTCTAATGCTTTTAAATAATTCTGTAGATTTTTTTCGGGATCTAATTTGCCGATCAACTCGCGCCCTTTATCTTCATCCGTAGGGGTTCCACCAAGCGGCGAAAGCGCATCAACACCAAGGGCCAGGAAACCTTCTGCAGCAACACGTTTGGTTACATCAATAATATGTGGATTTAGCCCCCTGTTTTCATGAATAACCAGTACGCAACCTAAGTTCTTTTTGCCTTTTGGCTTGGCCAGCACTGCTTTCATTTCACCATCAACACCTGTGTAGGTAATATTTTCAACTTCGACATCATCACTGTTAAAATCTGCTGCAGCGGCATAATTATTCTCTAGCATGGGCAGAATAGTCATGGCTAATGCTGTGCTGCCCGCCAGGATAGCCAGTTTTCTCATAAAATCTTTTCTGCTAACCTGACTATGGGTATATTCATCGTACAGGTTGATTATTTTCTGATCCATCTTATTGGTTTTGAATTACCCTACAAGATAAACAAGGATGTTGAGATTTGAGGTAGCATTGCCTAAAAGTTACAATACATTTTTTCCCATTTTTTAATCAGTGTTACACGGTGTTTCGTATATCGAGGGGTTAAAAAGGCATTCGACCAATCATCGTAATTATCATAAAAGAATTTCAGGAAGAAAATATGAAAGGTAATCCCGAGATAGGGAATGGCTTTTAGTTCATCGTCAGTTAAGGACCTAACATGCTGGTAAGCATTTAAAAAGGTATTAAAATCTTCTGTTGCCTGTTCTTTTGAGATTAAATTATTGAGTTGATGGAAAAAATAATGATTAAGAAAAGACATTAAATCGTTAATCAGGTAGCCCTCACCTGCAAAATCGAAATCAAAAAAGGTAATTTTTCCCGCTTCATCAAAATGGAAGTTTTTAGGAAAAAAATCATAGTGGCAATAACCATAGCTGAATTTTGAGGTATCGAATTCTTCGAATTTTTTTACCACTTTATTGGCAATGTTGGTCAGGTATTCAAATTCCTCAGGCATTTCTGTAAAATGAGGTTTTAAATCGCGCAAAGGCTCAAATAAAGTGGTTTCGAAACTGAATACCGGACGTGGATTACTGAGCTTAATTGAAGCAGTAGTTTGGTGTAATTTAGCAATGTCTTGCCCCAATTGGATAAGGTGTGCGTTTTCCAGATCCAAAATCACTTTTCCTTCAGCAAAAGAAAACAGTATACCGTTTCTTAAACCTTCTACAGCATTAAACTGTTGAATTTGTTTCCCATTTACATCGGTTATAGGGTAGGAAACCGAATTTTCATTTGCTTTTAAAATATTAAGCAATTCTACTTCAGCTTCAATTTCATTGCGTTTGCGGTGTGTATCGCGGTAGATTTTGAAGATATATTTCTGGCGTTCATTTTCCAGAATATAGGTGTCGCTTACATTTCTGATGAGTAATCGGCAGGTTGTAGATGGATTTAACTGATAAGCTTCAATTAAATGATCTTTTAAGGCAGCGGCTGATAAGGTAGAGTATTGTGCTGGGAATATATTTTGCATAAGTAGCGCTTTGGGGTTTCAAATATAAATTTTAGAAATGACATCTTAACCGTTAAATAAGACTACCTTTCCCACCTTAGGCATATCGTTTTAAGATTAATACAATCTATTGGAAAAAATATTTGATTGCCTTATCGATAGTTTTATCGAAGATAAAGTGGGTATAGCAGAAAACTTTTTAAGTGTTTCTTTAGCGGCCCATCTTAAAGACAACCTCATCGGGTTATTTGAAAATAAAAAGCTTTTAAATGCTGGCGTAGGTAACGATATGGTTGTGAATCAAAACAAGTTGATTAGAAGCGACGTGATTTACTGGTTAGACAGAAAGCATGATAACCAATACGAAAATGATTTCTTCGATCTGATGGACGAATTTGTGATTTATTTAAACCGTACCTGTTATACGGGCATCACCGGCTACGAATTTCATTATACACTTTACGAATCGGGCACGTTTTACAAAAAACATATCGATCAGTTTCATAACAACGGAAGCCGGGAATACTCGATGATTATGTATTTAAATGCCGATTGGAAAACAGAAGATGGAGGAGAGCTGTGCATTTATCATGTTAATGAAGAACAGCATATTTCGCCCAATAACGGCAAAAGTGTTTTCTTTAAGAGTTCAGACCTGGCTCACGAGGTTTTGCTCACCCATAAACAAAGGATGAGTATTACAGGATGGCTTAAAATTGGTTAAACGCTAGTCTCCAATATTAAGCAATTGTTTAATTGTGCCTTTATAATTTTTACCGATAGGAACCTCCTGACCGTTTTTGAGCACAATGGTGTTACCTTCTAAATAATCTACGTATTTTTTGTTGAGCATAAAAGATTTATGAATTCGGATAAAATAATCGGCTGGTAACTGATCTTCAAAACTGGCCAATGTTCTGGGCGTTAGTAGAAAATCACCGTTTTTCCAAACCTTAACATAATTACCCAGGCTTTCTAAATATTGTATTTCTTCGGTTTTTACCAGGATGTGCTTTTTGTCTGCTTTAATGGAGATTTGCCCATCGCTTTTGATCTCTGCTTTTTCGATTTCAATAGGGCCAGCAGTTTGTTTTTTAAGGTTGTACAATTCCAGCGCCCGGTTAACGGCTTTTAAAAAACGGTCGAACCGGAAGGGTTTTAACAGGTAATCGCAAACCGCCAGATCAAAACTTTCTAAAGCGTATTCTTCGTATGCCGAGGTAATAATTATAAGTGGCTTATGCGGTAAGGTCCTCAAAAAATCCAGGCCGTTTAGTTTTGGCATCCGAATATCCAGGAAAATTAAATCCACCTGCTGTTTATTCAAAAAATCTAAGGCCGCTGTAGCCCGGTAACAATCACCAACTATGTTAATAAAGGGAATATCTTTCGCATATTCGGTTATTACACCGTGTGCAAGAGGTTCATCATCTACTATTAAGCAACGTAAGCTCATGTTAACTGGAGTTTAAGTTCTGCCTTAAAGATATTAGCAATGGTGGTAATTTCCAATGTATAACGGTTTGGATAAAGCAATTCGAGTCTTTTTCTCAAATTATCAATCCCAATTCCTTTAATTCCCTTTACTTCTTCAGGGTCGAAGGAGTTCTCGCAACTGAAAATAAGCGTGGTATTATTGCTGATTAATGATAGTTTCAAACTGGCAGTATTATCCGCAGGTTCTATACCATGTTTAAATGCATTTTCGATAAGTACGATTAGTAAGAGGGGCGCAATATCTACCTGATCATTTTTAACTTGTTTATTAAATTCAAAATTTAAGTTTTTTTGCAAACGGATTTGTTGCAATTGAATGTAATCATCAATATAATTTAACTCCTGCGAAAGTTTAACTGTTTTTTCCTGCCCTTTGTAAATCGTATAACGCATCAGTTCTGATAGTTGCAAAATACTTTCTGGTGTTTTATCCGATTTTTGCAAGCTTAATGCATAAAGGTTGTTAAGCGTATTAAAGAAAAAATGAGGATTAAGCTGTTGTTTTAATAAATCGAGTTCAGTTTGCGATTTTTCTTTTTCTAAAGAGAGAATCCTATTGTTCTGTTTCCCCCATTGCAACGCCAAAACCACCGGCAAACTGATGAGCATGATGGCAAAGGCACCGAAAGCATTTTCCAATTCGAAAGGGTTAGTTACGAATATGCTCCGGCCAAATACCGTGTTAATGGGCAGCGAAATTAACAGTTGGGCCAATAAGGGATAAAGAACAGCAATGATGGCAGAAAGTGTTAAAAGGTAAAGGAACAAACCCTTCTCTTTAAGGATTTTAGATACGAGTAAACGGCTATTGATCAGAAAAAGCAGGTATCCGCATAAATACATGATCAGGAATTGTGAAAAGAAGCTTAAAAATGTCCCAAAATTGAACAACAACAGTTTAATGTCGAATTCGAAACCAACCAAACGGAAACCCTTTCTTTGGTAAATCGGATTATCTAAACTCGAAACGGCCATTACCGAAATGGTTGCAGCGAGTAGAATGATGGTAATGAGGACAGCATTTTCCAGACCGATTTTTTTGATCCATTTAATGTGTTGCACTTTTTTCTGGTAATACTGATTAGCAATCAACATGATTTCGAGGGCGACTGCCGCCAAAGCTGTTGAAATAAAAACAGCATTGTTAAGCTTCGCAATTTGCAGGTAAAATGCAATGTCAGTAAAAAGCGGAAGCAGGATGAAGAAGCAAGTGCACCAGTAAACAACATATTGCTTTTTATTTAAGGTGTTTTTTAATCTGGTTTTAAGAAAAGAAAAAATAAGTACAGGGAGCAAACAGAAACCCAAAGCCAAAATACAGCTGGCATAGGTAAACCAAATATTGGTAGTTAAGTTGTAGGTGTTAAAAATGGCTATCCACAACAAAAGGCCAACAAATATGAAAAAATCCTGGTATTTATAGTTGTAGCTGAAATTTCTTGTACTGCGCATTTTGTTAAATAGGATAATATTATTTAAAAAGATGTCACCCTGTCCAAAGGACTCCTGTGGAGAGTGTAGTCGAATGACAAGCTTTTTTGATTGATCTAATTGTACGGGGCTTCGACTCCGCTCAGCCTGGCAATATCAGCGTGACTAATCTTTCAATAATCATTAAAGTTATGAAAGTTTGAAGTCCGCGTAAAATTTACATGATGAAAGGCACGTTTTTGATGATGAAAGGAATTTTAACCCTATTTAATACTTTCATCATCATTTTAAATGCCTTGGTCACTTAAATTATCTGCTGTGGTTTTGCCTGTCTAATTTGCGTCCATCTTATATTAATTAATATGGTACGGCTTAAAATACAGCAACTTACAAAATCTTATCAAAACGGGGTAAAGGCCCTTGATGAGGTTACATTAAATATCGCTAACGGTATGTTTGGCTTATTGGGTCCAAATGGCGCTGGTAAATCGTCGCTTATGCGCACACTAGCAACCTTACAGCTGCCAGACGCCGGTCAGGTTCATTTTGATGGAAATGATGTGCTGCAAAATCCGCAGGAAATGCGGAATAAACTGGGGTATTTGCCACAGGATTTTGGTGTTTATCCTAAAATTTCAGCGCTTGATCTGTTAAACCACCTGGCTGTGTTAAAAGGCCTGCAGCATAAAAATGAAAGAAAAGAACAAGTGACTTCTCTTTTGCAACAGACCAATTTATTTGAAGTAAGAAAAAGGTCTGTTAGCACCTTCTCTGGTGGTATGCGACAGCGTTTCGGTATTGCGCAAGCTTTACTGGGCAACCCGCAGTTAATTATTGTTGATGAGCCCACCGCAGGTCTTGATCCACAGGAAAGGAACAGGTTCCATGATCTGTTAAGTGAAATTGGTGCCAACCGTGTGGTTATCTTATCCACTCACATTGTAGAGGATGTGAACGACCTTTGTTCTGAAATGGCCGTGATGGCCAATGGGAAGTTGATTTTACAAGGGAAACCTTCAGACTTAACCCAAAAGTTAGATGGAAAAATCTGGCGAAGCGTGATCGATAAGGCAGATCTGGCACAATATTCATCCGTTTTTAATGTAATTTCTACAAAAATTATTTTGGGTAAGCTTCACATTTTCGTGCTGGCTGATGAATGTCCTGTACCAGGTTTCGAATCGGTTTATCCCAGTTTGGAAGAGGTATACTTTTCTTCATTATTCGGCTCTGCCAATCAAAATCTGGAGGCTAGGCGATGATTATAGATTTACTAAAATTTGAACTGAAATACCATTTTGGGCAGATATCGTTCAGAGTGGCAGCGCTTTTGTTTTTTATGCTGGGCTATTTCTGTGTAGTACAGGGTGGATTTGGCTCGGATGACGTGCATAAAAATTCGCCATATGTCATCACCAACATCATCGCCCTGCTTTCGCTTTTCTCTATCTTTTCTGGCACCTTATTTAGTGCTAATGTGGTGCTGAGGGACAGTATGTATGAAATGGAGGCAGTTGTTTTTACTACTTCGATCAAAAAACTCCCTTATTTTGTCGTAAGGTTTTTAGGCCTCATCATTTCCGTTTTTAGTTTACTCGTGCTAGTGGCGTTGGGTATCTACGTTGGCACTTTCTTTATCGATGCCGATCGGTTAGGTGTATTCTGTATCACTTATTTTTTACAGCCACTTTTAGTTTTTGCATTACTTAATGTGCTGTTCGCTGCAGGTATTCTATTCTGTACTGCCATATTAACCAAAAATGTACGGGCAATTTATGTGGTAGGTGTGTTGATTTACATTTTGTATATGCTTGCTTCGATATTTGGCAATTCGCCATTGCTGGCCACCTCGACAATGAAAGCAAGTAGTCCCGATATTTTACCTATACTTTTAGATCCTTTTGCATTAGCCTCGTTTTTTGGCGAAACCAGAACCTGGACCGATCTACAGCGCAATCAACAATTGTTCCCGTTAGACGGCGCATTTTTACTCAACAGGCTGCTGTGGCTTGGTTTTACTGCTTTGCTAATGCTGATAACCTATTGTTTATTCAATTTCCGCTTGCAGCAACAGCGACAGGTAAAAATTAAAGCAATCAAAGTAGAACAGATTAAATTAATCCCTTATCGTGCTTTAGCCGCATTGTCAAATGGCTTTCGTTATCATGTGAACACGTTTTTCGCGCAGCTTAAACTCGAAATGATATTCCTGTTTAAAAACATCCCTATTATGGTAATGCTCTTGTTGTGGGTTTTTATATTCGGGGTAGAGTTAAAAGACGAGCTATTCAGTGGTGTTTATGGTATTCATAGCTATCCGGCAACAGGCATTATCATCGAAGAAATACGTTCAATAAAATTCGGACTGATCCTGATTATTTTTTACGCGGCAGAAGCCATAAGCAGAGAAAAAGCAGTAAACATTCATTCGTTGATTTACAGTACACCTGTTCAGAATTTAGCTTTATGGATGGCAAAAACGCTTAGTCTTTTTGCGCTGGTTTTCATCCTCGTCACTTTAAATATTGGGATTGGTATTGTTCTGCAGCTCACTCATGGCTATTTTCAGATCGAATTGCCCCTATATTTATCGTTATACTATTACAGCGCATTCCCTTTGTTGCTTTTTGTGGTACTCATTGTTTTTATTCAGAATTTGAGTGCGAACAAATATCTCGGTATGTTATTGAGCATGGTAGTCGTTTTCTTAATCTCATATGCGGAGCGCTTCGGCCTGGAACATTATCTTTTCCGATTTGCAACAGTACCTGATTTATTACATTCTTATTTTAACGGTTTTGGATATTATGCCGGCGCATTTAACTGGTATATGCTGTATTGGTCGGCTTTTGTAATAGTTGTTGCAGTTTTAACCATTGGGCTGTGGCAGCGTTTGGTTGAAATTAAGACTAAAGCGAGATTCGCGTCAGTAGGTTTGGCATTTAAGCAATATAAATGGATTACGGTTTTAGCATTGCTAATTTGGGTTTTCTGTGCGGCATTTATTTATCATCAAACCAATATCGCCGGTAAATATAAAAATAAATTGGAGCGGTTAGATTGGAGCTTGGCTTACGAGCAGAAATATAAAGCGCTGGCAGGCCTGCCCCAACCAGTAATTAAAGCTGTTAAAACCAATGTAGATTTATATCCTAACGAAGGAAAATATATCATTAAAGGTACCTATCGCCTAAAAAATGAATCAAAATTGCCTATTGCCAAAATATGGACCTATGTAAGCCCTGCTGTAAATTCATTTTCTATAACCATTAAGGGAAGTGAAAAAAGCGAAAGAGATGAAGTATTTAATCAACAGTTTATCACTTTAAAAATGCCATTGCATCCTAACGAAGAAATAATGATGAATTTTTCAATTGATGTAATCCGCTCTGGATTTATTCCCTTTAATAGCGAAAACTCGATTGTAAAAAATGGGACCTATATTGAACTGGAGAAAATTGTACCTCAATTTGGTTATTGCTATAACTTTGAGACTGAAGATAAACGGGCCAGGAAAAAAGCAGGTTTAGCCGAAATAGCCAGAAAGCCTAATTTTAACAATACTAATGAACTGATCGATTTAGAAACGGTCATTTCTACTGATGTAGATCAGCAGGTGATTACCGTTGGTGAATTGCAAAAAAACTGGATGGCCAATAACCGAAGGTATTTTAAGTACAAAACTTCTACTCCGATAAATTTTATGTTTGCCTTAAGTAGTGCAAAATATGCGGTAAAAAAGGAAAAGTATAAGGGGATAGATTTAAGTATCTATTATCAACCAGGACAAGAGTATAACTTGAAAAGTATATTTAAAGGCGTAAAAGATGCCTTGGAGTATGGTAATATGAATTTTGTTAAATATCCATTAAAACAATTAACTATTGCCGAGATTCCTCAATATAAAGGTGCTGCAACAGCTTATCCCGGAGTAGTTTTCAGTGCAGAGAACATTAATTTCCTGGGAAATTATAGTCAGAAAGGTGCTATTGATCAAAGTTATGCCATCACTGCACACGAAACTGCACACCAATGGTGGGCAAATATACTGGCTCCTGCAGATGGTGCAGGTTATGCCATGCTCACCGAATCGCTGGCTAAATACACCGAAAATGTGCTGATTGAAAAGGCTTTTGGCAAAATGTATTTGAGGAAATATTTGGCTTACGATAATAACCTCTACTTTTTAAACCGGAATAATAATGAAAATGAGCTACCCTTGGCCAAAACTTTAGATCAGCCTTATGTACATTACCAAAAAGGAGGATTAACGATGTATGCAGTAAAGGAGTTATTAGGGGAGCAGAAATTCAATACAATATTAAGTCAGCTTATTACCGATCATGAAAACCCAAAACCAAAAGCTACAGCAAGGGATCTGGTTAATGCGATTTTAAAGGAAGCTTTGCCTAAGCATAAAAAGTTTATCACCGATTGTTTTAATGAGGTGGTTACATATGATTTGGGTATTAAAGTGATCAATTGTAAGAAGCAGAGTAGCGGAAATTTTAAAATTGATCTTGAAATTGATGCAGAAGGGTTAAGTGGTGGCAACAAGCAATTGCCTTACCTTGAGGTGGATGTGGCCTGTTTTGATCAGTTGGAAACAGATTGGGAACCTGATACTAAAGCCTTGTACGCTCAGAAGATTCAAATTAACCAGCGTAAAACTAAACTTTCAATTATTGTCGACCGTAAACCAAAAACAATAGCCATTGATCCTTATGGCTATGTATTGGATATTGATAAAAGCGACCATGTGGCTGTGATAGAGTAAAAAATCCATGTAGAAAGATCGTCGTTTCGACCGCAGTGCTCCAAAGGAACTCCTTCGGAGAGGGAATCTTTGGACTTTATCAATTTTAAAAGATTTCTCGACTTCGCTGTGCTCCGCTCGAAATGACGAATGATTGGATTGAGAAATTTCTATGAGAAATCCCTAGGGTTATCGTCATTTCGACTGAAGCTCACCGATTTTTCATCGGTAGCGTAATGGAGAAATCTTTGAACATAGTTTATAGGCTGTTTAAAGATTTCTAGACTTCGCTGTGCTCGGCTCGAAATGACGAA
>Ga0182006_1002124_pt1 | contig 11045 bp, 7 predicted proteins | sample Sormic07211104_1_FD_123022 | JGI IMG/M metagenome (GOLD analysis project Ga0182006, IMG submission 123022) | Rhizosphere microbial communities from Sorghum bicolor, Mead, Nebraska, USA - 072115-104_1 MetaG | ecosystem: Host-associated > Plants > Roots > Rhizosphere | place: USA: Nebraska...
ATGCACTGCATAATGTTTGGCACAAGCTGCAGCCATCAGGTAATTTGGATCATTCCCCTGTAAGCCTTTAACAAATGCAGAACCCATTTTACCAGTTAGAAAAGGATCTTCCCCATAGGTCTCCTGCCCTCTGCCCCATCTTGGATCGCGGAAGATGTTTATATTCGGAGTCCAGTAAGTCAGTCCAAGGTACCTGTCCCCGGTTTTACCTTCCCGAATGGCCTTATTGTTGATTGCCCTGCCTTCTGTTGCACTATATTGTGCCACAAGCTTTAAGGCATCGGTATCCCAGGTAGCGGCCATACCAATAGCCTGAGGGAATACGGTAGTTTTATACGGTGTACGGGCAACGCCGTGCAATACTTCATTCCACCATTCATATGCCGGAATACCCAAACGCGGAATCGCCGGAGCCGTATTCAGCATCTGTGCAACTTTCTCCTCAAGTGTTAACCGGCCCACCAGATCTTTTACTCTTTTTTCTACCGGCAAAGTGGAATTCCACATGGGATAGGTTTTAAGATCCTGTGCCTTCAACAGTACAGGGAATAACAGGCATACAAACGGTATGGTAATCTTCTTCATAATTCTATTTCGTTCTTGCACATGACAATTTTTAGCAAAGTAAATCTAGCAGTATAAAATCTTTTATACTTCACCTAAATTGACCAAAACAAATGTTTTATTTTCTCCATAAACGATAATAAGCCGGGCAGCCTTAGCCACCCAGCTTATCATACTTGTATTTATAAAGAGCGTGTTGTGTTATTGTAGAGGGTCAAATGTACCACCCCACTCTTTATTTTGCTGCAGAACATTTTTTGACTGGGAAATCTGATCTGGCTTGAGCGCATAAAACCAGTGATTCAAGTCAAGCTTAAATTGAAAGGATGCATCACCATCAAGGTTATCAATATATTTCGCAGTAAGTTTGGTACGCACATCAGCGCTAGTAATTTTTTCATAAGGCAAAGGCAAATTGTTCATGTCTTTTACAGTAATATACAAACCATGCCTTCCACCTTGGTTATTCATAATGTCATAACGTTTCAACCGGCGCAAATTATCAAAGCGCTTATCTTCAAAGGCAAATTCTGCTTGACGCTCTTTAATATAAGCTTCCCTTATATCTGGTAGTGTTGATGCTGTAAGACCATAGCTTCCATCAACACCCGCGGTAATACCTGCACGCTTTCTAATCCTTTTTAACACGTCTAAAGCCTCCGATGATTTACCCAGCTCATTCGCACTTTCACCATAATTCATCAGCAACTCGGCATAACGCATCTCTACCCAGTCTGTTTGCGCCTTGAACCGATCCACTGTTGCCACCGTAGTATCAATCCCTTTACGCTGAAAGAATCCCGTACATCCCATGTTACCACTATATCCCGGATGAATCGTTTGAGCGATATTGGTATATTTATCTACCCCATCCTGACGCCAAACACTCCAAAAACTCATACCTTTAACATAACCTGGAGCTTGTTCTTCTGGAGTAGGTTGCGGTGTTCCACCACAAAAAATAGTCGCATAAAACCTGTTATCCCGATTGGTATAAAAATCAGTCATGAACTGACTATTATAAGCAGGATCGTTTAGTTGATTTTTATCAAACTGCATGGGAGATCCGTCCTTCTTAGGAAAGGCAAGTAAAAGAGATAACAGAGGCTGGTTGACGTTGTCCGCACCTGGGCGAAGTTGACCAAAATTATCCGGATGACCGGGATAAAAGAATTGGTTTACCATTACCACTTCCTTATTACGTTCATCGGTCCAGATCTTATTAAATTGTGGATACAAGTCATGTCCCTGAGCCGCACCGAAATCAACAGCAGCTTTGCATGCATCATAAGCTGCCTGCCAGCGTGCCGGATCATTAGAGGGGTTAAACAATGGACTTGCATAGTAAAGCAATACCCTTCCTTTCATAGCCATAGCTGCAACCTTAGTGATACGGCCATAATCTGCGCCCCCATTGGCATAAACACCTGGCAGAGCCTGAATGGCATCGTCCAGATCCTTGATAATTTGAGTGATGCATTCGGAGGTTTTATTACGTGGCTTGAACAAACCCGGTACATCTGCAAAATTCTGTTTGTGTAAAATAATTGGAATTCCTCCGACTTGCTTTACCATGCTCCAATAAGACCAGGCCCTCCAAAATTTGGCTTCTCCAGTGTATTGTTTATTGAGTTCGGCAGATAGAACTGTGTTTGGAACATTTGCTAATTCATCCAGAAAATAATTAGTCTTATCTATGATATTATAGTCAAGGCCTGAATTGGTGCCTGATTCTGAAACGATACCACGCAGGTAATTTCCGAAATCTTTGGGCGCGTTGATTGCTTCATCTGAACTGGCACCGTTAAATGGCCAGTTCGGCATTGAACTTCCATAAATATCATTCAGATAAGCCTTTATCATAACCGGACTACCCCACACCGCTTCAGGAACAATTGCACCATTATTTGTATAATCCAATCCCTTCTTACATCCCGACATCAACAGCATTGCGAAAATACCGGCAAGGAATATTTTTAAATATTTATTATTCAGTTTCATCTTTTTTAATTTATTGTTTACAACCTAAAGCGATACATTAATACCAAAATTGAAAGACTTCATTATAGGGTAACCAAACGGTCCATTTTCAGGATCAAAATATTTCTTATTGAACCCACTTATTATAAACAAATTGGATCCACTGAAATAAAATTTCAGGCCATTAATACCCATTTTATTGGTAATCTTCGAGGGGATTGAATACCCTGCACTCAACATTCGCATCCTTAAAAAATCAGCGTTTTTAAACCAAAAGGTGCTTTGGGTATTGGTTACAGCCCTGGTATTGTCATTTGCAGAATACCGGATAGGCAATGAGGCGTTGGGATTTTCGGGCGTCCAGGCATCATAAGCCCACGGCTTCCACATCCGGTTCCATTCCACATTCCCATCCACCAGGTCGTTTACAAATCTGTAATTATGTACCAGACCAGCAAAACTCGCGTCAAGACTAAACCCTTTCCATTCAACCCCCAGGTTCAAACCCAAGGAAACAGGATTGGCGTTATTCTTAATAATTGTTTTATCCCAATTATCCACAATACCATCCGGTTTACCATTTGGACCGCTCAAATCGGCATAGGTTAACTGACCTAAGGCAGGTTTAAACCCTTGAAATGTATATGTCGGATTGGCTGCAACAAAGGCATCCAGATCTGCCTTGGTACGAATCATACCGGTAGAAACATAGGCAATCTGTTTCGACGCAGAGCGATTTACATCAATCTCCCATGGATAGGTGATATTTTTATCCCTAATGAGTGGCGTACCCGCTGAGTAACTTGCGTTCATATTGACATAGTAATTCACCTTATTCACCTTGTTACGGTAGCCTAATGAGAGTTCAACACCCTCCGTTTTAAATTCACCATAATTAGATGTCGGTAACGAACGGCTAAAAGTAGGTGGTACCTGGGCAACCCTGGCAACAAGAATATCATAGGTCTTAACTTTGAAATACTCTACAGTAGCATTAAAATGTTTTAAGAAATTCACATCTACAGCTAAATTATAATTACGCGATTTCTCCCAGGTGATGTCGGGGTTAACTAACTTATCATAACCAATACCGACATTACTAGTTGGGGTGCTTCCAAAATAAGCAGAATTACCATTTTTGTATTTTTGCTGATACTGCCATCCGTCGACATTATCAGCACTTGTCGTACCCATAGATGCTCTGAGTTTCAACATTTCAATTCCTTTTACCCCGCTGAAAAAGTTTTCACGCGAAATTACCCAGCCCAATGAGCCTGAAGGGAAGAAACCCCAGCGCTCATCAGGAGCAAATTTATACGAGCCATCATAACGGTACGTAAAACTGGCCAGATATTTACTACTGTAATCATAGAAGAACTGGCCCACATATGACTTTCGTCCGATAGTTTGCTCAGTACTCCCATCGACATAAGAATCTGCCCGCTGATCACTGGTAGCCCACCATTGATCGGTATAGTATACAGGAAAATTTTCACGTCCAGCTTTAAAACCACCACTTTTATATTCTGCTTTTTCATAAGCCAACCATCCCTGTACATGGTGTACACCTGAGAAGGTGTGGTCATAGTTTAACTGAAAATTCAACTGAGCATTATGAGTCCAATTATAGTCTTCTTCAAGATATTCTGAATTATGTCCCGATGGCCTAATCGATATTACATCAGACTCTTTGGTACTGATCTGTTTGGGGGTATCGAAAGTTTTCATTACCCACAAATTATAACGTTTAAAGTAACGTTTAATATGATCATCGCTGAACGTTTTGATGTACTGACCAGAAGCACTTAGACCATCAATTAAGGGAACTCTATAGGTAGCTTTCAGATTGATTGTCGGATTTAGTACATTCTCCTTGGAATAACCTCCATCACCTCTCATTTCAGCACCTAAGTTATGCCAGTCAAAAATAATAGGGTTACCTGCATCGGTCCATACAGGTTGATACGGCTGCCTCAACAGTTCAGCTCGGTAGTCATCAGTTTCATTATTTCCTGGAGGTCTGTGAGTGACATTATTGTTAAGAGAAAGACCAGTAAACAAGGTTAAATTTTTCGTCACATCAGCGGTCAGATTCACTCGGAAATTGTAGTTATCGAATGATGTATTTTTTTGGAAAGCATTCTGCTTTACATAAGAGCCACCAACAAAATAACTCAGTTTATCACTACCACCTGATGCACTAAGGTTATGTGTAGTAATAGAAGGATTTTGCCAGATATAGTCTATAATATTATATCCATAACCATTGTTGATGTTCTTGAAGTAATTAAAATCTGACTCGGTCCAACGATCAGGAGCGGTCGGATTAATGCGATTATAGATTTGTCCGGTCTCAATTGCACTGGTCAAATCTGCATTTTTCCCTCTTTTATCAAAACCTGTATTAAAGGAATAATTGATTTTGGCCTTCTGGTTTTTCTCTCCCCGCCTGGTGGTTACCACAATGACACCACCTGATGCCCGGGCCCCATATGCAGCAGTTGCGGCCGCATCTTTCAAAGCTGTGATATTATCAATATCATTAGGACTAAGGTTATTGAAGTCATTTGCATTATCAGTAACCAGACCATCAATAACGTATAAAACATTTTGATCATTAAAAGATGACTTTTCCCGGATTTTAATGGTCGGAGCTGTTCCAGCGCGTCCTGCAGGAGTATTCACTCTTACACCTGGCATTTGACCAGCGAGTAAGTTTCCTAATGTAGTCGTTGGGGAATTTCTTCTGGCATCGTCCATTTTCAGGGTGGAAACAGAGCCCGTAACTAAATCCTTTTTCTGGGTGCCATAGCCAAGTATCACGACATCATCAAGGCTTTTTACGTCCACATCAAGACTGATTTTCATATTTGCGGATGCAGCCACAATTAAAGGCTTATAGCCCAACATGGTAATTTTTAACTGACTTTTTTCGGGTACATTAATCGTAAATTCGCCTTTTTCATTGGTCATAGCTCGCTGTGCACCCCCAACCAGTTGTATTGTAACCCCGGGAAGTGGAAGCTGATCCTTGGAATCGGTTACAGTTCCATGAATCTTGATTGCCAGAACAGAAGAGCCTGATGTTCCATCCGGTGAAGAAGGTTCATTAAGCTTTAACAAAATATTTTTGTTAACGATTTTAAAGGTTATCGCAGAATTCTCGAAGCAAGCCTTCAATGTTTCGTCAATTGAACTATTGGTAACATGTACAGTGACAATTGCTTCTTTTATACCTTTGTTGGTATATAAAAACACATATCCTGTTTGTTTCTCAATCGAATGCAAAACTTTCTCTAAATGAGTGTTTTTTTCATTCAGATTTATTTGCTGACTGTAGGTTTTAGCAGAAACCTGCATCAATGCCATAATCAAAAAAACTAAAGTTAGTTTCATAACCAGAAATACTTTTGGTGGTAGCCATGCCTTCGGCCTAGCTATAGAGTAATCATTAAATTCCATACTTTTGTAGAAAATTGGGTTAATATGTAAGACAGTTCGACCAAATTGTTTTTCCCGATAATCGGGAGGGTTAACCCAGATAATTCCGTAGAGGTGCTTCGACTCATCTCTGCGGTTTTTTTTATTTGTTTTGGGGTTAACCTTTCTGCTTTAAGTTTATATTTGTAATTGCTTTTTCATCTTCTTGCTAGTTTAAAATTATTAATTGGTTCTTATTTATAAGGTTAAGGCATTACTATTATCTTCTTTTGGACTCCATTGTTCTCAATCTTAAAATGAACTTTAAAGTAACTCAGCATATCTAAAACCTGTGAGACATTTACCTCCCTGTACAGTTTCCCTGTAAATAATGCTTCTGAGATTTTTCCACGATACTCTATATCTACATCATACCACCGCGATAATTGTCTCATAACGGTTTCAATGTCTGCGTCTTTAAAGTCGAACAATCCGTTTTTCCATGCGACAACTTCATCTACATTTACTTGAGCTACGAGGATATTTCCTCTTACAAGCTGTGCCTGCTCTCCCGGTTTAAGTATTTTAGCTTCACCTGCCGATGATACTTTTACACTTCCCTCAAGCAAAGTGGTTTTGACTGCATTTTCATCGCTGTAGGCATTGATATTAAAATGTGTCCCTAAGTCTTCGACTATTTGACCGTTACAGACTACCCTGAAAGGTTTAGCTGCATTGTGTTCTACTTCAAAATAGACATTTCCTGTGATCTCTACCTTGCGTTCGTTTCCAGCAAACGCAACCGGATATTTTATAGATGATGCAGCATTTAACCAAACCTTAGTGCCATCAGCTAAAGTAAGGCGATATTGACCCCCACGCGGTGTTTCTATGGCGTTATAGGTTACAAGTTCTGAGTTCTGAGCGGCTGTTGCAGCGGCTGTGTAAACAACTTGTCCATCCAGAGTTTTGTTGATGGTAATTGTCCCCTGTTTTGCCAAGGCCCCATTTTGAGCTTCGATTAACGCTATTTTCTTGCCGTTAGCCAAAGTCAGGTAGGCTTTATTCCCACCTGGCTTGATATCCTGTTTAACCAAACTGCTTTGTTGATTTGCAACAGGTCTGTTCTTGTAGTAAAAAAGACCTGCACCAGTGAGGAGAATGATGGCAGCAGAGGCGGCGATACGTGGCCATGAGGTAAGCCGTCTAACTGCAGTTTGAGGAACATCGCTGATCCCTGCAAAGATTTCTTCAGAACGATTTTCTGTCAATCTGATTTTATCTTCGCTTTCCATGTTGTCCCAAGTCCTATAAACCAGTTCTTGTAGTAAAGCTTCGGCAGCAGGATTAAGCAGCACATCTTCCCATTCCTTCCATTCTTCTTTTGACAAAGTGTCCTGTAAATACCGATCGTGGAGATATTGAATCCTTAGCTTGTCCATTTTTTAATATCCATTTGTTACAGCGAAGATGCTGACCGTGTAACGTCTTTTTATACTGGACGTCAAGGAAACAAAAAGTGGGTAACGGAATATTAAAATATTTTCAATACTGCCATAAGAGACAGCACAGCAACCTTGTCCATATGGGCGCTGATATAGGCACGCAGGAATCTAAGGGCCAGTTTCATGTGCGTACGCACGGTCAAAGGAGAGAGATTAAGCTGCTGGGCCACCTCATCATTTTTTAAACCCTGCTCATTACAAAGCCGGTAAACCAGCTTTTGCTGAACAGGTAGCTGTTCAATGGCCTCCTGTAAAATCTGGCGCACATCATTCAGAAGGATTCCTTCTTCGGTTTCATTGTGTCCCGGCTCTGTGTCTTCGTCATCGGTAAGGACAACGGTTTTTAGTCGCCTGGCCTGATAGCGTAACATATCCAGCGACTTATTGCCCGCCAGCGTCCTAAGATATTTTTGCAGGTTAGCGATGTCGGTCACTGCGGTGCCTTTCATCCAGAGTTTTAAAAAGGTTTCCTGTACGACTTCTTCAGCATCCGCTTCCGATTTAAGGTACCAAAGTGAAAAGGCATATACATTTTCATGGTAATGATCGTAGATTTTCTTAAAGGCACGCTGATCCCCTGATGCTACTGCTCGCAGCAATTCGTGTTCATCGATCAGGGGTCTTATAGCCATTGAATTTGTATTCTAAGTTTAGATTTACGAAAAGGGGCCTCAATAGCATAAATTTCAACAGAATATCCTGGCTTAACCACCGTTAATTTGACTATTTATAATGCTTTTTTTGCATAAATCCCTTAAATAAATAGTTTATTTTATATTTAAATTTCAGATGTTTTCGTAACTTTAATTTGAATCCAAAGCGATAAATACTTGTGAATAGACCTATTCAAACTTCGATTTTTAAGTAAAATGCAATATATATACGAAAATTTCACTTTCCCTCCTGAACAGTCTTTTACTGTACGGTCAGAAATTCTGGAAATAAAAAAGTATGCCTCATTAAAGGCTCATATTAATTTTGAGATTGCTTTAATAGAGAATTGTTGCGGGAAACGTTTTGTTGGGGACCATATTGAAGATTTTGAAGGAACCGAACTGGTCTTACTGGGGAGTTATTTGCCACATTGCTGGCAATATTATAATGCCCTAGATGAACGGGTGAATCCACAAGCCATTGTTGTGCATTTTTTTCCTGATTTCCTTGGAAAGGAACTACTGGAAAAACCGGAAGCTCAACATTTAAATCAGCTTTTTAATGATGCGGCAAAGGGTATTCGATTTTCAGGCCCTACCATTGCAAGGGCTAAGCATATCCTCAATCAAATGCTTTTTGAAAATGGGCTTTCCCGTGCTGCCCTAATGCTCCAACTTCTGGATGTTCTCGCAAAATCACCTGATAGCTATCGTACTTTGTCCTCACCATCTTTCAATATTATTGAAAATTCCATGGAAGCCAACAAGATTAACCGGGTTTTCGATTATATATTCAAGAATTTTAAAGAAGATATTACGCTCCAGGATGTGGCTGCCATAATACCTATGTCTACCGCCGCGTTCTGCCGCTTCTTTAAATTAAAAACCAACAGAACCCTGGTAGAATTTATCAAGGAAATCAGAATTGGACATGCTGCAAAACTATTGATGGAAGGGAATTACAATGTTACTGAAACCTGTTACAAAAGCGGGTATAATAACATTTCCAATTTCAACAAGCACTTTAAAGATGTAAAGGGCCTTTCTCCCAGAGATTTTATTAAGCAGTACAAAACCTCTGCTTAATATTGTGTTCTGCTAATTGCTAAATTTATAAAAAGGAATGGCCTCCACCCATTTCTGTCCGGCACTGGTCCCCTTAACCCCTTTTTGATAAGTATTCATTAATTTATTCCATTCTGCACAGCGGGGGCTGTAAGACTCTGCCAATTTACCCATTTTATTCAGATCAGCATTTTTTGGAACGGTTATGGCCATTACAATAAGATCGTGAAAACGATAAAGTGTGATGCTTTTATACCCTGCCTTTTTAAACCCGCCCTCTACTTCCGGCCATACCTGTTTATGATAGGCCAGGTATTCGTTCAGTTTCTTATTGTCGTCTACTGTATTGACTACAAAGATCTTTTCTACAAATTCACCATCTTTATGCACAGCTTCTCCTTGCCGACATCTGGTCAAAAAACAAATGAATAGTATTAGTATTAAATTCAGGATTATTCTTTTCATATCGGGATCAGTTAAAAAGTATATAAATTAAAACCATAACAGCAGCCAGGCCCAGCCACACCAGCCAGGTTGTTCTGGAACTCACCACAACCTCATTTTTTGATTCCAGCAATGAAGGCAAGGCCATGTTTTCCTTGGGCTTTGTAAGCAGTGAAGTCACGATAATCACAACGCTTAAGGCTACGAATATGTAAAATGAAAGCATTAGAAAATGTGGCCAATAACCCTTATAGGGGAAATTCAACACGTGACATGCACCCAGGATCAGGCAAAGCAATCCACCACCATAAAGTACAATTTCCGCTGCTGTACTGTTGACACGTTTCCACATCACACCAGCCAGAAAAACAACAGACAAGGGTGGCGCAAGTATAGAAACCAGACCCTGGCTCAGTTCAAAAAAATCTTTCCCTGAATAGGAGAAAAGCATCGCAATCCCCACCCCACATGCGGCTGAAATTAGTGTAATCCATCTCCCCATTTTGACCTGTTGCTTCTGATTAAGATCTTTAACCTGTGTCACCACATCTAAAGTAAATACTGTACAAAAAGCATTTAAGCTTGATGAAACCGTATCAATTAAAGCCGCAATTAAGGCTGCAATACTTAACCCAAGTAAACCATGAGGCATTAACCTTTTGATCATGGTGATATAGGCATTGTCTGGTTGTGCTGTATCTTTAAACAAAACATAGCACATTATCCCCGGTACAATGAATATTAAGGGCATGATGATTTTAAGGGTTGCTATAAAGATTGCTCCATATTGTCCTTCTTTTAAATCCTTAGCTGCCAACACTTTTTGTACGATCGTCTGATCTGCACACCAGTAATAGATAGCCACAACCGGGTATCCCAAAACAATAGAGATCCAGCTGTATTCCGGATGTGATGCAGGAAGAAAAAGCTTCCAGTAAGAAGCCGGTGTTTGACTCATTAGAGAACCTATACCTCCAATTTTCTGAAAACCTATAAAAGTAAGCACGATAGAAGAAGCTATAATAATAACCGATTGAAAAACTCCTGTACGAACCACTGCTTTCAATCCTCCAACTGCTGTAAAACTAGTTGCAATACAAGCAATGACAACAATTGCTGTGAATAAAGAACAGCCAAATATTCCGGAGATCAACAATCCCCCTGCGTACAAAGCACTGCCTAACCAGACCACCAATATGGAGATCAGGCTGTATATGACCAGGAAATTATAAGAGCGTTTACCAAAACGGATCAGCAAAAACTGCGGAATGGTACTGATTTTGGCTTTTAAGTAATAAGGCAAAAATACCATTGACAACAACATCAAAAATATCCAGGCCAGCAATTCAAAATTACTGCCAACAATACCATGCGAAAAGCCAATTCCTGCAAAACCAATCAGCATCATCGGGCC
>Ga0182006_1002128_pt1 | contig 11029 bp, 8 predicted proteins | sample Sormic07211104_1_FD_123022 | JGI IMG/M metagenome (GOLD analysis project Ga0182006, IMG submission 123022) | Rhizosphere microbial communities from Sorghum bicolor, Mead, Nebraska, USA - 072115-104_1 MetaG | ecosystem: Host-associated > Plants > Roots > Rhizosphere | place: USA: Nebraska...
AAGCCATTTGCTTTCCATTGCCCGCCCACTTCCCGTTCTAGGTCGAATGCGCGAATTGTGCCGCTGTGCCCGCGCCGGCGCAAGCTGCGCGCGCGGGCGAGGGCCTCAGCGACGCTCGGCCGGCATCAGCACCGTCGGTTCGGCACCAGGCTCGGCCGCCGCTGCCACGCCCTCCGGCTGCGGCACCACCGAACCGCCCTCGTCTTCCGCGCCGGCCTGCTGGCGCAGCCACATCTGTGCATACAGGCCATCGGCCATCAGCAGCCCGGCGTGGGTGCCGCGTTCGACGATGCGGCCATGGTCCATCACCAGGATCTGCTGCGCATTGACGATGGTGGAGAGGCGATGCGCAATGACCAGCGTGGTGCGCTCGCGCGCGATCTCTTCGAGCTGCTGCTGGATGGCCTGCTCGGCGCGTGAATCGAGGGCCGAGGTGGCTTCGTCGAAGATGAGGATGGCCGGATCCTTGAGCAGCGTGCGGGCGATCGCCACACGCTGCTTTTCGCCGCCCGACAATTTCAGTCCGCGCTCGCCGACCATGCTGGCGTAGCCATCGGGGAGCGACTCGATGAAGTCATGGATATAGGCCGCCTTGGCCGCTGCCACGATCTGCTCGCGCGTGGCCCCCGGCTTGCCGTAGGCGATGTTGTATTCGATGGTGTCGTTGAAGAGCACCGTGTCCTGCGGCACGATGCCGATGGCCTGGCGCAGCGAGGCTTGCGTGACATTGCGCAGGTCCTGGCCATCAATGCGGATAGCCCCTTGGTCGACATCATAGAAGCGATACAACAGGCGCGACAACGTCGACTTGCCCGAACCGCTATGACCGACCACGGCCGTGGTGGTACCGGCCTGCACCTTGAAATCCACATCGAAGAGAATCTGGCGATTGCGCTCGTAGCTGAAGTCGACGTGCTCGAAATGCAGCTCCGCGCCCTGCGTCTTCAAGGGCTGGGCACCGGGCCGGTCGGCCACTTCGCGGTTTTCTTCCAGCAGCGAGAACAGCCGTTCCATGTCGGCCAGGCTCTGCTTGATCTCGCGATAGAGCACGCCCAAAAAGTTGAGCGGAATGTAGAGCTGGATCATGAAGGCATTGACCAGCACCATGTCGCCCAGCGTCATGCTGCCATCGATGACGCCGGCGATGGCGCGCCACAGGATGAGCGTGACGGCGATGGCGATGATGGCCGACTGCCCGGTGTTGAGCAGCGACAGCGAACTCTGCGATTTGACGGCCGCGCGTTCATAGCGCTGCAGGCCTTCGTCATAGCGGCGCGCTTCGAATTCCTCGTTGCCGAAATACTTCACCGTCTCGTAATTGAGCAACGAATCGATGGCGCGCGTGTTGGCATGCGAATCCAGTTCGTTCATGGTGCGCCGGAAATGCGTGCGCCACTCCGTCACGGTGATGGTGAAGAGGATGTAGAGCACCAGCGCACCGGCCGTGATGAGCGAGAACCAGATGTCGTAATGCGTGCTCAGGTAGGCCAGCACGAGCACGATCTCGATGATGGTCGGCAGGATGGAGAAGAGCGTATAGGACACCAGCGTGGAGACCCCGCGCGTGCCGCGCTCGATGTCGCGCGTCATGCCGCCGGTCTGGCGGTTCAGGTGGAAGCGCAGCGACAGCGCATGCAGATGGCGGAAGACCTGCAGTGCGATGGTGCGCACGGCGCGCTGCGTGACGCGGGCAAACATGAGTTCGCGCAATTCGGTGAAGAGCGCCGTGGCCAGTCGCAGCGCGCCGTAGGCCACCAGCAGGCCGAGGGGCAAAACCAGCAGGGCTTGCGGATGCGCGGGCGTGATGGTCATGGCATCGACCAGTCTCTTCAACACCAGCGGCACGCCTACGTTGGCCAGCTTGGCCCCGACCAGAAAGGCCAGCGCCAGCATCACGCGCCACTTGTAGGTCCACAGGTAGGGCAGCAGCGTGCGAACGACTTCCCAGTCGCCACGCTGGCGTTTGATGGGGGCTTGCGATGAGGAGGCGGAATTGGGGTAGCGGCGCATGGGCGGGTCGGGTTGAAAGGGGTCGGGCACGGCAACACAGCAGGAGGGCAACATCCGATACACTAGGCCGTTGCCGCGCCTGCGGGCGCACAGCCGCAAACCCGAATTATAAGAGCCATCCCGGCGCGCCGCCGGACATCACCTGCAAAGGAGCCTTCCATGTCATCCACCGTTTCCCAACTTCCGCCGGGCAAGGCACCGCAGTTGCGCGTCATGCCCATGCCGTCGGATGCCAATGTCTATGGCGACGTCTTCGGCGGCTGGATCATGGCCCAGGTCGACATCGCCGGCTCGCTGCCAGCCACGCGCCGCGCCAACGGGCGGGTGGCGACCATTGCGGTCAACTCCTTCCTGTTCAAGAATCCGGTGTTCGTGGGGGACCTGCTGTCCTTCTATGCCGATATCGTCAAGGTCGGCAATACCTCCATCACCGTCAACGTTGAAGTGTATGCGGAGCGCAATCGCCTGCAGACCGAAATCGTCAAGGTGACCGAAGCCACCCTCACCTACGTGGCCACCGATGAAAACCGCAAGCCGCGCCCGCTGCCGCCGCTGGATCCGGTGCGCGAAGCGGGGGCCAGCCCGGCGATCTGAGCGCCGCCCTTCCCCTCCTGCGGGCTTGAAAATTTTTCAGCCCGCAGGGTGCAGCGCAGACGTATCGTTATGCCTCCCTCACTGTCTTCCTCTTCCTCTTCTTCATACTGCCCATGACCTCCTCCAGCCGCCCTGTCGTCCTCATCGTCGCCCGTCTGCCGCAACACCTGCTGGACTTGCTGCAGCAGAACTTCACCTGCCACAACCTCATCCTCGATCCACTCACCGAGGAAGCGCTCGCTGCCATCGCGCCGCAGGTGCGCGGCATTGCCGCCAATGGCGAAGCCAAGGTCGGCCGCGAGTTCATGGCGCGCTTTCCGGCGCTGGAGATTGTCTCGGTGTTCGGGGTCGGCTATGACGGGGTGGATGTACCGGCTGCCCGCGAGCGCGGCATCCATGTGACCCACACGCCCGACGTGCTCACGGAAGATGTGGCCGACATGGCCATTGCCCTGATGCTGGCCGTGGCGCGCAACGTGGTGCGGGCCGATCGCTTTGCCCGCAGCGGCGAATGGAAGAAGGGGCCCTTCCCCTTCACCACCAAGGTCAGCGGCGCGCGCCTGGGCATCGTCGGCCTGGGCCGCATCGGGCAAGCCATTGCGCAGCGGGCGGCGGCGTTCGACATGCAGATTGCGTATCACAACCGTTCGCGCAAGGATGTGCCCTACACCTATGTGGAAGACATTGTCTCGCTGGCGCGCGAGGTCGATTTCCTGGTGATGATCACGCCGGGTGGTGCCGGGACGCGGGCGCTGGTCAATGCCGAGGTGCTGGAGGCACTGGGACCCAAGGGCTTCCTCATCAATGTGGCGCGTGGTTCGGTGGTGGATGAAAAGGCGCTCATCGCGGCGCTGCAGGCTGGGACGATTGCCGGTGCGGGGCTGGACGTGTTCGAGAATGAACCGAACATTCCGGCCGAACTGGCCGCGCTGGAGAACGTGGTGCTGACGCCGCACATGGCCAGCGGCACGCTGGTCACCAGGACGGCCATGGCGGAACTGGCGTTCACCAATTTGCAGGCGCATTTTTCTGGCAAGCCCGTGGTGACGCCGGTGCCTGACTGAAGATTCATACAGGGGGAAAGCCGCTGCCGGAGGGGGTCACGGACAGCGGCTTTTTGCCGATGAGTTCAGGGGGAGCGGTTTCAGTCCAAGGAGTCTTGTCCTGAGTCATTCCATGCTTGGATGATGACTTGGGGTGTGCTGTCACTACTGCGTGTCTGCCTCGTCCAGCCACTCTTCAATGTCGATTCCCGAGAATGGGAATGTCGGCTCGCCGAACATGCGGAGAAGCGTCAGGTGCACATTGGCCTTCACTTTCACCAGATTTTCGAGCAGGAAACTCCCGCCCAGGACGATGGCGGGCTGGAAACCATATATTTCATGCGGATCAAGCGGACCTAGTTTGGATCGCGCACGTTCGAAGAGGGGCTGTCCATCCTCGTCGTTCAGGTCAAGCTGATCCGGCTCAAGGCATGCGAATAACGAACGAATCGAAAAATCCAAGTCTTCCTTGGATTTGGGCTTCAGTTCATTTTCGAAAGCAGAGACGCTATGGAGCACGCAGTTCATCGAAACGCTGCTGCCCGTCTTCTCACCACACACGTAAAGTTTGCCAAATGCAGACCTCGCAATGACGTGGAAGACGTCACCCCCCTCCAATTCGGTGTCCGCGAGCCAGTCATCGACGAGACCTGCATAGTCATCAGGGTTAACCGTGCAAAAGAGTCCATTGGCATATTCGCACCAGCCTTCTTGCTCCCAGTATTTCAATAGCTGGTCGGGGAGTTTGTTGCGCCATTTGTTTAGGCTTTTGGCCGGTACCGGAGTGCGCTTGGTGGCCTCGCCAAATTGGGTTGAAAAATATTCGAAGTCTTCATCTCTCATCTCATTTCCTTGGTTTTATTCCTCTTAGAAAAATAAGGTACTACGCCTGTTTTTTAACTGTCCTTTTTTTGAGTCATCCTTTCATGGCTGCATGGTTCAAGAATTGAGCAACCTTTCAATATCGATCCCGGAGAACGGTAGTTCCGGGTCGGCGAATTGGCGGAGAATCGTCAAGTGCACATTGGCATTCACTTTTGCCAGATTTTCGAGGAGGACTTTTCCTCCCAGTACGATGGCGGGCTCGAATCCATAGATTTCGTGCGGTTCAAGTGGGCCGAGTTTTACCCTGGCGCTTCCAAAGAACGGCACACCAAATCCAAGATCTCAGAAAATAAAATTCTTTAGTTTTTTTGCGATAGCCAATCCCATCGCCCTTTTGCAAATACTGTCACCGATTTGTCACTATCGTCCTCATACAAGAAGCCTCCGGCAGCCAGTCCAAGCTTAAGAAAGATACTCGTGCCCGTTTTTGAAAGAGGTGCACTGTCCCAATCGTGCAAAACCTTAAAGGCATATGCCCCTGGAACTTCAAATAACTTAAGTCCATTCAATTGAACATTTGGGAGGTTAGGAGACAGGCCAATCTCTAATAGTCCATCATCCGTTTCAGAAAAAGTTAGCTGCAAACCGTTCTCGTTCCAGTAGTCTCTTGATTCATCGAAGAAGCGACTTTTCTTTGTTGATAAAGGCGTACCTAATATTTGATGAACCTCGTACAGGAGATACGGTTCTCGTAGTGAGGCCGGATGTCGCTCTTGACGTGGTAATTGTTGCTGGCACTGTGGTGTGCTTCGATGACGAGAAATTCGCGCTCTTCCTGGCTGCCGCCCTCGAAGTGGCCGGTGAGATGGAACCAGCGGCCCGGTACCACGTTGCGGTTGTTGCCTGCGGCCTCGAAGAATTTGCCCGCATGTTCGAATTCTTCCATGCGTTGCGTGGCGAGAAGGTCGCCGGCCTGGCGATCCTTGAATCCATAGGCACCGGTGTATTCGTAGGCTTCCTTGCGCAGGACCCGGCCTTGAATGTTGCGGGTGGGGACCTCGACGGTTTTTGGCCAGGGGGATTTGAAATCGTAGGAGGTCAGGGTCACGCTCGCGGGAACGATGTGCCGCTCAGCGGACCATTCATGAATACCGTCTTCTTCTTGCACTCCGGCATGACGCTGGAATGGGATCTCTACGCCATCGATGGCCTCCGCTTGGGTGGAGTCGTCGCCCAGTACCAGCTTGTGGCCGTTGGCCGTATGCTCATAGGCATAGTGCCAGCCTGCGGCCTCCCAGCGCCTGCTCAGGTAATTGTGGTCGGACTCGTTGAACTGGCACGCTTCGGTCACGGGCAGGTCTTGACCATGATGACGGAACTCCCAGTCGGGCAAGGCGCTGTAATGCTCGAAGATGCGCTGCGTCTGCTCGTACAGACGCACGCCATGGAACAGCATGCAGTTGGTACGCAAGGAAAGGTACTTCAGCCACGGACCCAGCCTGGCTTCGTAGAAGGCGACATCGCCGTCAGTCTTGACGAAGCGGAAGCTGAAGACGTAACCGGTGAAGTAGCGCAGGCTGCCGTCTTGCCGGACGAGCTCCACGCAAAGCAATTTACCCTGGAGGTCCTTGAGTTCGAGCGTGGCGTTGTCGGCCAACAGCTCGACGGTGAATTCGAAGTCGCGCGAAAGGCCTTCGCTGGCGTCAAGCTTGTTGACGAGCAGTTCAGAAAGGGGGGCGTCGTTGTGTGGGAAAGTGAGCCGCAGAATGCGGGCGTGCTGATAGTCTGAAAGCAGTTGCTCCAGACCCCGGAGGGTTTTGCGCATGCAGGATTCCTGTGTTCATCAAGTTTCCCTCCCTGATGTAACACCGGCGCGCATTTTAATATTTCCCAATGGAAACGCGCAACTCCTGAATGACGACGGCGGGCGACTGCATGAATTTTCGCCCCGAGGTGCGATACCCCTTCAGGCAAGGAGCCGGCCTGTCCCTCCCGAGAATCCGATCTGCCCAGGAAAATGACGACTCAACACCAGCCATCTCGTGTGAGCCCAAACTGAAAAGGCCTGAGTCCGGTGCAATACCGAACTCAGGCCTTGATGCAGAAACTGACTGACGAACGCAAGAAGATCAGATTACGGCAGCGCTCGTTTCATGCTGCCTGTTTCTGCGGCGCCTTCGCAGGATCATCCCGCAACTCGCGGCGCAGGATCTTGCCCACGTTGGTCTTGGGCAGCTCATCGCGGAACTCGATGTACTTGGGCTTCTTGTAGCCGGTGAACTGCTCCTTGCAGTAAGCCATCAGCTGCTCACTGGTCAGCGACTTGTCCTTGCGAACCACGAAGAGCTTGACCGCTTCGCCGGTGTGTTCATCGGGCACGCCCACACAGGCGCACTCCAGCACCGCCGGATGCTGCGCCACCACGCCTTCGATTTCATTCGGATAGACGTTGAAGCCCGAGACCAGGATCATGTCCTTCTTGCGGTCCACGATCTTGGTGTAGCCCTGCGCATCCATCACACCGATGTCACCAGTCTTGAAGAAACCATCCGGCGTCATGACCTTGGCCGTCTCATCCGGACGCTGCCAGTAGCCCGGCATCACCTGCGGACCACGAATGGCGATCTCGCCCGGCTGGCCCAGCGGTACTGGCTGGCCGTCATCATCGAGGATGGCGATTTCGGTGGATGGCAGCGGCAGGCCGATGGTGCCGGTGTATTCATCGATGGTGCAAGGGTTCGCGCTGGCAATCGGCGAAGTTTCGGACAAACCGTAACCTTCGATGATGGGACAGCCGGTCAGCTTCTTCCACTTGTCGGCCACGCTCTTCTGCACCGCCATGCCGCCGCCCACACAGCAGCGATAGCCGGAGAAATCCAGCTTGGCAAAATCGGCATTGTTGAGCAGCGCGTTGTAGAGCGTGTTGACCGCGGGGAAGGTATTGACCTTGTACTTGGCCAGCTCCTTGACGAAACCGGGAATGTCGCGCGGGTTCGGGATCAGCAGGTTCAGCGCGCCTTCACGCGTGCCCAGCAGGTTGCAGACGGTGAGCGCAAAGATGTGATACAGCGGCAGCGCGCAGACGAACACCAGTTGGTCGATGGGCTTGCCTGACTTCAGCGCCGGGGTCAGCCATTCTTCGGCCTGCAGCACGTTGGCGATCAGGTTGCGATGGGTCAGCACCGCCCCCTTGGCCACACCCGTGGTCCCGCCGGTGTATTGCAGGAAGGCGACGTCATCGGGCGTCAACGATACCTTCTGCAACGTCTTGCCCTCGCCCTGCGACAGCGCGCGGCTGAAGGAGATCGCATTGGGCAGCGACCAGGACGGCACCATCTTCTTGACGTGCCGCACCACCAGGTTGACGATGGCGCCCTTGAGGGTGCCAAGCAGCTCGCCCATGCTGGCCACCACGATGTGCTTGACCTGGGTATGCGCCACCACCTTCTGCAGCGTGCAGGCAAAGTTCTCCAGCACGAAGATGGCTTCGGCACCGGAATCCTTCAACTGGTGTTCCAGCTCGCGGGCCGTGTAGAGCGGATTGACGTTGACCACCGTGTAGCCCGCACGCAGGATGGCGGCGATGGCGATCGGGTATTGCAGCACGTTGGGCATCATGATCGCCACGCGGGCGCCCTTCTGCAGGCCCAGGCCTTGCAGCCAGGCCCCCATGGCGCGCGACATGGCATCGAGCTCGCCATAGCGGAGATACTTGCCCATGCAGACGTAAGCGTTGCGATCGGCATGCTTGGCGAAAGCCTCTTCGATCATCTGCACCAGCGAACCGTAACGGCTGGGGTCGATGTCAGCGGGAACGCCTGCGGGATACGATGCAAGCCAGAATCTTTCCATAGTGTGTCCTCTGTCTCCGGTCATAACGTGCGCTGGGGCTGGGCGGTGATACAAGGCCACCGCGTTGGCGCGCGCAGCAAAAAAAGCACGAGTGTTTTTTTATTTATCGCAGATGCTATCCAGCATTCGACTGCGGGGCAAGCTTTTTGCGCCCCAAATTTGAGATTTTTTGCAAAAAGGTTGGCAACGGCTGCGATATCGCGGTCAGTCTGCGCGTATTGCACGGCCCGGCAAACCGGTATTGCATTCAAATTCATCCGGCATGATACGCCGGGTCCTTGCTCTTGGGCCGTTCCGTGGTGCAGGTGGGAAACATTTCCGCCTCCGCCTTGCCCGTGGTCAAGGGCGCGTCTCCCAGCGCAGCATGGCGTGCGGCCTTGTCCATGCGTGCCAGTGCGCGCACCTTGTCATAAAAATCGGGGAAGCCGCTGCTGCGGGCAAACAACTGACGGAAGGCAGGGACCAGGTCGTGATACGCCCCCACCAGTGCGAGATGCGCATTGGACAGCGGCATCGCGAACCAGCGGTCATACCCGGCATAGCCATTCCAGCGGGTGACCTTGATCTGCGCATATTCAGCGCGCAGGGCATCGAAGATGGCCGCCTTGCGCTGGCGCTTGTCGGCATCGCTGGCGTCGCTGTCATAGTTCTCCTTCAACCGGTCGCGGTACTTGTCCAGCAAGGCCAGGAACTCGCGCTTGCGGGCGGCAAAACGCTGGTAGGCCTGGACCATCGCCGGATCGTGGCGCGCCGCCAGCCAGCGTTCCACACCCAGCTCTTCCACCGCCACCGCAAACCCTTCATTGAAGGACGTATCACCGGGCGCATACACGGTCTGGTGCGCCAGCTCATGGAAGATCAGCCGTGCCAGTTCGCCATCGGGATACTGGATGAAGGTGGAGATCACCGGATCATTGAACCAGCCCAGCGTGGAATACGCCGGTACACCGGCGACCTGCACGTCATAACCTTCGGCCTTGAGCGTGTCGGCATAGGCCTGCGCATCACTGAGGTGATAGTAGCCGCGATAGTCCACGCAGCCAGCAATGGGGAAACACCACTGCCGGGGCTTCAACGACAGCTCAGGCGCGGCCACCACATTCCACAGCACGAAAGGCCGGTCCAGTTGCGCGTAACTGCGATAGCTGCCGTTGTCGGGCAGATCGAGTTCGGTGACGGCATAGCGGCGGATCTCGCGCACCGTCTGCAGCTTGGACTTGAGCGCGGGCGAGGTGGCCGGGTCATCGAGCCACTCCTCCAGCGGTTTTGCCTGCGCCAGCAGCGAGAACTGGCCGTGCGCGGCCTGGGCGTAATACGAGACCGTAGAACAAGCCGACAGCCCGCACAGCGACGCCAGCACCGCCAAGGTCAGCCGCCAGCGCACAGAACGACGCAAGCCACGACGCAGCATGAAAAAACTCAGGCGGCCACGACCGGCTGCTGCAGTTTTTCCACCTGCACCAGCACGTCATAGAAGGTGGGCGCATTGCCCATGTCGGTCAGGCGCTGGCTGGTGACTTCGTTGGCGTTCTTGCCATCGGCGGCAAATTTCTTCCACCAGATCGACAGGCCCACCACCAGCCCCACGCGCGCCTTGTCGGTCACGCGCACGCGCGCCTGCATGCTGCCGCGATCATTGAAGATGCGCACCGTATCTCCCTGCGCAATGCCGCGAGCAGCCGCGTCCTGCGGATGCATGTCGAGGTGCGGTTCGCCCTCCGTATCACGCAGGCTCTGTACATTGACGAAGGAAGAATTGAGGAAATTGCGTGCCGGCGGCGAGATCATCGCCAGCGGGTATTTCGCACCCAGCTGCGGATTGCTGGCCACAGATTCATAGGGCGCGATATAGGCCGGCAAAGGATCGAGACCCGCGGCCTTCATCTGTTCGGAATAGAACTCGCACTTGCCCGAGGGCGTGGCAAACCCGCCATCGGCGAAGGGGGCCACCGGCACCGACAGGCGCTGCCAGCCCTTCTCCTTCAACTGTTCCCAGTTGTAGCCGGCGCTGCGCGGATCATCGCGCTTGAAGGCCACGGCGGCCAATTGATCGTCGCTGTCCTTGAAGCAGTCTTCTTCAAAGCCCATCGCGGCCGCCAGCAGACGGAAGATCTCGGTATTGGGCTTGGCCTCGCCCAGCGGCGCAATGGCGGCATTGTTGGCCATCATGTAGACGTGGCCATACGACGCATGTACGTCGATGTGCTCCAGCTGGGTCGTCGCAGGCAGCAGGATATCGGCGTAGTCGGCGGTATCGGTCTGGAAATGTTCCAGCACCACCGTGAACAGATCCTCGCGCGCAAAGCCCTGCGCTACCTTGCCCGACTCCGGGGCCACCGCCACCGGGTTGGAGTTGTAGACGATCACTGCTTCCACCTGGGGACCGAAGCCGGGCGAGGCCGGCTTCAACAGGTCATCGCCGATGGTGCTCATGTTGATGATGCGGCTGGGCTTGCCATGACGTGCGGCCAGGTCGGGACGGCTCAAGGCGGCCGCATCCTTGGGGAAGCTGTCCGACACCGACAGCTGGATGCCCCCCGATGCATGGCGCCAGGCCCCGACCAGCGCCGGCAGGCAAGCCACGTTGCGCGCAGCCATGCCGCCGCCGCGCACGCGCTGCAGGCCGTAATTGGCGCGGATGAAGGCGCCCTCCCCGGCCAGTGCGACGCGGCCGTATTCGCGTGCCAGGTTCTGTACTTCGTCCG
>Ga0182006_1002132_pt1 | contig 11007 bp, 9 predicted proteins | sample Sormic07211104_1_FD_123022 | JGI IMG/M metagenome (GOLD analysis project Ga0182006, IMG submission 123022) | Rhizosphere microbial communities from Sorghum bicolor, Mead, Nebraska, USA - 072115-104_1 MetaG | ecosystem: Host-associated > Plants > Roots > Rhizosphere | place: USA: Nebraska...
CATCACGGATACAGCCCGGATACACCACTGGGGCCAAATAGACCTGCCAAAGCGAGAAGCACAACGCAGCTCGCAACCAGGTTCATCAACCCTTGTGGTACGACCAAAAGTGGTCCCGCCACGCCATTGATCCGGAGTATAAACATGTCTCGTATCCAGTCGAACAAAACCCGTATTGGCCTGATCGCTGTCGCGCTGGTCGGCGGTATCAACTTCGCATCCTCGGCGTTTTCCGCCGAAGCCCTGCCTCAGGGCTATCAACTGGCCTCCGCCGAGAAGACCAGCGAAGGCAAGTGTGGCGAAGGCAAGTGCGGTGCCAGCGAAGCCAGCGCCCAAAAGACCCAGGCCGAAGGCAAGTGCGGTGAAGGCAAATGCGGCGATGCGTCTTTCGCCCGCACCGACGCCGACCATGACGGCCGCGTGTCGCTCAAGGAACTGCTGGCCGTGGCGCCCAAGGGCACAGAGGAATTCAAGGCGATGGACGCCAACGGCGACGGTTTCCTGTCCGAGGGGGAGGTGTACAAGTTCCGCACCAACCAGTACACCTCCAATGGCAAGAAAGTGCCGACTGAGCTGTTTACCAAGTTGAGTCAGGCTAAAGAGTGATCGGCCGCGAATAAAAAACCCTTCCTGCGTTGATGCGCAGGAAGGGTTTTTTGTGTGGGGAGTAGTAGTGTGGTCGTTAGGCGGGAAATTGCACTGCACTTGACCACCAGCTTATCTTCGACCCGACCACCGGTTGCATCGGATTTAACCAGCAGGCTTTGTAACCATGACCGGCAGAGAACGGCCAAAATCGGTCTGCCGGGACTACTAGCCAAGGGCAGCAGTTCGCGATGATATTTGTTGCCCACACCAGATTAGTTTGGTGGCTGCATCGTCGGTCGGGAAGTGACCGCGGGCCTTGATGATCATGCGTACCTGCGTGTTGACGCTTTCTAGGGAGTCGATCGTGTAGATCACTTTTCGATCGCTGGCGGGAAAACGAAGAATGGAACCACTCGAGCCCAGGCCCGACGCCAAGCAGCCGCTACCATCGGATACGGTCCCCCTTAGCTCACTTTCAAAGGTATCCAGAGCCCGCTCGGCCGGATCGGCGGTGGACAACAGATTTGATGGTTTGTTTGCGCTCAAAAAAAGCTCATCTCGGTAAGAGGATGATCTGTATGTTGTTGGGCTATATTCACCGCGCCTATTACTTGGCTTTTTAACACATGCATGTCCACTTACTCTAGTTCTACTTCAATTTCTGCCAGACGTCCTATTCCCTTAGATACTACTGCTGGAGGACGAAATGAATGTAAATAATCTACCGCAGCATCATTGTTGTGGATCGCTTGGTATAAGGCTGTTTTCCAATCTCTAGCTGGACCATTAATTGAAGTTCTGCTTTCGATTGTATGGCGAAGCAAATCTTTAATGTTAAAGTGTCTCGCGATCAGCTGGTTTTTTAAATGACTGAATTCTCGCCTGCAATATGCAAGAGTACGGGTTTTCATCTTTATTTTGTTGAGGTGTGTTGCGACTCTAGAAGCCTCACCTGCATCAGCAGTTTCTACAGTAACTTTGACGCCGAACTCGGGCTTGGATAATGCTCGGCTTATTGCGATCGATATGCTTATCCTTGTCTTCGACAAGATCGGGGAGTACATTGGGTGAATAAAAAAACAGGTATGCTTATCTGAACAATAATAGGCAGAACCTTTTATAGGGGCGCACCCCCTACATTGGGGGACGAGATTGTTCGGGAAAAATGAAAATTCTGGCCAGTAATCTTTTGGTACAAAATGATCTAGTGTGTCTGGGATATATGGATAGCCACAATAAGGACAACACTGTAGTTCGTGCTCGTTGCGCCGCTTTTGAATTACGCGCTTTAGCTCTGCAGGGGGATGCTCGTAATACTCTATTAACAGTTCCTTTTGTGCCGCGGTTAGCTGTGAGGCAGGTAGTGGTGAAGCGAAGGAATTTATTGATGACGTGTATTTTCCGTGTGCTAACAAGAGTGCTGGATGCATTAGTTTAAGATCTGCAGCTTTCTCCTTTCTTGAGTTGTGCGCGATGGGCTGCCAGTCATCATTTATTATCATTTGAGATAGGTAGTCCATTAAGGCGCCTCGATTTCAATTTCGATCTCATCAGAACTGTCACTGAATCGAGATAGAACGTAAGTTAATGCTTCGTCCCCAACGTTACCTACAAGTTTAAGAGCTTCACTAGGCGTCGGGCAGTGCTCTATTATATTGCTAATATCCGACTGATAGGGCTTCGGTGTTTCATAGTCACCAAAAGCCTCACCCAAAATTCTATCCAAAGATTCCCCATAGGTTTCAAACGTGGGCAGAGATACTGCTGTAGAGTTTTCTTTTTTGCGCAGTATCCGTATCCCCTTGCTTTTTACTTCGCGAGCAAGGATTGCAGAGTGAGTGGCGATTAAAGCGTATGAGTTGGTCTCGGAAAGAACCGACCGAAGCATTGTAATTAGCCCAACCTCTAGGGTCGGATGCAGGTAGAGCTCTGGCTCATCAAGAATTATCAAACTCTCTCGTTCGATCTCGGACACTAAAGCCGGCATGATGTAGGAATATATTTTTTGCCCTGAACTAAGTGGGACTGGAACACCATTTCTGATAAAGTGTATCCCCGATTTCAAATCAAGTTCGTTTTTTCGTGCATGCGCCTGTATGTATTGCGAGCCTGTTTCCAGAGGTAGAATTTCACCTGAGCGCAGCTTTATCGCCAAGTGGTCGAACTTCACAGAAAGTTGAAGCGTGTTAACTAGAAGTTCGAGGCGGGAACTTTCTTTCCAGCGGTTTTCTTCGTCATAATCTAAAATTTGCAGTATGCATTGTATGCTATATTCAGGTGGCCAGTCTGTGTTGAAGCTGCCAGCATTGTTTTTGAAGCCTACATAAGAATATTTGTTTATTTTTTGAAGCCGCTTTATTCGAGTGGTAGTTAGTTGGCCTTTCAGGCTTTCTCCCTCGCTTTTGCTTTTGGCCAATGACTCAGCTAGTTCCTTGTTGCTGTAAAAATTTTCGAAAGGAGAGTATGCTACCACTATCAATTTATGAAAGTATGGCCAAATTTCATTTCCTTGCGCCAAGCCTGTCAATAGCTCTGTTACGTGTTTTAAAATGTGGCTTTTTCCCGTACCGTTTGCCCCGATTAATAAATTTATATTGGAGTTATTTTGACCCTTTTCATTATTGAAGGCGAAGCTGATTGGTTCGAACGTATTACCTAGCGTCTCAATAGAGATTTCGACAACTGGGTCTGGGGAATAATTGCCTAGCGCAATTCGGTAACCTTTTTTAATGCGTGCTTCTGCTGACTGCCCGTCTCGGACTAGGGATAGAGAAAAACCTTTCCAGTTGACGTAAATCTCGTAATTATCGATAAAATAACCCGCATCACAAATACCATTTAAATATTGCTCAATTCTGTCGGTGCTTAGTAAGGAGTGGAGCCTTTCATAGTATTCGTTTTTTATAGGTAGTGAGACTACCTTTTCACTAAGCAGGCAAGAGGTGATGTTTAATGAGTCGCTGGAGCTTTTGAGTTCAATGCCATGCTGGGCGAAATACTTAGATGTGTCATTTGATCCGTCCGCCAATACTTTGATTTCGCCCAAAAGTGTAGCCTCGGAATTCTCAACGTAATATGTCTTGAACGTCGTTACGAATCCGTAATCATCCCAGGGCGAAGTGTGTCCCGAGCCAATATGATCCTGTAAAAGATGGACTCCAGGTAATGAATTAAAATTCTTATTTTTCGAGTAAAAAAATTCCATAACAATAACCCCCTGTGCTGATGGCTTGGATTTCTTGCAATTCTACTTTGCCGAAATCTAACAAGCTGACGCTATCAAAGTGCCACTCGCTTGTCTACAGCCCGATTGGCTTGTCGAATACGCTAACAATTGAGACTCTAATTTAGAGTGAGTCTGGTTTTTTTTGCGGCTTGTATGAGGTTATATACCGATATCACTGCGTCCGTATCTTGTCGGATTCGAGCATTGTAGTGGCTGTTTTTTCTAGCCCAGGAATGAATAGTGTGAATAACCTCTTCCAAGTTATCTTTAGCAAAATTAATAAGTTTTAGTTTATCGTCTGCTTTCTGTTGTTTCTCAACATCCCAATCTACATGGCCGAACTCACCGAAATATCGATCGTTACTTTGGTAGACACCAAGTGCGATCAGTAAGTCGTAGACTTTTTCCTCATACTGAATTTTTTCTATATGAAAGCCTTTCAGGCCGTAGCAATTGTCGTAGATTCTCTCAACGTGAAATATGCAAGACTCTAATGTAGTGATGACGGGCGAGTCTTTTGGCGCCTCTAATTCGTCTAGTTTTTTTCTGATATTATTGCAGGTCTCTGCCAAGACTCTAAGCTCGTCAATCCTTAAAGGATAATTGCGATCGAAGTTGTCTGGGCTCAAATCTAGCTGTAAACCTTTCCTGAATAGCCCTACAGGCTTTTTTAATTCACCTATTGAGTCATAGATGTACAATTCGCTTTCTTTAAGAAGCACCAGCGCATAGTAGAGATTTTTAAAACCTTGCAGTGCATCCATTACAAGTCCTTCTTGATTCACGTTAAATTGGCTTCATTCATTAGCACATCCAGTGTGCGCAGCCGTTTCGCACCCATTAAAGCCATAGTGTCAGGGAGCCATTATAGAGCTTCCGTAACGCATGAACCATGCTCCTCGTTGAATTTCTGTGTTGAGCGAAAAAGTCACGGTGACCAGTGATCAAGATTGTACTGGCCACGAATGACCGTTATGGGTTGTTTTTAGCCCTTCGTAACAGGCAGAAAACGTCCAGATGTGGACGGCCAGTTCTCAAAGGCTGACAGTGCCCAACGAGTTCCACTGCTAGTCGAACATCAGCACTGACGACACTCTCGATGGATCACTAATTCGCAATGTCATCGCGTAAGTGAAGCGTCGAAGCCGATGTGGCATCCAACATTTAGGAAGGATCGGTTGCCAGAGGATGCATCACAGCAACGGATCAGCTTCTTGGAATGCAAACTTCTGTGCGATGTATTTAGCTGAGTTTTCGATATAAGGGAACACAGTACTCTCGTTGATGCTCAGTTGGTCGAGCTCTTGAAGCACTTTCTTTTTGTTCGTCACGGCGATGCGATTGACCGCGATGTCAGGCGTGCCGCCCTCATCCAGAATAGCCTCATCCCCGAAAAGCAAGAATGCACCGGACTGAAACGCGATCCGGCTATTAGTGTGTTTACCCTTAACGCAGATAACGGATCGTAAATGGCGGGGATCCAATCGCCCTTCGAAGAAAGGCTTCTCCTCTTTTATGAAGTGCAACAATTGCTTGATGGGCTTCTGCTTGTTGAACTTACGAACATCGTTGCTGCTGAAATCTATGGAGTCCTTCGACTCCTTCGAGACTCGAGTTAGGTTCGCGATACAGCTGGCGGTGTCTGAGTCAAAATACTTGATCTGACCTCGATCCATGGAAAGTACGATGACCTCCCCATCTTGGTCGAGGTTGCTCTTGCAGGCGAAGTACAAACCGATCAATGGGTTGGACGTGATGTCGAGCAACCTGGACGGCAACGAGTAGTGCTGCATCCGCACGAGGCGGTCGAGCGTGTAGATATCCCCCCCAAAGTCCATGGAATTGGAAACCAAGAGTTCCCTATACATCCGGTCTTCCACATCTCGGTAAATAAAATTTCCGCGCTCGTCCTTCCGAAAAATCGAAGGCTCAAGTCGATACTTCTTACTATTGGAATGACCTCGATAGAACACCTCTCTTCCGTCATGGTTAAGGCGGAACACGTGCTCAATAAATGCACCAACGCTGTTTGCCTGGAATTCGGGTGTCGAGGCAGGCGGTAGGTCAGCTTTGGCGACTTTTGAGCTTCCTGCATTGGATGGAACGAGGTTTGCTCGTCTTAAGACCTCGAAGAGATCTTCGTCCTTGATCGCCCAGTGAGTGCGATTGATCTCCCAGTCGCGAATGTCCAGCGCGAGTTGCAGAGGTTTAATCTGCGCGAAATCGATGGGGGCTATGCTTTCATCGATCAGCGGTTCCACATACAGCGATCGTCCATCGTTGCGCAACTTTACCTTCAGTCGGCCGACACGCATGGACTCCCGAGTACCTTCGTAGGCGAACAGGCATGGCAGTTCCATCAGGGCTTTTAGCTGCGGTTCCTTCAATTCCTGAAAGCTCGCAGCAATGTCATCGCTTGTGTATTCGAGGAAGCGGCTTCTGTCGTATTCGTAGCCGGGGAAGTCCCAGGCGCCTTTTGAAGCTGTCACAAGAAAGTTGAACATACGGCCGGTAATCCTGAAGGCAGATCTGCGACGCAATCTATCAGATCTGAATTGCCTCTGGTTTTCTAGATACCGCGACGGTCCGTTATGGGTCGATTGTGTTGAAAAAGTCGGCCATGGTTTCCACGGCAGAAAAGTACGCGCCTGAGATTGAAATCTTTAATTTGAGCAGAGGATTCCCGGCTCGGATTTCGCGTAGCGGCGCGCAAAAAACAAATTTTCAGCGGTCAGAATGTGGGCGATCTGGAAGAACCGACTTTTTCAACAGCATCAGCCAAAAGGGGACACTAGAGAATATAGAGCCGTCCCCTTTCTGGTTACTAGCAGTCAAGCGTGTGATGGGCGGAGCCGGGTTTTGTGAACGCCCCCAAGCGTCGAGCTAGCCGAGGCAGGTCTGACACATCCCGTTCGACTTCTCGTAGCCGCTACCTAACTAACGGATCAAGAGACCTGTCAGCAGATGCAGGTGCTCCTCATCATCCCACGACACTGCAATCACACCTGAGCGCGAGAGCTCAATCTGAACAGGCCTTGAGTCGTACGTGTAGACGATTTTGATCTTGTCGATCGGGGCGGCGCGGCCACCCGTGATCTCCAACAACTTCGTCATCGCGTTTCCCGTCGATGCAATATCCACCCGGTAGCTGCTTTCGATGTCGAACGTCACCGCTCCAGAAACGATCCGCTTGGCCATGACTCTCGTGAAGCGCTTGTCAGCCTTGAGCTGCTGATACACCAAAGAGATTTCCGGCTTCACGATCTCCAGCGCGAAGTTCGTCCCGGTTGCCTCTCGCATGAGCTCCACGAACGGCTTCAAATCCTTCGGTGGCGAACCCATGCAGATCGAATACCGATCCGGCCCAAGCATTTCGAAAACCATGTCGAAGCTGATGAGCGTCGAGTAACTCGATTCGACGGTTTCGCCCAGAGGGTTCGTGAACGACTGGGTGATATCCCGCTGCTCGTGGTACCGAAAGGTTGCCTTGCCATCCAGGATCTCGATAGCCTCGACACCAACGCGACTCTGGTCGTTGAATGGCTGTTGTCGAAGCCCATGCACAAGGGTCTGAAAGTCAATGCGAGCGGTCAGAACCCAGAGTTTCAGCCGCTTTGACTTCATGTCGTCAGACTCCTTTCGATTTCATTCAGGGATTTCTGCGCCGCCTCCTCCAAGCGGATCTTGAGCTTCTGCTCGAACACCGGCTCGGCACGTACCAGGTTTTTGGCGTATTTCCCGTTGTTGTAGTTGTAGACACCTTTGACGATGTAAGAGAAGTCGCAGTACTTAGCCTGGTTACCAAATTGAGCCTCAAACAGGACTAGCTCAGACCCAACGAGCTTCTCACGAGCTTTCCATCGAATCTTCCACATATAGAACCCGTGGCCTTCAAGCTCAAGCAACTGCTTCGACTCCAAGACACCCTTACCCTTCAGTGACGCCTTATCGATGCGGATGATCTTGTGAATCCTGGCTTCTGGTTGCGGCCTGGCCAGTTCAGCTTCAGGGTCGCCATCCTCACCCTCATCTTCTGACTCAACCTCAATCGAATCCTCGATCACCAACGCATCGTCACTGAGATCCAGGTCATCATCTTCTTGGTCTTTAGGATTGAACATGGAGACGTCGACCACATCGACCACCTCCATGTCCTTGAGATTGCGGATCAAGCTGCGAAGGAAATTCGTTCTGATGCCCGCATCAGGGATCGCCTCCAAGGAAATGGTTCGGGTCGCCACGTCCTGATCAGTGACGATCTCGATCTGGGAATACAACTGATCTGTAATGTCCTTGAACTTGTCGTTCATGGGGCCAGTGATCTTCCAGCCACTGCCCTGCTTCTCAAGGATCACCTCCGCCGTCTTCTCAACCACCTGGCGGAACTCTGCCTGACTCAGATCGAGCTTTTGGTATTTGACGGTGAGCTTGAGCTGATCACCATGGACGGCCACCTCAGCCTGCTCGTGTTGGTCATCCACCAGCCATTCCTTGACGGAGGTGAGAGCGTCGGTCAGTTGGTCTTTAGTGACCGGGGTCGTGACGACCACATTGGTGGTTTTCTCACGACTGTCACGCCCACCCACCAGGAGGGACAGGTTCCGATAGTCGTAGTAGTCATGGAACAGGGCACTGAATCGATTGGCTAGGAATTTTTTGTCCGATTCATTGGAGATTACGATCCCTCTGGAGAGGAAGACCTTCCTGAGCTCAGCGCTCGTCAGGCTTCGCTGCGTTAGCGCATCGTAGATCGCTTTGTCGGATGCAAAGTACAAACTACCCATTCTCATGTCAGTCTCGCTCCCATCCGATTACTTCGGGCTTATAGTTTGGAATCGCGTGATTTACGACTTCCAGTTCGATCGCATGCAGTTTCCGTTTGCGGTTTTCGTCTTCGCCCCACTCGGTCACATAGCTGTTGATGGCAGCATTGAAATTGCTGAGGATGCTGCTGTGATGGTGGCGATTGGCAACCCTGATTCGGATTTTCAAGTCCTTGTTGGCGTTGAGGATCTGGAACCTAGACAGCGCGTCAAAGAGGTACCTGAACTCGATCTCGGTGCTGCCATCGCGGCGATAATAGATCAGATAGCCTTCGCTATACGTTTCAGTCACGTCTTTGGCTTTCTCGCAGTACGACATCACCTCTTTGTGGTGAATGATCATATACGGCGAGGCGATCAGCTCTGCGGTTGCCGCACGATCCCAGTACTCGCCACTGGCCTTGTGCAAGACGAGGTCAGGGTAATAGAAGGTGTAATTTTCCTTCGGGAATTTCCCTTCTGCTCTGAGGGTGTTTACATCGAGCTGCAGCGTCTTCAGGTAATTGATCAATGAAGGTTCGACGATATGAACCTGCTGAGAATCTTTGATGTGCAGATTCTCACCTTTGTAATCCTTGAAGTGATCGTAGAAATTCTTGTCGTACTCGTCATCGTGGTTATAGACGAACAGCATCCCACGAATTTCATACTTCTCTCGCTTGGCCAAATGGTAGCGAGTCTGCCATTCCGGCGAAGCACGGGCACAGTCGATGGTCTTGCCCAGGGACTTCAGGGCCTTCTTGATCGAGTCCAGCGTGATGGAACCAACCGCATAGCTCTTCAAATCGGTATGAAGGTAGATGGCTTTGTTCAGGTAAGGATCTGCGTACTTGAACACCACGTCAGTCGGGTGCGTGTGCTCAGACTTCTTCAAGGGCGCGTGTGTTTCCTTCTTCACACAGGCGAAGTTGAGGTTGGCAGGCCCCTCTTTCTTCCAGCGGAAGAAGTTGAAGATGTCGCTGGAAACGAGCTCCGCGAGCCTCGCAATTTTTTCGGTTTCGCCGCCTGACATGGTCGTTCCTGTCACGAAATGAATGCGCAGGAGCGGTACCAGCAAGGGGATATTGGCCCTAGCTGTGGAGGTGCGTCCTGCTGTGAATATGGCCTCATGCCAGCACAAAGTACCGTAAAACATCGTGCCCGGCCACCAGATGATGGGAGATTATCCGCGCGTCACGTGTTGCGGTGGAGAGGAGCCCCGGAAGGGGCATCCAACCTGGATACTAATGGCACGCTGGATGAGCAGGCAGCCTTCACTTAGCGCCTTAACCAGATCACCGAAGGCAGCGGTAGCTCCCGCGATCACGTCGTTAGCGAGCGCTACAACGTCGAGTTGGTGCTGCGCTGGTAGCTCGCAAACCGCCACCCGCTCCACTGCGGCGACACCCGCTATGCCGGCCAGCAGGGACGGCTGTCCGCTCCTGGCCGATTTCTCCCCGTCGCCACCGTCAGCTTTGGGGGCGTTTTCTACCAGTCATAACCATAAAACGCGGCAGTCAACTCCATACAAACGCCTGCTCAGCTCGAACGCAATCAACTGACCAAATCCACCCAACCCCCCATCAAGCCTTAACCCACCGCTGCCGACTCCAACTACTCAACCCATCAACAGCAAACACCAGCACCAACATCGCCAAAATCACAGTACTAGCCTGAGCCTCCTGAAACAGACTAAGGCTCACATACAGCATCTGCCCCAAACCCCCAGCCCCAACAAACCCCAGCACGCTGGCCATGCGAATGTTGTTCTCCCAGCGGTACAAAATGTACGCCAACAGCTGCGGAAACAGGTTGGGCAGGGTGCCGTAACAGAAGGCCCAGACGACATTGCCGCCCTGCAATCGAATGGCTTCGGCAGGTTGTGGCGGGGTGTTTTCCAGCGCTTCGGCGAACAGGCGGCCGAGTACGCCGGTGGTGTGCATGGCCAGTGCCAGGGTCCCGGCGTTTGGGCCGAGTCCGGCGGCCAGTACCATCAGCGCGGCCCACACCAGTTCGGGAATGGCGCGCAGGCCATTGAGTACAAGACGCGACGCGCTCTGCAGCAGCCAGCCGAAGCGTCCGGCCGCCGGTAGGGCCAACAGCAGGCCAAACACCGCCGCGAGCAGGGTGCCGAGGGCGGACATCGCCAGGGTTTCCACGGCGCCACGGCCGATGGCTTGCAGGTGGCCAGCGCTCAGGTCCGGGCTGAGAAAGCGCAGCACGTAGGCGCCCATTTGCTTCAGGTTTCCGCTGCCCGTCAGTTCGCCGAGGTCGATGCCCAGATAGCTGAACGAGGCGACGACCGCGGTGCCGATGCACAGGATCAGCAGCAGGTTGATCAGGCGATTCATGCGAACCTCCAGCGCAGCAGGCGGCTGATCTGGTCGGCGA
>Ga0182006_1002133_pt1 | contig 11001 bp, 11 predicted proteins | sample Sormic07211104_1_FD_123022 | JGI IMG/M metagenome (GOLD analysis project Ga0182006, IMG submission 123022) | Rhizosphere microbial communities from Sorghum bicolor, Mead, Nebraska, USA - 072115-104_1 MetaG | ecosystem: Host-associated > Plants > Roots > Rhizosphere | place: USA: Nebraska...
GATTTTAAAAGACATCTATGATTTCCAGGTCAAAGAGATCTGCCTCATATTAGAGAAAACGGAAGGAGTTGTAAAACACTTGTTAAACTTTTCCAGGGATACCATGACCAGTATTTTTGACCACCGGTGTGCCCTGGTTAACAAAGAAGGCATTTGTGATCAATGCAGCCAACTAAACGGGATATTTAATCCTAAACAAAATCAACAGGAGGAGCGCATGAAACTGGAGCTGTTAAAAGAATCAAAAAAATTCAACAGGCAAGAACTTTTTACCCTGAGAACAAAACTGGTACAAGCCATTGATCCCCTGCACAGTTCCGGCGCAGACCTGCAGGAAATTATTATGAGATGTACCCGGACAGCAATCGGAGATGTAGAAGACTTTTTTGACAGAAAAGATAAAACCAGCTAGCTTATCCTTACCGTTTTCAATCAAAAGACCTCATTCCCCGGGAAAATCAGCCATCTGTTTTTGAAACTGTTCTGATTGTTTCCCTCCATTACTTACCGCCCATTCCGCCATGGCGAGTAATACAGGCCTTAGTGCTTTCCCTTGGCTGGAAAGTTCATAAGTTACAAATGGAGGAACAACAGGTTTTGATTTTCGGGTAACAAGTCCGTCGGTTTCTAATTGTTTTAAATGCTGTATCAGCATTTTTTCAGTAATGGCCGGTATGGACTTTTTTATTTCGTTATATCGTTTAGTCCCCGTCAATAAGTTGAACAAAATAATCGGTTTCCAATAGCCGCCAATCTTTTCCATTACGAATGTTACCGGGCAAGCCGCAAAAGCATTGTTCTTGTTTTCCTGAATAACCGATGTTTCTTTTATTGCAGCCATTTCTATACACACTATTGGGTAAGTACTTGTATAAAAGTAAGTACAAAATTACTTTTGAACAAGAATTTTAAAACGAAATTATGAAACCATCATGATTTTTTAAACCACACAGTAGTATGAACCGAACTTGTGAGCTCTTGAACACAAAAAAGAACATAAACACTGGTGAAAAATAAATCTGATAGCTTCATCACAATTGAAAATCAAATTATATACAGATGAAAATAACAGTAACAGGTTCTTTGGGAAACATCAGTCGTATTCTCAGTGAAAAAATAGTCGCAAGCGGTCATGAGGTAAGCATAATAACCTCTAATTCCGAAAGAGTAAAAGAAATTGAACAACTCCATGCAATTCCCCTGGTAGGAAAATTGGATGATTTGGATTTTATCAATCATGCCTTCAAGGAAGCAGACGTCGTTTATACCATGGTCCCCCCAAGCTACGCAACCACCGAACAGATTAAAAAAGTGGGCGAAACTTATGCCAAAGCAATTGAAAAAAATAAAGTCCCTTTTGTGGTTAATTTGAGTGGCATTGGCGCGCATTTGCCCAAAGGCCCTGGCCCCTCAAGCGCAAATTACTATATTGAAAATTTATTCAACTCTTTAGGTCAGGGAAATGTTATCCACTTACGTCCCGGAATGTTTTATTCCAATTTCTACGGAATGATAGACCTGATTAAATATCAAAACATAATTGGAAATAATTTTGATGAAAATATTGTGTTGCCATTATCGCACCCATCAGACATTGCTAGCGTTGCTTTTGATGCCATTCACTACAGAAATTTCAATGAAAAACCATACAAGTATGTTGTCAGCGATGAAATTACGGGAAAAGAAATTGCCCAAAAATTAGGTAAGGCCATTGGGAAAAACGATTTGAAATGGGTAGAATTTCCCGATGAAGAAATGCTTCAAGCCCTGTTGCAACAAGGAATGACAGAACAAATGGCAACCACTTATATTATTGATATGGGTATTGCATTGCGAGATGGAAGCTTGCTGGAAACCTATTTCAAAGAGAAGACAGAATTATCTGGCAAAATCAAATTTGATGAATTTGCAAAGGAATTCTCATTCGTTTATACGACCAATAACATACATCCAGCTCACTAAAATCATGAAATAATGACTGAGATAGATACAAGTCAAGTTCAATGATCAGAAACAAAAAAAGCCGTTTTTCTTACAGAAAAACGGCTAAGCTTCTTTAAATCAATTCCACCATATAGTTACCTTTCTTTCGGACTGAAGTCGCTTTTCACTACTTTCTCGTTGACCAGCAATTCTTCCAGTTTTACAGCCATGAAGTTGGTTTAACGTCTACCTGATCAACAACCTGTTTAACGATCCGGACAGGATGGCCAAAGGGCACCAACTCTTCCAGGCTATAGGGTAAAAATGTCGCCTGGTCCGGATCATAGGGCTTAAAAACTACTTTTCCTGACATGGCATTAAACTACTCAAATTTCACATTAAAATAAAGAAGCCGCCTCACTTTTGAGACGGCTTCTTTGATGTTTAATAAAAAAACATCCCAGCTACAGGATAATTCTAGTTGATTATTAATTTAATAAGCTTGTACGCTCATTGAGTGATTAACATAAACTGATTGAGGGGTTGGCGTCCAACCAATGTTAGAGGTAAAGCGCACTCTTATTGCGGCCGATCCATTAAATGAACTTCCATTAACCGTAATGTCCATCCGCCACCACCTGAAGCGACCATTGTACCCAAACCTGAATACGCCATAAAAGGGTCAGTAAGATTTATTGCTCAACGTCATAATATCAGACCATGTTTTGAATTGAGCCGTTGCAGGTATCAGGAACATATCATCAGGCGATTCTTCGTCTTTGACATTGATTATAAAAAGCCCGAAAGCTTTACCATCTTTCTGTAAAGTTTGAATACCGAGTATAGATTCGTTTACACCCGGTATTATATTGAGAGGGGATAAAAATTTAAGTGTCTCTTTAGTATAGTAAAATTTAACCGTATCCGCTCCATTAATAGCAAGAGCCGTTAAACAGTGCTTACCGGCAATGATAATTTCCCCGCCTTTAATCTCAGTTATTCTTTGTGTATTATTAGCGGCATTACTACTGACCTTAGGATTATAGAGATCTTCAGGATGATTTTTCAATGAGTCTTTATAATAATATGCTTTTTTTGTATTCTCAAAATACATGAAGTACTCTTTGCTTTTATAATCAGCAAGATAGATCGGGTAAACCGCCTTAGCTACCATTTGAGATTTAACATCCATTTCATGATTTTTTGAAATTGCCTCAGAGGTGTCCTGCTGAATTTTTTCTGGGGGTGAAATCGTCTTAATGATTACTCTCGAATGTTTTACCTGATAAACCCGTTTTAAAAAGATGTTCTTTGTACTGTCGTTTGAAAAGACACTATTTGGATAATAAAAGTACTGGAGTGTAAATGTTCCAACACCTAAGTCCTTTTGCTCTTGCCCGTAAGTACAAATAGAAACAAAAAGAGATAATATGACTGATGTTATTTTGATCTTTACTGATAGGTCATTGATCGAGCGTTTAGTTTTCATCGGAATTTCTTAAATGAAAGTAAAACCCTAAATTGACTATAAATTTAATAGATTAATAACAGAATTTTGACTCATCATACACAGATACTGACCATCTTTTACTTTTGAAAAATCAACTATTTTACCATTACACAGCACTATTTCATCCTTTTAACAGCCAGGCCATAAGCTATATCAAGATGCTTTTTTAATACCGGCAGGTTATCCTTACCCGGGTTCACGATACACAACCAATACATTGCGCCGTAAATGGGATGAGGCATCACTACATTTTCAGCCGTGAAATCCATTCCAGAGTCTACATACGCGCCAATACCTTTCTTTAACGCAATACCATCAAAAGTTGTGGAGAATGAAGTCTTGTCAATACCAATATTCAGTCGAAAGAAACCCTCTCTATTCAACTGAGATACACTGTCAAAATCGTTGTCACTGGTAACAATAGTTGCAAAAGGCATCATCTTCTCCTGATCATACATAAAGAAAAGGTCACCATTTGCTTCAGTAACGTTTACATTTTTAAAATTAGATAAGATATACGCAGTCATTTCCTCGATGGTCATAATCAATTTTGCTTGTGGTTAAATTGTAAATGTCTGTTGCTAACTTTAGATTTGCAAGTAGTTACCTCTTTGTACAATAGTAACAAAAGTAAAATTTTATTGATTTACAGCACTTTAAATTTTCAATGCAGCAAGGAGTTCTTACCAGAACGGCCTATGCAACAGTTCCTCCAACTGTAGAGTACGCACTTAGCGAAAAAGGCATTTCTTTAAAACCCGTCCTTGCAGCTGTTCAGGACTGGGCGTTGAAAAACAAACCCAAATTTACTTATTTAATGTAACAAAACAAACCCAAATAAACTTAAATTTTGTAACAAAACAAAGCCAACAGAATTCTACCTAAACTGCATCCTTTTCACGATCAGAATGACAAAAGAAATCACCAGGCACCCTACGCTTGCCCACACTACATTTTGGATCCCGTAAGATGCAATAACCTGTCCCCCCAGAAGAGCTCCCGCTGTAACAGCAAAATTTCCGCAGGAGGTGAACACGCTATTTATAAATTCGGGAGCATCTGATGTAGAAGAAGTGATGTTAATATTACTGATCAGGAACCCACCAGCGTGAACCAGCCCCCAAAAGGAAATAAGTACAACTACTGCAATAAAAGCACCGCCAAAAACATAGAGCAATACATGAATACCCGCCAGCAAAATGATAAAAGACAAGGTTGTTCCGTAGGGATACTTCCCCATCAGCTTGCCGGCCAGATGATTACCAATGATACCAATAAGTCCAAAAAGAAAAAACATGAGGCTGATTTGATCACCATCCATCAAGGCCACTGATTTTAAAAAGTCAGCCATATATCCGTAGGTTGAATACATGGCCATGATAATAAAAAACGCCAACATAATGTTAACCCACAAAAGTCCGTTGCTCAGGATTTTCTTTTTTGAATAGACGGCAGATGGGATCTTATCTTCCGAAGAGGAAAGAAATATCTGCAAACCAACCAGAGCGATCAGATTAATGAAGCCGGTCATAAAAAACGACCACTGCCAATTCATCAGGCCGGATATAAATGTGGCTATAGGTACACCCAAAACCGTTGCGATAGTAAGTCCGGAGAATATGATGCCAACAGCTTTCGATTTGTCTTCCGGTTTCGAATTCCTTTCCGCAATTGACAATGCAACAGACCAGTATATAGGATGAAAAAATGCGGGAAGCATTCTTATTATCAATAACTGATAGAAATTATCGACCAGACCAGAAAGAATATTGCAAATAAAAAAAAGAAACAAGGAAAACACCAATAGCTTTTTCCTGTTAATAGATGCGGACACGGATACCATTATTGGCCCGAAGATTGCAACAATGAGCGCAAATGCACTTAATAGCAAGCCGGCTTTTTCAATGGATACATGAAAAGCTTTGGCCAGATCTGGTAATACCCCGATAACCCCGAATTCAGTTGTCGTAATACCGAAGACCCCCAAAGCAAGTACATAAAGATTTTTTTTAGAATTCATTTGTTGTTTTTTTGCAAATTTGCAAAACGAACTATCACAAAGACATATACTTACCTTTAAGTACTATACTTACCTTTATGATAGTTTAACTCAAAAACCCTAACTATGCCCGAATTTTTTCACGACAAACGACTATATTATACACCAATAGAATTTGCGCTCAGCCATCTCGGTGGAACCTGGAAGATGCCCATTCTATGGCGTCTGCAGGAAAAAGCGCTGCGCTTCAATGAACTTAAAAAGGATATACCACACATCACCGACAAAATGCTGACCAGCCAGCTAAGAGAGCTGGAAAGCAAAGGCTTAGTCAACAGAGAGATATTCCCGGTCATACCACCAAAAGTGGAATATAGCCTAACAGAAAAAGGAAAGAAGGCTATTCCAATTATTGAAACCATTATGAAATACGGTTATGATCTGATTCAAGATGCAGGAATTGAGTTTCCCCCAAAAAAAGTGTAAGATAAATTACCATCCATTATGATCATCTTCACTTCATGAAAATTAAATACGCCTCAATCATCATCTTTATTCTGTTCTTTCTTTCTAGTTGTGAGAGTGGATTTGATAAATCATTGATCTCAAACGCTGAAAAACTAATTTCTCCAAATGGAGCATCTACTCTTTATAGTTATCACGTGGATAGCCCAATGTCATTTGGTTCTGGGTTCTCCGTTATCAATATATTTAAATCTAATGAAACATTCGACCTTACAGATAGGGACATTTTAAGGTTTGGAAATGCTTCTCCATTTTGGATAAAATGGAAAGACAATAAGACTTTAACTGTAAAGTGTTTAATGACAGGTAGCGGATTATCAAAACACCAGCCTATTAAAACTGAAATTATAAAATGGAAAGAATGGATTTTTGAAGTCGAATATTATAGTATGTTTTCTGCAGGCACTACACAAAATTTTTTATTCGAAAGATTTTCAAGCGAGGGGGAAAAAATAAAATTCGACTCAAAAAGTGATTCCTTAGTATTTAATAAAAATGAGGTGCAATTTTCCCTGGATAGCAATCATGTATATGTAAGAAAATTTAAAGTCTCTAGTTTTGATAATAAACTAGGCCTTTCTTTTAGTAATTATGATTTAACAACCGAAGGAAGTTTTAATAATAGATTCCTATCTGAAGAACAGCCGTTTTTAAGAGTAAAATAAGGAGTACAAAGACTCTCCATTTCAACAATAGCTTCATAGTCCCAAACTCCTGCTCAACTCTTCAGAACTATCTCGTTGTAAACGATAACACTCATTACTCTTTCCTAAGGACTAAAACCAACCGAGATTTACCTATTTATTGTAACAAAACCAACCCAAATAAGCTTATATACTGTAACAAAACAAACCCAAAGTTTACATCAGGAGCGCAATAATGATATCCATGATGGCAATCAAGACAAAGAATTTTCATATACATTAGATAAATATTGGGATTGGGTATAAAACAATGTCGCTGCACTTTAGTTTTGGAGGTACCCTAATTCACCCTTTTCCTTTCCTCCTCACTTGCTGTAGCCCTTTGTCTTGCTGCAGCTACACTTTTACCTAACTTATAAGAAAAACTTAGTGTAAATGTGCGTGTATCATTTCTCTGATATATCCCATTATTCTGGCCCTCATTCTGAATAGAAATCCGGTATGGATTACTGTAAAGCAAATCAGCCGCACTGAATTTTAGGGTTCCCTGTTTATTAAACACCTGTTTACTAATCCCGGCACTTATATCATAGGTTTTAGCGACCAGCAATGTTCCTTGCTGTATTGCACTATTATACCAGGCACTTAACTCTGCTTTCAATCCACTGTTTTTATCAATGGTAAAGGCGTGATCCGTTCTGAGATAAAAATAAAACTGGCGGTAATTATACGTATTTCCTGGTTGATCAGAGCTTTGACTTCTAAAATATCCCTGTGCTGTATTGTCAATTTCCCACCACGCCGCCGGATGATGAACTGAAGACAATTCAGTTCCGAGATCTTTGATACTGCCGATATTTTGCTGTGTATTATAAAAAGTTCTGTTCACATTATCCTGAACAGTCACGTTACTTGCCAGATCGTCAATTTGGGTGTATACCGCAGCGAAAGTATAATTCTGATGCAAAGTATAACTCAGCTGAAGGCTATTGATCACGGCTGGCCTCAGGAATGGGTTGCCACTTGCATAATTATACGGAGATAAATAATTTTTTGCAGGATTCAACTGTCTGTAATCCGGCCTTTCTATCCTTTTGGAGTAATTAAAACCAAACTCATCGTTTTCTGAAGCTTTATACGTCACAAATGCAGTAGGAAATATTCGCAAATACTTATTTACGTTGATAGAATCCAGAGAAAGCGATACACCTTTGGTTGATGTATATTCTGCACGTATTCCTCCTTTAAAATTCCAACGGCCAGATGCGCCACTTATACTGGTATAACCAGCGCCCGTATTTTCAGTATACCTGAATTGGTTACTTCTGGACGGATCAAATACAGGAACTGTTCCTGCTGTATTATAAAATTCAAACTGGTTTTCGCTCACTGTACTTGTATATTTAAGACCAGATTCCAGCGACCATCTTTTACCCACTTTGTAAGTATAGTCTATCTTCCCCGACCATATATTTATCTTTTGAGTAGAGGGGAAAAACGTATGGTAAGGAGCAGAACCTAACCCCCCATCAGGCAGATAAGTGAAGTTACTCAGCTGTACATTATCGCTCCTGGTATAAGGAACATAATCCAGATCTATATTCAGGCTCCTGCCTGAACTATCCAGCTTTGCTTTATAATTCAGGTTAAAACTATATTGATTGGTATGTCCGCTATTAACGCTGTTGGTGTTCAGTACAGAATCAGGATTTACATGATAATTATTGTAAATATGAGTTGTCGTCATATTGCTGCCATGAGTTACAGCATTGCCACCGGTAACCAGCACACCAATTACCTGGTGATCAGAAAAATTATAATCTGCACCAGCAGTATAGCTATGTGCTTTAGTCCTGGAAATATTGATTCTGTTCATATCCCAGTACGCATAAGAAGATGGCCCTTGAAAAACAGTATACTGACTTAAATCGCGTTTAATGTCCCTGTCGCCATAACTATAAGTACCAAATATATTCAGCTTGTTTTTGCGGTAATTAAATGTTCCACTGCCCGTGTATCTGTTTAACTGTCCGCGGGTATAACCACCACTCAAACCCACATTAAATCCATCTGATTTTATTTTCTTTGAAATAATCTCAATTACTGCACCGCCCTGTGCTTCATATTTGGAAGAGGGATTAGGCATGACCTCTATTTTTGAAATATTATCCGAGGAAATGCTTTGCAAATAAGCGGCAAGATCGTCTCCGGATAACCTTACCGGTTTACCATCCATATAGACCGTAACACCTTTATTATTCGCTGTAACCCCGCCATCATTGGTGGTCTTTACTCCCGGCGCTTTACCTAAAGCATCCCAGACAGTGCCACCGCTGGCCATAATGCTCTTTTCTACATTGAATACAACGCGATCTGTTTTCCGTTCAATAGTAGGTTTAGTAAAAGTAACCTCAACCTCTACCAGCTGCCTGCTCTCATTCAGCATCACCAGGCTAAGACTATCTTTTGGTAAGTTAAAAGTACGAACTATAGACTTATACCCCAACAGTGAAGCGGAAAGCTGATAAGGTGCCTGGTTCAGACCAGTCAGTATAAATTTACCCTGATCAGCCAGCTGACTGCTGATCACCTGTCCATGCTGTGAAATTGTTATTGTGGCAGCATCCAGTGGTTTTCCTTGTTCATCACGAACAATTCCGCTTAATTTTTGCTGAGCGGAAAGTTGAAAAGGAAAGAAAATCAATAAAATATAAACTAGCTTTTTCATCTCTTTTAAATTATACCACAAACCTACCCTGCCGCTTCCTAAACGAGAGTTAAGTTGAGTTAAATAGAGTTAAATCGTATCTTAACCTGATCTTAGCAGATAAATTATGAGGAACTTTACCTTATGAAATGGCTCAAAGCAAAATATACCTATGTATTGATCGTACTTTCTCTGTTGGTGAGCACCGGCCTTCAGGTGGTGTGGCTGCAGCAGCTTTTTAAGGCGCAGCAAAAACAATTCAAAGATGAAATAGAAAGTCTGGTCAGTAAAACTGCACAAGCCAATTTGTATTACAGCATCACTAAATTTAAGGATCCAGGCAATCTTTCACTGGCTAAACAACTCTTTCTCTCCCCGCAATGGGAACAACTGCGTCTGGCATTTGACAACATGAAAATCCAGGGGATACGTACTTCGAGCAGGATCATTGTAGATAATGACAGCACTGCAGTAATCCTGGGCTTAAGTGTAAAAGATAATCCTTCTAAAAAACGCGCAAAACCTGTGGTTATTGGTTCAGAAAACAGTCCGGAGGAACTGAGACTCAGCGATAGCCTGTCTTTGATACAAATGAAAAAAAATGTAAACGCTGCTTTAAAAAGAATAGGGATTAATTCCAGACCTTATTATAACATCTATTCTTATAACAGTACAAGAGCACTTCAAAGCAATGTTCCGGCAGGATTTAAACCTGCATTTACCAGTAGAAGTTATCTTTACAATATTCAGAACATCAATAGATATCAATTGAACCTGGCCTCAGTAAATACAGTTGTATGGTATAGAATGCGGTACTATTTAGCCTCTTCGATTCTCATGGTGATACTCACCTGCTCCGCTTTTTATTTTATACTTAAACTGTTGCGGAGCCAGAACTTATATGCTGCAGCGAAAGCTGATTTCACCAGTAACATGACTCATGAGCTCAAAACACCTATTGCAACCGTATTATTAGCCATGGAATCTATCAAAAAATATAAGCTGATCAATCATCCCGAAACCCTGCAACACTACCTCGACATCAGTCAGCACGAAATGCAGAGACTAGATCTGATGGTTGAAAAAGCATTGAATGTCAGTAGTGGAAGTGAAGCAGATCAACCACTTAAACTGGAATTATATGATGTGCAATCCGGATTACAGCAGGTAATTAACTCTATGCACCTGCGGTTACAGAACAGCGATGCAAATATCTCTTTCCATCTTTTAGAAGAACCTTGTTTTATTTATGCAGACCCCTTACATCTGACCAATATATTTTATAACCTCATTGACAATGCCTTTAAATACTCCGGGAAGAAGCTACTTTTGGAAATCAGTTGTAAATATGATGCTGAAAAAGTAATACTCACTTTCAAAGACAACGGGCCTGGCATTGACAAAATCTATCATAAAAAGATCTTTGAAAGGTTCTTCAGAGTTCCGACCCAAGGTGACACACATGACATCAAAGGATCAGGTTTAGGACTGCATTATGTAAAACAAATCGTAGAAAAACATAACGGGACGATCAAAATTAAAAGTGAACCCGGACATGGAACCAGTTTTATCATCACTTTCCCATTAGCATTATGAGTTTTAAAGTATTATATGTAGAGGACGAGCCTTTTTTATCACACATTGTTAGCGATGGATTAAGAAGCAGTGGTTATACCGTTCAGGCGGTTGCAGA
>Ga0182006_1002134_pt1 | contig 11000 bp, 8 predicted proteins | sample Sormic07211104_1_FD_123022 | JGI IMG/M metagenome (GOLD analysis project Ga0182006, IMG submission 123022) | Rhizosphere microbial communities from Sorghum bicolor, Mead, Nebraska, USA - 072115-104_1 MetaG | ecosystem: Host-associated > Plants > Roots > Rhizosphere | place: USA: Nebraska...
ACGCCTGCGGAATACCGCATCGGCAGCAACGATGTGCTGTACATCACGGTCTGGGATCACCCGGAGCTGACCGCGCCATCGGGGGCACAACAGCAGATCGACGCCAACGGTCGACTGGTGCGCTCCGATGGCACGCTGTACTACCCGTTCATCAAGGAGGTGCAGGCGGCCGGCAAGACCATTCAACAGCTGCGCTCGGACATCGAAACCCGCCTGTCGGCGTTCATCGCCGAGCCGCAGGTGGATGTCGCGGTGCTGCGTTTCGCCAGTCAGAAAGTGGTGGTCTCGGGCGCCGTGGCCAAGGCCGGTCCGCAGCCGATTTCCACCAACCCGTTGAGCGTGGTCGAAGCCCTCGGCACTGCCGGCATCGACACCAACAACGCCGATCTGTCGGGCCTGCTGCTGACCCGCAATGGCCGGGTGTATCCGCTCAATCTCGACTCGCTCAACCAGCAGGATTCCGAGTTGCAGCACGTCTTCCTCAAGGGCGGCGATCAGCTGTACCTGCCGTACAACGACAACAAGCGCATCTACGTCATGGGTGAGGTCAATCAGCCCCGTGCGCTGAGTTTCAAGACTGCGACGATGAACCTCTCCGACGTGCTCGGTTCGGTCGGCGGCTTGAGCCAGACCACCTCCAACGGCAATGCGGTGTACGTGATTCGCGGGGTGGAAAACCTCGATGTCGAGCCAGCGAAGATCTATCAACTGGAAGCCCAGTCGCCGACCGCCATGGCACTCGCTTCGCACTTTGAAGTGCGTCCACAGGACGTGGTGTACGTCGGCCCGGCCAATGTCACGCGCTGGAACCGCTTCATCAGCCAACTGGTGCCGTCGGCATCGATTGTCGGGACCGGGGCTTCCGCTGCGAAGAACTGGAGCGAATTCAGTAACAACAGCAAATAAGGCCGACCGTGAAAACCTTGAAAGTTGGCGTCTGCCTGATGGCGGCCTTGATGTTGTGTGGCTGTAACCCGCTGATGACCGCTTCGGTGCGCAACCTCAAGTCGGCGGTGATCGGCCCGGACGAGCTGGACGTGAGTGCGGCGCAGGTGGCCGAGGTCAAGTATCCGCAAGTCAAACTGACCACACCGTCTGGCTCCGGGGTGCTGGCGCTGGTGCGCGAGCGGGAAGACCTGCAGTTCTGGGTCGCTTCCGGCAAACAGGTGTTGCTGCTGCGTGACGGCCTCGCCGTGCGCACCATCGGCCTCGGCGTCGAGGGCGACCTGGACGGCACGCGGCTGGCCGACAACGCACCGTTCAAACGCGGCCTGCATCAAGTCGCCGATGGCTTCACCAGTCAGCGCTGGATCGACCTGTACAAGGGGCAGGAAATCGGCTTGATCGTCAACAGCCGTTTCTCCCGTCGTTCCACGCAAACCCTGCAAATTCTCGACAAGGAATACACCGTGCTGCGTGTCGACGAACGTATCGACGTCCCGGCGATCGGGCTGCGCGCGACCAACCATTACTGGGTCGATCCGCAGGATGGTTTCATCCTGCAGAGCGAGCAGCAACTGACCGCGCAAATGCGCGTGCGCATCGTGCAACTGACCCCTGATCGCAGGCATCTGCCGTGAAGCGCTTACGGATGTTATCGGCGGTTTTACTGTTGCTCAGCGGCGTCAGTCAGGCAGCGGTCACCGTCAGCGGCGATGTCGCCAACCCAGGGCCGGTGGAATTGCCACCGGGCGGGCGCTTGCTCGACGTGATCAGCGTGGCCGTACCGAATGCCGAAGGTTACTGGCTGGCCGGCGTGTTGCTGCGCCAGTCGTTGCTGGAACAGCAGGCGCGGCTCAAGGCCGGGGTGTTGTTTGATCTCGATGTGTTGCAGCGCATGGCCTCGTTGTTTGACCGCCCGAGCCGCGCGGCGCTGGGGCTGCGCTTGGCTGAGCAGGTGCGGCAAATGCCGGTCACCGGCCGCCAGGTGGCGGACCTCGATCCGGTCGCGGTGGAAGTCGGTTTCGCGCGCAACATTCGTCTCGACGATGGCGATCGGCTGATCTACCCGAAACGGGTCGACGAGGTGCAAGTGTTAGGCGCGGTTGCCGAGACCTGCCACCTGCCTTATCAGCCCTTGCTGGAGGCGCGCGAGTACCTGGAAAGCTGCACGCCGCTGGACGATGCCGAGGCCGATTACCTGTGGCTGATCCAGCCCAATGGTGCGGTGCGGCGCGTGGGTATCGCGCACTGGAATCGCGAGAGCGGGCAGTTCCCCGTGGCCGGCAGCAAGATTCTGGTGCCGGTGAAGAATGATGATCTGGATCCGCCTGTTCCTGAACTGAATCAGCAGTTGGCCGAATTGATTGCCACGCAGCTGGCTGAGGTGGTTCGTTGAAGTTACGTTTTGCAGCTGTGTTGTTATTGCCGTGCGGTCTGGTGCATGCCGAGCCGCGTATTACCCAAAATGATTTCGGCGGCACCGGTCTGTTGCAGACCCCGACCGCGCGCATGGCCCCGGCTGGCGAGCTGAGCGTCAACGCCAACCGCACCGAGCCTTACAGCCGCTACAGCGTGTCGTTGCAGCCACTGGACTGGCTCGAAGGTTCGTTCCGTTACACCGCGATCACTAACCGGCCGTACGGCTCTGAGGCGCTGAGTGGCAGCCAGAGCTACAAGGACAAGGCGGTCGACGCCAAAGTCCGGCTGTGGCAGGAAAGCCACTGGGCGCCGGAAGTTGCGCTGGGCTTCCGAGACATCGGTGGTACGGGCCTGTTCTCCAGTGAGTTTTTCGTCGCCAACAAACGCTTCGACAATTTCGATTTCAGCGCCGGCATTGCCTGGGGTTATCTCGGGAATCGCGGTGATCTCGACAACCCGCTGGGCTACGTCAGTGATCGCTTCGACACCCGGCCGGCTCTCGAAGGTACCGGTGACGTCAACTCGGGTTCGTACTTTCGCGGTCGGCCGTCGTTCTTCGGTGGTGTGAGCTATCAGACGCCGTGGGATCGACTCAGTCTGAAACTCGAATACGAAGGCAACGACTACAAGCACGAGCCGAAGGACAACGTGATCAAGCAGGACTCGCCGATCAACTTCGGTGCGGTGTTCAAGGTGGCCGATTCGGTGGACGTCAGCGCGGCGTGGGAACGTGGCAACACGGCGATGTTCGGCATCACCTTCCACACCAATTTCGTCAGCCGCAAGGCACCGGCCAAGACCTACGACCCGACGCCGGAACCGCTGCCGGCGAAGATGCCGACCACGCCGATGGAACAGGTCAACTGGGCCGACGTGTCGCAGCGTCTGCAGCAGAATGCCGGGTACAAGGTCGAGCGCATCAGCCAGCGTGATTCCGAGCTGATCGTCTACGGCGAGCAGCAGCGTTACTTCCATTCGTCGAAGGCTGTCGGCCGCGCGAGCCGGATTCTCGACAACAGTGTGAACGACGACATCAACTGGTTCACCGTGGTCAACAAGCGTTACGACCTGCCGCTGGAAGAGACCAGCGTGCCGCGCCAGACCTTCCGCGAAGTCATCAACAACGAGGAACCGCTGGAGTCGTTGCACCGCACCACCGAGATCAACCCGGCGATGCCGCACAACGAGAAAACCCTCTACAGCGAAGCGCCGCAGCACTTCAATTATGGCGTTGGGCTGGGCTTTAAGCAGAACGTTGGCGGGCCTGATGGTTTGCTCTATCAATTCAGTGCCGACGCGGACGCCGAGTACCGCTTCAACCGCAACACCTGGTGGAACGGTCTGCTCAGTGCCAATCTGGTGAACAACTTCGACAAGTTCACCTACGATGCGCCGAGCGGCCTGCCGCGGGTGCGTACCGATTTGCGTCAGTACCTGACCACCTCGGAAGTGACCATGCCGTTGTTCCAGGTCAGCCACGCCGAGCAGTTGGACAAGGACCTGTATGGCATGGTCTACGGCGGCTATCTGGAGTCGATGTTTGCCGGCGTCGGCGGTGAGGTGCTGTTCCGGCCGACCGGTGAGCGCTGGTCGGTGGGGGCGGATCTGAACTACGTGCGCCAGCGCGAGTTCGACCAGGGTTTCGGCCTGCGCGACTACTCGGTCTGGACGGGGCACATCACCGGTTACACCGACTTGCCGTACGACACGCTGGCAGCAGTCAGCGTCGGACGTTATCTGGCCGGCGACTGGGGCGGTACGCTGGACATCTCCCGCGAGTTCTTCAATGGGGTGCGCTTCGGTGCCTGGGCCACGATCACCACGGCTGGCAGTGCCGAGTACGGGGAGGGTAGTTTCGACAAGGGCATCTACCTGTCGATCCCGTTCGACGAAATGATGAGCATGTCGACCATGCGCCGCGCCAACCTGGTCTGGGCCCCCCTGACCCGTGACGGCGGCGCCAGGCTCAATCGCAGCTTCCAGCTGCACTCGATGACCGATAGCCGCGAGGGTGACATGTTCTACCGCAACTTCTCGAAGATTACCGAGTAAACCCCGGGCCTTCTCGACCTGTGGGAGCGGGCTTGCCCGCGAAGGCGTCGGCACATTCAACATTTGTGCTGCCTGACCCACCGCTTTCGCTTGCAGGCAAGCTCCCACAGTGATTTTGTGGTGTGCCCGATTTGAGTGAACGCCGCCGGACCCTGTGGGAGCGGGCTTGCTCGCGAAGGCGGCGGCACGTTCAACATCTCTGTCGCCTGACCCACCGCTTTCGCGGGCAAGCCACGCTCCCACAGTGGTTCGAGGGTGAAGCAAATATCTTGATCCACACCCCAATCCCTGTGGGAGCGGGGTGAACTGGATATCTTGATCCCCCTCCCAATCCCTGTGGGAGCGAGCCTGCTCGCGAAGGCGCCAGTCCATTCAAAATCCATGTTGCCTGACCCACCGCTATCGCTTGCAGGCAAGCTCCCACAGTGATTGTGTGGTGTGCCCGATTTGAGTGAACGCCGCCGGACCCTGTGGGAGCGGGCTTGCTCGCGAAGGCGTCGGCATTTTCAACACCTGTGCTGCCTGACCCACCGCTTTCGCGGGCAAGCCGCGCTCCCACAGTGTTTTGTGGTGAGGCACATATCCCGATCCATGCCGAGATCCCCTGTGGGAGCGGGCTTGCTCGCGAAGGCGTCGGCACTGCCACCCTCGCAACAGCCTGACCCACTGCCCAAATCCCGCCCACAAAAAAGGGGACTTTCGTCCCCTTGCGGTATTGCCTGATCTACCACTCGCGCATCAATAAATATCTTTCGACAACAACGTAAACGGCGTCTTCACCAGGATCTTCAGATCCAGCCACAACGACCAGTTGTTGATGTAATGCAGGTCCATCTCGACGCGGCGCTGCATCTTGTCGATGGTGTCGGTCTCGCCACGGCAGCCGCTGATTTGCGCCAGCCCGGTGATGCCCGGTTTGATTCGATGGCGAGCCATGTACGCGAGGATTTTCCCCGAGTAGTAGTGGTTGTGCGCCACCGCGTGCGGGCGCGGGCCGACCAAAGCCATCTGCCCCTGCAGCACGTTGACCAATTGCGGCAGCTCATCCAGCGAGGTGCGGCGTATGAAGCGCCCGACCGCAGTAATACGCGAGTCATTGCGGCTGGCCTGGATCACCTCACGGTCATCGTGCACGCGCATCGAGCGGAATTTCCACACCTGAATCACCTTGCCGTTCCAGCCGTGGCGATCCTGCTTGAAGAACACCGGCCCCGGCGAGTTGATCTTCACCGCCAACGCGATGAACAGCAGCACCGGGCTCAGCAGGATAATCGCCAGCAGCGCCACGCCTTTTTCCACCAGGCTCTTGCTCAGCGCAGCGGTAGGGCGGCTGGTCAGCGGACTTTCGTTGAGGCAGATCGCCGGCAGACCATCCACGACCTTCACCGAGTGGTTGAGCAGGGTCAGACTGTTCAAGTCCGGCACCCAGACCACATCGACGTTGGCGCCGAGCAAATCGACGTACATCGCTTCGATTTTTGCGGCCTCGGCCAGCGGCAGGGTGATGTACAACCGGCGGATGTCATGATCCTTGATCAGCTCCAGCAAATCTTCCTGATCACCGACCACACGCGGCGCATCCGCATCCAGATTCGGTGTCGCGCCATTGCTGACCAAACCTACCAGCGGCAGGTTTTCCACCTGACTGATCTTCTTCGCCAGACCCAGAGCCAGCTCGCCAGTGCCGACGATCAGGGTCTTCTGCGCGCTGGTGCGGGAACGCTGGTAGTACTTGGAAAAGGCATGCAGCGGCGCGTACATCAATGCTTGGCCGAGGAAGCCGTAGACCGCCCAGCTCAGCGTCACCTCGCGGGAGAACACTTCGTCAGCCTTGCACACGAACGCGATGCCGGCCAGCGCCACCATGGTCATCGACCAGCCCATGAACAAGCGTCCAAGCCCGGTCAGGTAATTGTCCTGCTTGCGGTACACGCCGCTAAATGTATACGCCGGTACCGAGGCCAGTACCGCCAGTGTCGCGCACATGCGGTAATAGAACTCGACGGTGCCCGTCTGCCGTTCAGCGAGTATGAATAGCAACGCAACAATGAAAGCCTGCGCCAATGCCCATTGGCCCCAGAAGGTAAGTCCCTTGAGGCCGTTATTTCGATTGATCCGTAGAGAAAGTTCCATGAGATATCCCCAGAAATACGTCCATTCAGGTTTCGACAGTTGAAGTCCGAGTTGCTAGATAGGCTTGTTGTTGTTATTGGACGAGTGTCCTGAGGTAACAACGTCGATAGGCCGAACTGTCGTCAATCAATAGACTAAGTTATTGCCGGAGAGGGTGTCTGACGAGTTCTAACAAGATGGCACAGTGCCAACTTTTTAATAATCAAATACAAGGGTGTTAGAAAAGGTCGCAGAGCGGGGGGTGAATAAATTATGTTGTGTTTGTTACTGTAGGAGGGGTGGAGGCAGGGAGCTATTATTACCAGGGGGGAAGCCAAACAGAGTGCTCTTGTTGTTTTTGTAATCGCACTGTTTTCTGTTTGTTTTGTTCGCGGATATCGGCGGTATTTACGCAACGATTTCCTGAATGAGGCAATAACCGCGGTTTCTTACGGCACGGAACAATCGCTCACCATTACTCGCGTTTTTGAACTTGTCCTGCAGGCGACTCAGGCACATCTCCAGGCCGCGATATTGCTCCGGCTCGCGGCCGATGCTGAGGATCAGGTCATCTCGACTGACTACACGTTCTTCGTGATGGAGCATTTTGCGCACCAGCGCGGTTTCCAGTCCGGTAAGGCTGATCTCGACGCCTTCCTTGACCAGGGCGCCTTGATCGTTGTCCAGATGCCAGGTTTCGTTGCAGGTGGCGGCGTCTTCGATGGCGGCAGTGCGGGTGTCGCTCTCTGCACTTTGAAACGGCTTCGCCGATTGTGCGGACAGCCATTCCGATTCGAGGGTGGCCAATATGCGCTGGGTGTCGTGTTCAATCGTGCGGGCAACGTTTTTCCGGGTGCCCCTTGGGTAAGTGAACTCCATCAGCATGGGAGCGGAAGAGGGCGAAGTAGCACCTTCAATAAACATTTGTGCCTGAGACGTGCCAAACGAATTGAAGCGCTCGCTGGACAGAATGCTCTCAAGTTCACGCTGCGACGTTGTACTGTTGGTCACGACGACAAAATATTTTCTTGGGAGGGTTGTACTAGTTTCCATGTCTCTCTCCTAAAATGTGCACCAAAATGGGCGAAAAGGTAAATCGGCAGGCGAGCAATAACTTCCTTGGAAGTAACCGACAGGCAGGGTCTGGGCCCAAAATGGCCTCGATAAATTCCACTCGTTCTGCTGCTATGTTGTTAAGTTTATTGTTATGGTTCGGTGTAGCCGTGCTCATTCAATGGCTTGATTATTAGTAGATTTGAAGTACAACTTGAGCTGTATGGTTGCATATGACGATCCTTCGTGATTATGCAAAGAGGATGGCTGCCCGAGAGTCAGGCAGTCGATATCAGACCCCGCATCAGGCGATAGCCGTAGCCGCGGATGCTCTGAATCGCGTTGGTACCATACATGTCCTTGATTTTTCCACGCAAGCGGCTGATGGATTTTTCCAGCGCTCTCGGGTCGTAGAAATTGGTATTGAGCCCCATGATGCTGGCGATTTCATCATGGCTGAGAATGTGATTGCTGGTCTGCGCAAAGGCTTCCAGGATCTTCATCTCGGCGAACGAGATGTCGAGTTTCTGGCTGGCGCCGCCGAGCAGGCAGATGCGCGTCGGGTCGAGCGTCAGATTGATATCCCGCTGCCATTCTTCACTGTTGAAGAATTCACCGAGCAACTCGTCGCCCTCGTCGGAAAGGGTATTGAGTTTGATACAGAAGTCGGCACCGGCCAGGAAGTACTTGATCTTGTTGAACGCGCCGCGACCGGTTATGACCGCGCAAATGATCGGTTTCAAGTTGTCGGAACGCAGGTTCTCGATCAGCGCAAGATTGTCTTCCAGCGCTTGCGGAGTGTCGATAACGATGAAGATGGCTCGATACGAACCAGAAAGTTCATTGTTATAGGAACTAGTGTACGAACTGGCCTCAAGTGCCATATCAGTGCGTACGTGCTTTGCGATCAGCGCACTAAAATGTTCGGCCACGCCACGGGTACGGCCCAGTGTGAGAACACCGGGTACGTCGTTTGTCGGGCGCGGACTTCTAGTCGCCAAGTTCCCTGAGAGCATCATGCTTTGACTCGAATTAGGTGCTGACATCGGGATGTTAAAGCACCGGTTCTCATCTGTGACTGACAATTGGTAACATTCACGCGATTTTTAGACGTGGCTCCCGAGTTTTCTAACAATAATTAAGCATTTCAAGCTTTTAGTTGATTTTCTCGGGGTTGTGAACTAGTCGTTACATGATGGCGATGTGGAATTGTGCCACTATTTTGAATCTATGGCGATGGCTTTGTTCATGTCCAATTGCCACTGTCGACGATCCTGAGGCAATGTGAGCTGGATCACACTTTATTGGCCAGTCGAACTTTTTTCTACTATAGCCCTAAATATTTTTCGTGTAGTTCGTAGGCGGACGTTTATTAACATGGCTTGAGTGTGTCTTTTGATAAGACATATTCTCCGTCGCCTGATCAGGCAATGGGTGTCGCGTTATACCGATTGTTTAACTTCAGATACTCAATTCCTGAATGCAGTTGACCGGTCGCTCATCAAGAGCGCTCTGACGGAGGATTAATGGATTTCTGGACCTTTATCCAGGTGTTGATATTGGGCGCGGTAGAAGGCCTGACCGAGTTCTTGCCGATCTCCAGTACCGGCCACCAGATCATCGTCGCCGACTTGCTGGACTTCGGCGGCGAACGCGCGATGGCGTTCAACATCATTATTCAGCTGGGCGCGATCCTGGCCGTGGTCTGGGAGTTTCGCCCGAAGATCTTCGACATCGTCAAAGGCCTGCCCACCCAACGCAATGCACAACGTTTCACCCTCAACCTGCTGATCGCCTTCCTCCCGGCGGTGGTTCTTGGCGTGCTGTTCGCTGACAAAATCCATCAATACCTGTTTAACCCGATCACTGTGGCCATGGCCTTGGTGGTGGGCGGCATCGTCATGTTGTGGGCCGAACAGCGCAACCATTCGGTGAGCGTCGATCACGTCGACGACATGCGCTGGTCAGACGCGTTGAAAATCGGTTTCGTGCAATGCCTGGCAATGATTCCCGGCACGTCCCGCTCCGGCTCGACCATCATCGGCGGTTTATTGTTCGGCTTGTCCCGGAAAGCCGCCACAGAGTTCTCGTTTTTCCTCGCCATGCCGACTATGGTCGGCGCCGCGGTGTATTCCGGCTACAAATACCGTGATCTGTTCCAGGCCAGCGACCTGCCAGTGTTCGCCCTCGGTTTTGTCATCGCCTTCATCTTCGCCATGATCGCCGTGCGCGGCCTGCTCAAATTCATCGCCAACCACAGCTACGCCGCGTTCGCCTGGTATCGGATCGCGTTTGGCTTGTTGATTCTGGCGACGTGGGTGTTTGGCTGGGTGAACTGGACGGAAGCGGCGGCCTGATCACTGACTGCTGATCAATGTAGCAACCGCGAGGTCGTTCAACGCCGAGTCGGGCAATTCTTGGCGGTAGCGCTGCAAGGCTGATGTGAAATACGCGGCTTGCAGCATGCCGTCGCTGGCGAGGTAATAGCGCGCCGCTTCGATTTCCTCTGGCGAGTAAACACGTTTCTTGAGTCTGGACACATCTGAGGTCGCATCGAACGAGGCCACCGTCGCCGTGAAAAACAGAAAGCCGGAAAGCTGAGTCGACTCAAAAGGGCCACCGTCCCCCTTTCCACACCCCTTCACAAAGTCGCAGGAGGCGAGGACGCTAGAAGAGATAGTCGAGATTAAAGTGAGGAGGATAAAACGCTTGAACGAAACACAGCGAAACGCGGGCATAAACAAAAGACATCCTGTCAGCACAGCAAAATTCCGGGCAACGCTCATTCGTTGCCCGCACAGTCAAACCATCAATCAACGGCCTTCAAGCAACTCGCCGGCCTGATCCAGCAACGCCAGCGGATCCTTGGCCTTGTGAATATCCACCGACAACAACTGGCGGAATTTACGCGCACCCGGGAACCCGGTGCCCAACCCCAGCACGTGCCGGGTGATGTGATGCATCGCGCCGCCGGCCTGCAAATGCTCGGCAATATAAGGCCGCAACTGCGCCAGCGCCTCGGCACGGCTGATCACCGGGGCGCTGCTGCTAAACAACTGCTGATCGACCTCCGCCAGTAAATACGGATTGTGATAAGCCTCACGCCCGAGCATCACACCGTCAAAGGTCTGCAAATGCTCATGGCAGGCCTCCATCGTCTTGATCCCGCCGTTCAGCACAATCTCCAGCTCCGGAAAGTCCGCCTTCAACTGGGCCGCCACGTCATACCGCAACGGCGGAATGTCGCGATTCTCCTTCGGCGACAAGCCCTCCAGAATCGCAATCCGCGCATGCACGGTAAAACTGGTACACCCGGCATCCCGCACCGTACCGACGAAATCACACAATTCGGCGTAACTGTCCCGCCCATTGATCCCGATCCGATGCTTCACCGTCACCGGAATCGACACCGCATCGCGCAT
>Ga0182006_1002135_pt1 | contig 11000 bp, 7 predicted proteins | sample Sormic07211104_1_FD_123022 | JGI IMG/M metagenome (GOLD analysis project Ga0182006, IMG submission 123022) | Rhizosphere microbial communities from Sorghum bicolor, Mead, Nebraska, USA - 072115-104_1 MetaG | ecosystem: Host-associated > Plants > Roots > Rhizosphere | place: USA: Nebraska...
AATCTGGCTACCGACAGGATCATCGACCCGCTCGCGCGGCTGGCCGAAACGATGCACCGGCACGGCGCGAAGATCATGATTCAGGCCACGCACATGGGTCGCCGTTCTGCATTCCACGGTGAACACTGGCCGCACCTCATGTCGCCTTCCGGCGTGCGCGAGCCAGTGCATCGAGGCAACGCCAAGATCATCGAGGTGGAAGAGATCCGCCGCATCATTGCTGATTTCGCTGCAGCGGCGAAGCGAGTCAAGGCGGCCGGCATGGACGGCATCGAAATCTCGGCAGCGCATCAGCATCTGATCGACCAGTTCTGGAGCCCGCGCACCAACCACCGCACCGACGAATGGGGCGGCAGCCTGGAGAACCGCCTGCGCTTCGGTGTCGAGGTATTGCAGGCAGTACGCGAGGCAGTTGGCAAGGATTTCTGTGTCGGGCTGCGCATGTGCGGCGACGAATTCCATGAAGACGGTCTCGACCACGAGCAACTGAAAGAGATCGCGCAAGCGATGTCTGAAACCGGCCTGATCGACTATCTCGGCGTGATCGGCTCGGGAGCGGACACCCATAACACGCTCGCGAACTGCATGCCCCCCATGGCATTGCCGCCGGAGCCGTTTGTACATCTTGCGGCCGGCATCAAGTCAGTCGTGAAGGTGCCCATCATGCATGCACAGAGCATTCGCGATGCGGGCCAGGCCGAACGCCTGCTTGCGAGTGGGATGATCGACCTCGTGGGCATGACGCGTGCGCAGATGGCTGATCCGCATATGGTCATCAAGATTCGCGATGGCCGCGAGGACGAGATCAAGCAGTGCGTGGGCGCGAATTACTGCATTGACCGCCAGTACAACGGCCTTGATGTTCTGTGCATCCAGAACGCTGCGACCTCGCGCGAACAGACGATGCCGCACGTGATTGAGAAATCGCGCGGCCCGAAGCGCAAGGTGGTCGTCGTGGGAGCCGGGCCCGCTGGGCTCGAGGCGGCACGCGTTGCGCGATCGCGTGGCCACGACGTTGTGCTGTTCGAAAAAAATCAGGAGGTGGGTGGGCAGATCATGCTCGCTGCCAAGGCGCCGCAGCGCGAGCAGATGTCGGGCATCGTTCGGTGGTTCGACATGGAGACGAAGCGCCTGGGCGTGGACCGACGGCTTGGAGTGGAAGTCGACACGAAGGCGATCATGGCCGAACGGCCTGACATCATCGTGCTCGCCACGGGTGGCCGGGCCTTCTCTGATCAGGTGCCGGACTGGGGCGTCGCCGGCGGGCTGGCGGTCAGCTCGTGGGACATCCTCTCCGGCAAGGTCGAGCCGAAGCAGAACGTACTCGTCTATGACGGCGTCAGCACGCACGCCGGCGCGGGTGTCGCCGACTTCATCGCCAGCCGCGGCTCCAAGGTCGAGATTGTCACGCCCGATGTGAAGGTTGCCGACGATTGCGGCGGCACGACATTCCCGATCTTCTACCGGCGCCTGTACGCGCAAGGGGTCATCCACACGCCCAACTACTGGCTTGACCGGGTGTACGAGGAAGACGGCAAGAAGATCGCGGTGCTGCGTAACGAATACACCGAGGAACTGGAGGAGCGAGCCGTCGACCAGGTGGTCATCGAGAACGGCAGCACGCCCAACGACGCGCTGTACTGGAAGCTGAAGCCGGAGTCGGTGAACAGCGGGCAGATCGACGTGCATAAGCTGTTTGCGGCCGAGCCGCAGCCGTGGCTGTCGGAGGAACTGGGCAATGGCCGGTTTCTGCTGTTCCGCGTTGGTGACTGCATTTCGATGCACAACATCCACGGCGCGATCTACGACGCGCTGCGCCTCGTGAAGGATTTCTGACCATGAATCCGGCCTTTCTGATTACCGCGCTGCTGTGGCTGTCGGTGGCGGGGCTCGTGTTTGCGGTGGCCAAGCGTGCCTCGTACTGGCGTCTGGGGCGCGCGGCTGCGGGCGATGAGTTCGGCATTGCAAACTTGTTCACGATTCCGAAACGCTACTTTGTCGACCTGCACCACGTGGTGGCGCGTGATCCGTACATCGCCAAGACGCACGTGGCGACCGCGGGCGGCGCGATTGCCGCACTCGCGCTGGTGTTCGTCAACTACGGCTTTGCCATCTATTCGCCCTGGCTCGACAAGCTGATCTTCGTCGCAGCGCTGGCGATGCTGATTGGTGTGGTGTTCGTCTGGCGACGCCGTGCAGCGAAGGTTGTGCCTGCGCGCCTGTCACGCGGTCCGTGGAATACGCTGCCATGGCTGCTCGGCGCGTTCGCGCTCGGCCTTGTTCTGTTCGTGATCGTGCCGACGGAGATGATGTCAGGTGCGTTTGCCGTGCTGTGCGCAGTGCTGATCGGCGTCGGTGCGTTCGCGATGACGTTTGGCGCTGCGAAGGGCGGGCCGATGAAGCACGCGATGGCGGGTCTGCTGCATCTGGCCTTCCACCCGCGTCAGGAGCGTTTTGCCGGTACGCCCGAAGCGTTCACCGGCAGCGGAACGGCGACGCCGCCGACCGCGTTGAAGCTGCCCGACATCGAGCACCAGGAATACGGCGTTGCCAAACCGATCGAGTTCCGCTGGAACCAGCTGCTGAGCTTTGACGCCTGCGTGCAATGCGGCAAGTGTGAAGCGGCTTGCCCCGCGTTCGCCTCCGGCCAGCCATTGAACCCGAAGAAGCTGATCCAGGATCTTGTCGTCGGAATGGCAGGCGGCACCGATGCCGCCTATGCGGGCAGCCCCACGCCAGGTCTCGCGGTCGGCCAGCATCGTGGCGAGCCGAACGGCTCCATCGTGTCTGGGTTGATCGAAGCGCAGACGCTGTGGTCGTGTACAACCTGCCGCGCCTGCGTGCAGGAGTGCCCGATGCTGATCGAACATGTAGACGCGATTGTCGACATGCGGCGCAACCAGACCCTCGTGCATGGCACGGTGCCGGGCAAGGGCGCTGAAGTGCTGGCCAACCTGCGCGAGACCGGCACCATGGGTGGTTACGACACGGCGGCGCGTTACGACTGGGCGGTCGATCTGAATGCGCCCATTGCTCAGGCTGGCAAGCCGGTCGACGTGCTTTTCGTAGCGGGCGAGGGTGCGTTTGAGATGCGCTACCAACGTACCTTGCGCGCGGTCGTCAAGGTGCTGAACAAGGCGGGCGTCGACTACGCTGTCCTCGGCAACGTGGAAACGGACACGGGTGACGTCGCGCGCCGGCTGGGCGATGAAGCAACGTTTCAGAAGATGGCGAGGACGCTGATCGGCACATTGTCGACGCTGTCTTACAAGCAGATCGTCACCGCTGACCCGCACGTCATGCACAGCCTGCGCAACGAATACCGCGCACTCGGGTTGCGCGTGACCGTCAAGCATCACACAACGTACCTGGCGGAGCTTGCAGCCAGCGGAAAGATTGCGCCGAAGGCCGTCGACTCACTGCGCGAGAAGCGCACGACCTATCACGACCCGTGCTACCTCGGGCGCTACAACGGCGAGACAGACGCCCCCCGCAAGCTTCTCAAGACGATCGGCATCCAGGTGGTCGAGATGGAGCGAAACGGCATGCGCGGCCGCTGTTGCGGCGGTGGTGGCGGCGCTCCGTTGACGGACATCCCCGGCAAGCAGCGCATTCCCGATATCCGCATTGCCGATGCGCGTGCCGTCAACGCGGATGTTGTTGCGGTTGCCTGCCCGAACTGCACTGCGATGCTCGAAGGTGTGGTGGGCCCACGCCCAGACGTGCTCGACGTGGCTGAACTGGTTGCTGCTTCGCTGGAGTGAATCGATGAACACGATCAAACGAATCGATCCGCGCCGGCCGTTCATCATCACGGCCGCCGGGGTGAAGCGGATCACACTCGGGGAGATTGGCAGCTCGGATGCCAACGTGGCGCACTGGCCCACGCTCAGCCACGGTGGCACTGCGGCCAAGCCGCGCCGCACGTTGACCGACCCAAAGCATGTGCTGCTCGTCGCGGCGCACAGCGAGCGCGGCGCACTGGACGAGCACGCATGCCAAGCCGTTGCCGCTGCTGCGCTGCTGGCGGATACACACACTGAAGTCGTGCTGGTGGTCTTCGGTGAGCTGAAGGATGACGCGGCGGCGCTTGGTGTCGACAAGCTCGTCGAGCTTGCGGGCTTTGACCGCCGGGTGTTTGCTCCAGAAAGCGAACTGCAGGCGCTGCAGGCGTGCGTTGCCGCATTTGCACCGAAGAACGTATTTCTGCCTGACAACGCGATCGGCGACGGTGACCTCGGCCGCCGCTATGCGGCCTCCGCCGGCGCAAGCACTGGCGCGCACATCGTCGAAATCAACGCGCAGCATGTTGGCGCCTATGCCCACGCCAAGCGGGCGTTCGCAACGCGCTCGCTGCCAGACGTGATCCTGCTCGCACAGAACGCGGTGGACGCGAAGCTGCCGTTCGTGGGCGCCGGCGAGCGTCTGCCCAGCGATTTCATAGACGTTGCGGCCCCTGCAGCGCAACGAACACGCGATCTTGGCCTGGAAGACCTCGACGCTGCGCAGGTGGCGCTCGAGGAAGCGGATTTCATCGTCTCGGCCGGCAATGGCGTATCCGACATTCCATCGTTCGAACGATTGGCTGATGTGCTGGGCGCCGCGGTTGCAGCGAGTCGGGTCGCGGTCGACAACGGACATTTCAAGCGCGACAAACAGGTGGGCGCCACAGGCAAGACAGTGGAGGCGAGCGTCTACATCGCGTTTGGCATTTCCGGCGCCGTGCAGCACTTGCAAGGCATCAAGGATTGCCGCCACGTGATTGCCGTGAATCTTGACGGCAGCGCCCCAATTGCAAAGCGTGCTGACTTGACCGTGGTGGGCGATGCTCAGGCAACGATCGCGGCGCTGATCGAGCAGGTTCAGAGCGCACGCGCAGCCCACGCGGCCCGCGGACAGCCGCCGGCTGCGGTGGGTAACCGTGAACCGGAAGGAGTTGCAGCATGAGCGCCCCGCGACAGTTGAAGCGCATTGCGGTGCTGGTGTCGGTTGGCCGTCATCCGGTCAGCGGCGCCTTGCGTTACAGCCGCAACGATGCGGTTGCTCTTGAGATCGGCCGCCAGCTTGCCGATCGCCATGTTGCACAACTTGACGTCATCCATGCGGGCGATCCGGCAAATCCGGCGCTTGCCGAATATCTCGCGCTCGGCGCACGCGAAGTCGATGTGCTGACTTGCAATGAGGGTGACGATGCAGCGGCCATGCTCGCAGCGCGGTTGCAGGGCTGCGACCTGGTCCTGACCGGCGTGCGAGCCGAAGGTGCGTACGACACCGGTGTGTTGCCGTATCGCGTTGCCGCATTGCTGGGCTACCCGATTGTTGGCGCGGCCGTCGACGTTGAAGTCAATGATGGCCGTGCTGCTGTGCGGCAGTTCCTACCCAAGGGGCTGCGCCGGCGCGTCGATACTTCGTTGCCGGCCGTCATTGCAGTGCACCCGTTGGCTAATGCACATCCCCGCTACGCGTACGCGCGGCTACGGGCAGGCGATGTGCGCCGGGCAAGTGTGACGGCCGTTGCGGATGCTGAGGCGTCTGCGTGGACGCTCGGCCCGGTCGAGCGCAAACCGGTCAAGCTCGCGGCGGCGGAAAAGCGTTCCGGCCACGCCCGGATGCTTTCGGCAACCACCACCGAAAGCCGGGGTGGCAACGTCGTAATTGACGGAAGTTCTGTCGAAAAAGCGCAAGTCATCCTGGCTTATTTGCGCGAGCATCAGCTCATCGACTACTGATTTGAACCTGTCGGCAAGAACTAAAGAGACGCAAGGAATCCGGAGCAGACGATGAAGGTATCGGCAGATATTCGCGAGTTGATCGAACGACGCAAAGCAGGCTACAGCCTCGAGGCGCCCTTCTACCATAGTGAAGCGATCTTCGCGCTCGATATGGAGGCGATTTTCCGCCAGCACTGGATCCAGGTGGCGGTTGAACCGGACATGCCAGAGCCGGGCGATTACGTCACGGTAGAGCTGGGCAGCGATTCAATCCTGATCGTGCGCGACGACGACATGCAGATTCGCGCGTTTCACAACGTGTGCCGCCACCGCGGCGCGCGCTTGTGCAACGGAGAGAAAGGCACGGTGGGCAATATCGTATGCCCGTATCACAGCTGGACGTATAACCTCGAAGGCCAGCTCATGTTTGCGGAACACATGGGCGAGAAGTTCGACCGCTGCAAGCACAGTCTGAAATCGGTGCACACGCAGAACCTCGCGGGCCTGATCTTCATCTGCCTGGCAGACAACCCGCCCGATTTTTCTGCAATGCGCGAGGCCATGGAGCCGTATCTGCTGCCGCACGATTTGCCGAACACCAAGATCGCCGCGCAGGTCGACATCATTGAGAAAGGCAACTGGAAGCTGACGCTCGAGAACAATCGCGAGTGCTATCACTGCGTTGCGAACCATCCTGAGCTGACAATCTCGCTGTATGAATACGGCTTCGGCTATCAGCGCTCCGATGCCAATGCCGAAGGCATGGATGCGTTTGTGCAGACCTGCATCGAGCGAGGCAAGGAGTGGGCGGAGATGGGGCTGCCATCGGAAGAGATCGAGCGCCTGCTCGATACCACCGGCTTCCGTACGCAACGCCTGCCGCTTGATCGCAGCGGTGAGTCCCAAACACTGGATGCCAAGGTTGCGTCCAGGAAGCTGCTCGGCGGTTTCAAGCAGGCGGATCTCGGTGGGCTGTCGTTCTGGACGCAGCCGAACTCCTGGAACCACTTCATGAGTGACCATATCGTGGCGTTCTCGGTGATTCCGCTGTCCGCCGGAGAGACCCTGGTGCGCACGAAATGGCTCGTGCACAAGGATGCGGTCGAGGGCGTTGACTATGACGTGAAGAACCTCACCGCCGTGTGGAACGCGACCAACGATCAGGATCGCGCGCTGGTGGAGTATTCCCAGGCGGGTTCAGCAAGCAGTGCGTACGAGCCGGGTCCGTATTCGCCGTACACCGAAGGTCTTGTCGAGAAGTTCGCGGCCTGGTACGTCGCCCGACTCGCCGACCAGATCGCAGAATCGCACTAAGCCTGTAAACGGGAGCAAGACATGATGCGAGATGCGGGCCAATTGGACGTCATGGACAGCCGGGTGACGCAGCTCGCGTTCTGGAGAGCGCTTCCTGAACGCTGGACGAGCGATGCCGAAGAAACGCTGGTGTGCTGCCACGTAAGGCAGGAGACGCACGACGTAAAGAGCTTCTTCTTCCGTTCGCCGATGGGTCGCATGTTCCTGTTCGAGCCAGGTCAGTTCATTACCCTCGAACTCGACATCGAGGGCGAGACGATCAACCGTTGCTACACGATCTCGTCGTCGCCTGCACGTCCGCATACGATATCGATCACCGTCAAGCGTGTGCCGGGCGGCAAGGTGTCGAACTGGCTGCACGACAATCTGCAGCCTGGCGCTGCAATCCGGGTGCTGGGACCTGCCGGAGAGTTCACCTGCGCGCGGCATCCAGCACGCAAGTACCTGTTTCTCTCTGCCGGCTCCGGCGTGACGCCGCTCATGTCGATGAGCCGCGCGCATCACGATCTTGCCGAAGATCGCGACATCGTATTCGTGCACAGTGCGCGCACGCCCGACGACATCATCTTTGGGCGCGAGCTGGATCTGATCGCATCGAACCACGCGAATTTTCGTACATCGTTCGTGGTCGAGCGCCTTGGTACACGCACCAACTGGCCCGGCATCACGGGTTTTTTGTCACTGCCGCTGCTGAAGCTTGTCGTGCCGGATTTCATGGAACGCGAGATCTTTACCTGCGGCCCTGCCCCGTACATGAAGGCGGTTCGCGGTCTGCTCGACGAAGCCGGGTTTGACCGCACGCACTACCACGAAGAGAGTTTCTCGTTCGAATCATTGGCTGCCGAAGCGGCGCCAGAGGCGACAGTACAGGATGCCGCTCCAGCGGAAAGCCCTGACGCTGACGCACCGCAGTTCAGTGTCAGCTTTGCGAAAACGGGGCGGGAAATCGCCTGTGGCGCGGCGCAGCACGTGTTGGATGCGGCGCGCCAGGCCGGAGTTCGGTTGCCCGCATCGTGTACCCAGGGCATGTGTGGAACGTGCAAGGTCAGGTTGGTATCTGGCCAGGTCGATATGAAGCACAACGGCGGGATCCGCCAGCGCGAGATCGACCAGGGAATGGTGTTGTTGTGCTGCAGCAAACCGCTGTCGGATCTGGTGATCGACAAATAAGAACCGACGTCGCGCCGTGCATTACAACAGGGTCGCGACGCAGGGTCGGTAGTGAATAAACGGAGGCGCTTGTGTGCCAATCAAAGGAGGAATAACCATGAAGTTTCTCGAAAAGCTGGTCTTTGCCAGTGCGGCATCTGTGATGTTGACGTGGAGTGCATTCGCGCTTGGAGCGACCAAGCCCGGCCTGAAGATCGGCTATGTCGAAGGGTGGGACGACAGCGTCGCAACGACGAACGTCGCCGCACGGATCATTGAAAAGAAGCTGGGGTATCCGGTGCAACTGGTGCCGGTGGCGGCGGGTGTCATGTGGCAAGGCGTCGCCCGGGGCGATCTGGACGCTACGCTGTCCGCGTGGTTGCCCGTGACGCAAGGTGCCTACTGGGATCAGTTCAAGACCAAAGTGGTGGATCTCGGGCCGAACTTCACTGATGCGCGAATCGGTCTGATCGTTCCCGAATCCGTGAGCGCAAAGACCATCGAAGACCTGAACGCACAGAAGTCGGCATTCGAAGGTCGCATCGTCGGTATTGACGCTGGTGCGGGCGTGATGCGCAAGGCGGGCGATGCCATCAAGACCTATGGGCTCAACTACTCTCTGATGCCGAGTTCGGGCAGCGCAATGACGGCTGAGCTGGCGCGTTCAATGAACGCAAATAAGCCGATTGTCGTCACAGGGTGGGCCCCGCACTGGATGTTCGCAAAATGGAAGCTGCGTTTCCTTGAAGATCCGAAGAAGGTCTTCGGTGATGCGGAGCACGTCGACAACGTTGTCAATCCGGGGTTGGAAACCAAGGCGAAGCCGGTGGTCACGTTCCTGAAGAAATTTCAGTGGAAGCCGGGTGAGATCGATAGCGTGATGCTGGCAATCCAAAATGGCACGAAGCCGGACGCGGCTGCCGATGCATGGATCGCCGCGCATGCGGATCGTGTGAACGCATGGCTTGAAGGCGCGCAGTCGCAGTAACTGTCCAACCCGGTCTGTCGACCGGCATCGAAGTAGTACCGGCCACCATCGCCCTGCGATCGTGGCCGGTTTCCGTTGGGTCTACTGGAAGACGACGGTTCGATCACCGTTGAGGAACACGCGGCGCTCAATGAACGCCTTGACCGCGCGTGCAAGGGTGAGGCATTCGACATCTCGGCCCACCGCCAGCAATTGCTCGGGGCGGTAGGAATGATCAACCCGCTCGACGACCTGCTCGATGATCGGGCCTTCGTCTAGATCGTCGGTAACGAAGTGCGCGGTCGCGCCGATGAGCTTGACTCCGCGCGCATGCGCCTGATGGTAAGGCTTTGCACCCTTGAAGCCGGGCAGGAAGGAGTGGTGGATGTTGATCGCGCGATTGATCAGTTTCGCGCTCGTCTCTGGCGAAAGCACCTGCATGTAGCGTGCGAGGATCACGAGTTCCGCGCCGCTCGATTCGAACAGGTCGAGCCATTGCGCCTCCTGCTGCGCCTTCGTTTCGGCCGTGATCGGAAAATGGCGGAATGGCAGACCGTGCTGGCGTGCCATTGGCTCGAAGTCGGGGTGGTTCGACGCGATGCCGACAATGTCCATTTTCAGTTCACCCATGCGCCAGCGGAACAGCAGATCGGCCAGGCAATGCTCCAGTTTCGACACCATGATGAGGACTTTCGGACGCGCCTGCGCGTCGTGAATGGCCCATTGCATGCCGAAGGTTTGCGCGATCGGTTCAAACTCTCGCCGCAGTTCGTCAACGTGCAGCATGTGTGCATCCGTTGCATGAAACACGCAGCGCACAAAGAAATGCTGGCTCAGTTCGTCGTCGAAAACGTTCAGTTCGTCGATGTAGCACTGATGGCGCTCGAGCAATCCGACGACGGCGGCCACCTGGCCGGGGCCGCTCGGGCATGACAGCGTCAGAATGAATGATGGTGAACGGGATGGCGCGTTCATGCGATTCCTCTTTCTCGGTTGACTGGGGCGTTTGCAGCGTGCAAACGCCCGCCACGCTGAAAGTAGAGCAGGGCGCCCGGTGCACAGATAGAACCGAACCGCCGAGTGGCTGGTATTGGTTCGCCACGTGAGCGGGGAAGGTGTACTTTGGTTGTGTCGTGGAGCCGCGCGTCGACCATGGCCGCTGGCAGTCGATGTCGCTCCTGGACAAGCCGATGTCATCTATCGGTTTGTCGGGTTTTCAGTGTCGTATTTGAACAAGCACTTGTCGGAAATCGTCGGCAGATGGTGGTCGTTTCTAGCAACTATGTAGGGAAATCGCACCGATAAAGCGGGGATGCAATTCGTCAGATTTACCCTGGCGTTTCGGGAAGGGAAACCAACAGAAATAGGGATGCAGCGCTGGCGCTTTCCAGATGCCAGGGAAGTGCGGGCACGCCATGTGACGTGTAGGTCCAGCAGTACCAGGAGAGGGTTCGATGAATAGTCCCAAGGTCGTAGTCGAAGGTCTGAGCAAGGTGTTTGGAAGCAATCCCCGCCAAGCCCTCGACATGCTCGCTGCCGGGTCAACGAAAGACGAAGTGTTCAGGCGCACCGGTCAGGTCGTCGGCGTGCACGACGTATCGTTTGACGTGAAAGAGGGTGAAATCTTCGTGATGATGGGCCTGTCGGGCTCCGGCAAGTCGACGTTGATCCGCCTTGTGAACCGGCTCGTGGAGCCCACCGCCGGCAAGGTGCTGATCGGCGGCCGCGACGTGGCGGCCGTCAGCCGATCGGAGCTGATCGCGCTGCGGCGCAAGGAGATGGATTACCTCCAGCGCGACGGGCAGGTCGCGGCGGACGCCTTCTTCTGTGCGAACCAGAATGCGCTCGTGGTGCGCAAT